>Ga0256913_10001292_pt1 | contig 12909 bp, 10 predicted proteins | sample Axial_MatmetaG_FD_185970 | JGI IMG/M metagenome (GOLD analysis project Ga0256913, IMG submission 185970) | Deep-sea worm associated microbial mat communities from Axial Seamount, Juan de Fuca Ridge, Pacific Ocean - Axial_Mat | ecosystem: Environmental > Aquatic > Marine > Oceanic > Microbial...
GCCCCTGCGTACCGTCGATAATCGCTATTATGAAATCAGATTTCTCTATCTCACCGCTATCGAGTCTGTCGGTCCAAAATGCCAACCCTTCACTATCGGGCTCTCTATCCAGTACATTTCGATAGACTTGCGTGACGAACTCTTCCGTACTCTTGTCGGCATACATGGCCTGAGTCTCTTTTTCATAAAAGAACCTATCGGCTATCTCTTCTATCGTATATGGTGACTCCAGCCAAAAATGAGCTCCATCGCTATCGGGTGCTCTATCGAATGTCGCGATATAGAGTAGTGTTATATCCTCGATTGTCTTTTGCATCATATCCTCCAAATCTGATTTGTGTATATGAAACGATACAATCTTCGCATTAGCGAAGCGTTAGCGGAAAAAACGAAGAGAAATAGGCGAAGTCGAAACGACTACGCCGAAATAGATGCAGAAATAGTCGGTGGTGGATACTATCTGGGAGGAGCCACCACTACATATCCGTTTGGTGCTTGCTGATAGTAGGTACCCGAACAGTTGTAGTATGTGACACCATTCACGATGACCTGGGAACATCCGTTTTTGGGAAGAGACGCTATCATGGCTCCTATCGCCATACCCGCCACGGCTCCAGCCACTACGGCACCAGGCCCCGGTCCATGGTGGTGACCATGATGACCATGATGGTGGACATCCACATCGACATGACGGTCTATATTGATATTTTTATTCACATTGATATTTTTGGAATTCACTCTTTTGACATCTCTTCTCACATCGCGTCTGGCATCCACTCTGCCTCTATTCGCCTTGGCACGGTTGACATTCATCCTCGAACCGTTTCCGACCCTACCTCCGGCTCTACGGACCGCCCCTCTCCCTTCGGCTGCAGAAGCGGAAGCGAGTACGGAAGATATATCCCACTTGGAGCCTATCAACTCTCCCACATTGGGCGAGACACCGCCGACCATCGCCACCGCAACCGCTATCTTCATGATATTCGTCTTTTTCATACGACCTCCCTTTTTCCTGTTTATTATACAAAAATTACAACTCGACCTCTCCATCCATACGACAGAGCCCCCCTCTCACTCGCCTTCGACCGTCTGGCTTCCTGCTTCGGATATCTTCTCGACCTCCTGTCTGATCTCCTCAAGCGGTATGGAAAATATGGCGGATACCTCATCCACGAATGTATCGTCCAATACATTTTCCGCTATCGTTTCGGAGAGTATCTTCACTCTCTCCTCTTTCGAGGATGACAATCTCATCTTTTTCAACAGGTTGGTTATATTGACCGGATACTCGTAGAATATCGTATAGAGCGTATATAGATCTTTCGGGTCGATACCGTTGTCTGTCGCCAGAGAGTCCGCCTGCTCGCCGGATATAACAGATCTCGCGAAGTAGTCCAGAATCACTCCGGCTTTCATCAGATATGTCTCCTCTTTTTCGATCAGACTCTGTATAGTCGTACCGGGAGGCAGATATCTCGCCATACATAGTGAGAGTCTCACCTCCCGCCCCATTTTCGGGTCCCCGAATGTCCTGACGACAAACGGTATCTGCGGGGATATTCGACTCTCCACGAGATCCAGAATCTCATCGATCAGCAGGAGTGGTATATCGGGATGCGAATAGATGATCAACGCCACCGCAGACGAACTGTATATCTCCCAACTCTTTCTGACGAGAGAGAGTGCCGCCTCTTTCAGATTTTTTCCCTCCGCCTCTATGAACGAACAGTATCTATCCTTTTGCAAAATCTTCTCTACCGGAACATCCCCGAAATATATCTCATTTTCAGCTACTGGAGAAAATAGAGTTTCGAGATCTCCCACGACCATCGATATCGAAATCGTTGGGAGTGATTCTATCACGACCGGTATCATGGTGATGGAGCTGTCGGAGAGAGCCAGTGTATGGGAAAAGTTTCTATCGTTGTCGGGAAATATCAATATGAACTTTCCGATTTTCGAAGCGACGACCGCGATACTCTCCACAATCGAAACATCTATATGCGTAACCACCACGATGGGAAAATATCCGGGAATACTCTTCTCCCCTATATCCTCGACCCTACATATCTCTCTTCTGTTTTCTTCCCTCGACGATCCCATCCCGACGGCTTGCCAGGCGTTTTCGTCGAGTGCCATGAACTGCAGTTTCATCTAACCGTACACTCCTCCTGTCAGATATTGACACCTCTTCCGTATTTTACGATAATATTCTTTCAAAGGGTAAATCGCAGGATAGGTGGAGGATGAAGAATGCGGAGGGATAGTGACGAAGAGCTTTTGGGAAAGATAAAAATCGGGACGATTCTGGACCTCGCCCTCACACTACCGATATCCTACGAAGATAGACGATTGAGTGAGCATATAGTACCGGGAGAGATATGTACGGTAGAGGCGACAGTGATATCTACAGGCTCTTTCGGAGAGAGGTTTACGGCCGAACTGTATCTGCCTGCATTCTCCACAAATATCGATGCGATATTTTTCAAAGCCACCCGATACCACAGAAAAAAATTTTCGAAAGGCTTCTCCTATATACTCAGGGGCAGAATAAAGCTTTTCAGAAACCGTCTGCAGATAGTGCAACCCAAAGTGGTCAACTCCGTCGGAGATATAATACCCAGATACAAAAGTGCCATTGCCGACTCCAAAATGGCTGAATTGATAAAAAAGTACATAGATGAAAAATCTCTCATTGAGGCCGGTCTCCTCCCCGAAGAGGCGAGAACGATTCTCAAACTGCACTTTCCACAGAGATATGTCGGAGGTATCCCCCAGATTGGCGAAAGAGACAAAAGAGTCCTGAAGTTCGCCGAAGCGTTCAACCATATTACGAAACTACGATCGAAAAAGAGGAGTTTCGAAGCCGTCGAAGCTCTCTGCGGAGACCCATCGTTTTTTTTCGAAAAGTTACCTTTCACACTGACCGACGATCAAAAGAGAGCTATCGAAGATATACGGAAAGACCTCTCCAGAGAGGATAGAGCCACGAGAAGAGTCGTGATAGGGGATGTGGGAAGCGGAAAGACGATGGTCATACTCGCGGCGGCCGCCATAGCGGGAGAAAAAGGTTCCATACTCATGGCGCCCACCTCCATATTGGCCAAACAGCTATACGAAGAGGCCGTCAAATATCTCTCCCACCGTCTGAAAATAGCTCTTCTGATACAGAGTACGCAAAAAGGTGATTATAAAACGGCGGATTTGACAATAGGTACGCACGCTATCCTGTATAGAGAAGAGATGCCCAAAAGAGCGCTCGTCATGGTGGATGAACAGCATAGATTCGGTACACAGCAAAGAGCGGCTCTCGAATCCATGGTCAAGTCCGGAAAGAGGCATCCTCACTATCTGCAATTTTCGGCTACACCGATACCCAGGACACAGGCTATGCTGGAGTCGGAACTTGTGGATCTGACCACTATAGAAACGACTCCTTTCAGCAAAAAGACCACCTCGATAGTAGCCGGCAAAAGAGATTTCTCCCATATCCTGGGGAGGATAGAGAGCGAGATGGAAAAAGGCCATCAGACTCTCATCGTATATCCTCTCGTGGACGAAAGCAGCGAAATACCATACCAGTCGATCGAAGAGGGTCGAGCTTTTTGGGAAAATAGATACGATGGTGTATTCGTCACTCACGGCAGAGACAGAAACAAGGAGGAGGTACTCGAAAACTTCAGGGATGGAGGCAAAATACTTCTTGCAACCACCGTCATAGAGGTTGGGATATCTCTCCCCCTTTTGACCACTATAGTCATTGTCGGAGCCGAGAGGCTGGGATTGGCCACGCTCCACCAGCTGAGAGGGAGAGTGGGAAGAAACGGACTCGAAAGCGTATGTTTTCTATATACCAATCATCCCGATAACGAACGGTTGAAAAGATTCTGCAATACAACCGACGGTTTTGAAATAGCCAGATTGGATCTACTGTATAGAAATAGTGGGGATATAGTGGATGGGACTATACAGAGCGGACAGAAGTTTAGATGGCTGGATCTCTCATCGGATGAAAATATCGTCTCTATCGCCAAAAAAAGGGCGAAACAAGGGGATTATGTCAATCGCAAAATAGGAAAACAGCGATCCGAAAGGGAGGAGTGAACCCGGACAATCTCCAAAAATCAGTGGGTCGTACATACACTGCATACATCGAATGATTTGAAGATGAGCTCCAACGGTCCATTCTCATCTACCCCTTTCAGGGCTCTCTGTACGACCGAAGGCTCATCTCTCGTACCGTTGCCGAGATTCCACTGTGTCGGAGTTACGATATCGTAACGGGATATTTTCCCATTTTCCACGGAGATTCTGTGAATCAGGCTTCCCCGCGCCGCCTCCACCACTCCCATTCCCGATGCCTCGGTGGGGAACGGTGGGGGCTCTTCGAACGACGGAGAATCTATATCCAGATTCATGAGAGTCTCTTCGGCATACTCCAGAAGCGAAGGTATCTCACAAACTCGTGCCAATATTCTGGAAAGCAGTGAATCTCCATATCTTCTATGAGCATCTCTTACGAGGGAAGTCCTATTCATCATCGCTCTGGCCAAAGGTCCCGTCTCGTAATATTTGTCACGATACCTCACCAATCCCGCTTCACTGCCTTGAACCCGACTCTCTTCCACGAATTTCACATCCGGCACCCCATATATACGGGTACCTGTCGATTTTCCACGACGGAAAAGAGAGTTTTCTCCGAATACCATGAATCTATCGTGGCTTCTCCCCAGCTTCTCCCAACCGTTTTCGAAAACGATTCTCAACATCGTGGGAAGAGTTCCTTCGAGAGAGAGTATATTCTCCACCTTTTCGCACGAAGGCAGAGATACCCCTTCGGTATCCACGAAATTCGTGATAAAGAGCTTTTTCAGCCTCTCTATCCTTTCCAAAGCAGAAAATATATCGGCGGGTGTAGGGCGACTCGTAATCCCACCCTCTACGGCATAGGAGTTGTGGGGATACTGACCGGCGAGCAGCGAGATAACTTCCGCGCACAATCTCGACGCTTCGAGTGCGGGCATATAGTCAACCTCATCCGAAAGTAGAGGAAGAATGGTCAGGTAGTACCACTTCACATGGTTTTGAATCATCTCCATGGAGAGAGTCGTCTCCCTGATTTCAAGCGCCTTGGCAGGAATCGATATATCCTTATGACAATCCTCCAGCGCTCTGACCGTAGCGATGAGGTGAGCATGTCCGCATATACCGCAGATTCTCGGATTTATCGTGAGCGCGTCCATATAGGGGCGCCCTTTTAGAATACTCTCTATATGTCTCGAACCGAAAAACGATATTTCGGCGAATTCCACCTCACCACCGGATATATGGTAGGTGACCTTCGCCTCTCCTTCCACCTTTTCTATCAGTTCAATCCTCTTCATCGAAAAGCCTTTTGTAAAATCTCTCTATCCTGAAGGTTTTCGCTATACCGGCAAATCCGAGATAGGCTCTTCTGGGGATACCGAGAGGCATCCTCGCAGGAATACCCATATTTTTCTTCGTCTCCCATAGATTCATATCGGGAAAATCTGGTTCGGTACATCCCATACATGGCTGTCCGGCCCTCGTCTTCGAATTGACACCTCCCCACAAGACTCTGTTGCAACTCCCTCTGGTAAATGTTCCTCTGCACCCTTTTTCATAAAAACTGCACCCCTCCGACTCTCCGAAACGATACTCGTCTATCTTGTATTCGAAATACTCGTTTCTCGTACAACCGTTGTGGACAGTATATGCATAGTGGTATAGAGGTCTTCTATACTTATCCAGGGGGAGAGAGTATCCCAGTACGAGTGAGCGCAGTACCGAGACCAGAGTTTCGGGATGTACAGGACATCCAGGAATGGAGATACTCCTATCGAACAGATGTCTATAGGTATCCGTAGGAGTCCCGGAATCGAAATGCAATCCCTTCCCCTCCCTCTCTTCATATCTGGAAAATATCCCTCCGAAAGTGGCACAGGTCCCCACCGTCAAAATCCATTTGGAGATTTCACCGTAATACTCCAGCAAATCACCGAAAGGCCTATCCGATATATGGAGGTCGTCGGCCAACATACCATCTATGATGAGAATATCACACTCCGCTTTGAGTGAAGCCACCTCGACGAGAGTATAGCGCGATGGCAATATTGGATGATAGACAAATTCGAACTCTTTCAAAAAACTCTCTATATAGGGATAGTTGAGCAGTGAGTGCGCGTTTCCGTGACATGCTGAAGCCGAAAGCCACAATATCGCCGTAGAAGTGTGGGTGGAGGAGTTTTCAGGCTTTGAGCGCATTGTAGATATTTTCGGAGATATCGTCGGCGTAATCCGCGAGAGACATGTTCAGCATCTTTTCGCCATTGAGAAATACCATTCCGCCGAGATACCCCATAAAGAGACCGAAGGCACTGAAAAAATCCTGATTTTTCAACTCTCCCGAAGCCACTCCGTCATCGAAAAAGATCATTATCTCGGTCACGAAATCGTTTACGCAGAGCATACCTTCACACCCCTCTCTGAAGACATCTCTGTTGGACATATAGATTCTGAGAAAAAAATCTATCATCTCGGGATGGTTGACTGCAGTTTCGAAATAGACATCGACTATAGCTCTTATCTTATCTTTACTGTCTTTTCCGCTATCGTTGATAGATTTCAGTTCATCTCCGAGATATGCCGAAATATACTTCAGAATCTCCTGAGCCAATCTATCCTTCGACTTGAAGTAGTTGTAGATATTTCCCACACTCATATCGAGAGAGTTGGCTATATCGGGAATCGTCGTCGAATGAAATCCCTTGGAGGCGAAGAGTCTCAAGGCTTCGCGCATAATCTCCAATCTTCTCTTCATCCTGCCTTTTTCAGACATTCACAGCCTCCGGTAGCGACTTTTACAGAGTATATTCTACTCTTTTGTCGCTTCCAGTTGGCTATAGAGGATCGGTCAGAATCTGTATCTCAGGTTGACATATGCGTATCTGCCCGGTTCGTGCAGAAGCATGGTCTGGTCTCCTCCGGTGACGAGAGTGAGATCCTTGTAGGTGTTGGAGACTATATAGTCTTTGTCGAAGAGGTTGTCTATACCTGCCGTGATTTCGAAATGCTCTCCGATTTTTCTGTTTATGTTCAGATTGAGTACGCCCCAGCCTCCAAGCTCCTGCTCTCCATTGTCGCTGTCTATGCGGTCCCATCTGGCACTTGCCTGAACTTCGGCTCTTAGAGTGGTATAGGCATCGGGCAGATAGTTTATACCGGCTATGAAACGCAGTGGCGGTATCTCCGGCAGATCGGTATCGCTCTGTCCCGTGAGAGGATCCTTTTTCTCTCCCTGCATCCATGTGAGGCTGGCATCGACATAGAGAGAGTCGTCTATCGTATAGCTTCCATCTATCTGTATGCCGTATATCCAGGCATCCATATTCTCATATCTGCCATATTTCTTGCCCATGATGGTCTGGGCCGTGGAGTTGTAGAGGATATCGTCCTGCAGATAGTTGTAGAAGGCTTTGAATTTGAGCGCCATCGCGTTGGAGGCATATTCGAAACCGGCGTCTATCTCGTAGTTCTGTACGGCATCGAGCTTGTCGTTACCTATCATTATCCCCATCTTGTTGCGATAGTATAGCTCTTTCCCGTCGGGGACTCTGTTTCCGCTTCCGATACCTGCGAAGAGTTTCAGCTCGTCGTTCATGGCGTAGTGGAGCATTATGTTACCGCTGAAGAGGTCGTATTGGGGCTCTGCGTCTCCAGCCCTGGCCGTATCTATAGATATATGGTCGTATCTGCCCCCGATATCCCAGACGAAGGCACCGCTTTGGAATCTGTCTTTGATATATACTCCCACCCCTTCCGTATCTACATCGTATATACTGTGATAGCGCGAAGCGGGGAAAGGATTGTCGTTTTTATAATATTTGCCATCCCAGTTTCTGAGGCTGTAGTCGGCACCTGCGACGATAGAGTGTTCTCCGATATGCAGAGCGTTCTCTATCTTGCCTCCATCGACTTCCGTCGTGAGCCAATGCTTTATCACACCTGTCGTATTGGAGGAGAGACGATATCGGTTGGACATGGGGTGGTCCACTTCGGTATGGAAATAGTGCAGTGTGAGTTTGTCGCTCCAGGCACCGAGATTTCTTATCTCCCACTCGCTGTCGAAGAGGTCGGAATCGTCGTAGTCGGCATCCATCGGGGTATTGGGGTAGAGCACATCTTCGCTTCTGTTGGCGGTATAGCTCACTTTCAGTGTCTGGTCGTCGGTGATATCCCAATATATCTTGCCCATCATCGTCGATTTGGTGTAGGAGTCGAGGTCCCTGTATTGCGGCTTGTAGGCCATCCCTTTGGCGCTCGGGTGGGAGGCTATATAGTCGTCCTGCTGTTGGGCGAAGTCGTTTCCGCTCCCATCCTTGTACTGTCCGGCACTCTCGGTGGAGAGAGAGAGGGCGAAACGGAAATCACCCATACCGCCGGTGAGCCATGTGGAGAGTTTGCGGTAGTCCCAGCCGCCAAGACCCAGATTCATATCACCGGAAAACTCTCCGGTGGGTTCGAGTGTATTCACCTTGACGGAGGCGCCCATCGCACCCTGGACAGTCACATCGAAAGGCCCTTCGGCAAGTTCGATAGACTCTATATTGTTGGCCAGAATATGAGATACGGGAGGGTCCATCCTGTTCGGGCAGGCTCCGTATATCTTCATACCGTCTATCGTAACGGCGATATTGTCTTTCTTCAGACCTCTGACGACTATGTCGTTGGCTACCGCGCTTCTCCTTATCAGAGATACACTGCTCGTATTTCTCGTCAATGCCGCTCCGACATCGGCGTTTTGCACCTCTTCTCCCGCCACATCCCTGATTTGGGAAGTACTCATCGTCGCATTGACATCGATATCTCCGATATCCACAGGCTCGGCGTTGGCGAGCATGGAGACGGCTGCAACAGACAACAGAATCTTCTCTCTCATCACTATATAGCTCCCTCTTTTTTGAGAAAATTGTAAAGCAATATAGTTACATCAGAGTTAAAAGAATCCAAGATCACATATCACAGCTCCCCTATATACTCTTTCAAAACTCTGCCGACTCTCGGATGTCTGAGTTTTTTGATGGCGGACGCCTCTATCTGTCGTACCCTCTCCCGGGTGACTCCCAGTATCTTGCCTATCTCTTCGAGCGTAAATACGGGAGAACCGTATCTCTTCAATCTTTCCAGAATACAATCGATATCGTGTCTGCACTCGAGCAATCTTTTGTAAGCTATATCTTCGAACTCGGGATGAATAGATCTATCTACTCCGGACATCTGAACCCCTTTCGTAGAAAATTATGGAAAAGTCTTCACTTGGTGAGCCGATACCGGCAGGATAATGGAAAGTATCGATTTTACCTACTCGAATTTAATCTACATATAACGATACGAATTGATTGGAACCGATAAAGATATTTTTATGAAAAATAGGAAATCACGAAATATCTTTTCGCAGTTTGTCGATATACTTCAGAACAACATTTGAAAAGGAGAAAAAGATGTCCGAAGGGAAAAAGAAGAATCTCGACACGGAACAACAGCAGAAAGTACTGATGCTCAAAGACGAGCTTGCCGAAAAATTCGACGAAAAAGAGGCGGAGGAGTTTCTCTACAAAAACGAAGGAAAGAGCTGGTTCGATGATTTCAAACTCCTCTACGATATGATGGTCGATCCCGACTACACTCTGGACACCAAAACGAAGATAGCGATAGCGGGAACTCTCGCATATGTAATCTTTCCCATAGATGTCATACCCGATCTGCTACCCATCATCGGCTGGATAGACGATGTATTCATACTCGGATTCACGATAAACAGCATAGCCGAAGAGATCGAAAGGTACAAGGCTTTCAAGGGGTTGGAGTAATGTTGGACCTATCCGATATCACCTCCAAATCGAGCGCCAACGAAAGGCTCGAAAAGATGGTGGAGTTTTTCTGGAAAGGGGGAAAAGCGACAGCCAAGGAGTTGGCGGAGAGATTCGATACGAGTACCCGCACCATAAACAACGATCTGAAAAAACTCTATTTCATAGAGAAAGATGGATGGAAATACTATCTGGCCAAATCCTACAGAGAGTTGAAACCGTACGAAAAAGCGGAAATGAGCGGTGCCATGATGATGGCTATGTTCGACAAGGCAGTCCCATCGCTGAGTGAATATAGCGAGACTCTATTTACCCACCCTCCCGGCAATAGAGATATCTTTCTATTCGATTTCGCTTTCGAGGAGATTGAAGACGACAATATTCTGGCTACCATCGTATCGATAATAGATGAAAAGAGAGGAGCGGATTTTCTATACACGGACAAACACGATAGAAAAAGCACTCACTACACTTTTCCCGTCAAAATAGCCAACTTCAACGGTTACTGGTATCTGCTGGCGTACGACGCCGTCGATGACAGGATAAAGAGCTTCAGGATAAACGATATCGAAAATCTCCGTATCATGGACGAAGATCCTATAGGAGAGTCGAAAAAGGAGAATCTACACCGCAGACTCTCCAATACGGTCTCTTCCTGGGTGGGTGATGAAATCAAGAGTGTGAAACTCCTCGTCGAAGGTGATGCGGTGAGATATTTCAGACGCAAATCGTACGATATGCTGGAGATAATCGAAGATAGAGACGACTCTATCGTACTGGAGGCCAGATACTTCAACGATATCGAGATTTTGAGACTCGTATCGAAATGGCTACCCTTCGTCACTATCCTGGATAACGACGAGTTGAAACTGAAGATGAGGGAGAGGCTCGAAAAATCTCTGAAAAGGTTTTGAGCACCTCCATCACCATACCATACCGATTCCCTCCCATCGATAACGAGATATCGACGAAGGGCTTCGGATAGCGCAGGGTATCGATGTGTCATAGCGGATAATCAGCCCGAAGCAGTTCACGAAACCATACAAGTCTCACTCAGGCTCCAATCATCTCCAAACGACTGCCCTATAGGCTCGTCTCTACACTCCCAGCTCCCTCTCTATCTCCACTATTCTCTTTTTCGTATCGATAACAGTGTCCGGATTGAGGCTGATGGAGTCTATACCGATTCTCACGAGAAACTCGGCTATCTCGGGATAGTCGCTGGGAGCCTCTCCGCAGATACCGCTGTGTCGTCCATTGCGCGATGCGCCCTCTACGGCCATCTCTATCATCTTCAGCACCGCAGGATCTCTCTCATCGTAATCGAAAGATACGATCTCGTTATCTCTATCCACCCCCAGAGTCAGCTGTGTCAGGTCGTTGCTCCCTATACTGAAACCATCGAATATCTCACTGAACTCATCTATCTCTATCACATTGGAGGGGATTTCACACATCATATATATCTTCAATCCGTCTCTTCCCCTCTCGAGACCATATCTCCGCATCGTTCCTATAACCCTCTTCGCCTCCTCCACACGACGGCAGAAGGGTATCATAAGGACGATATTCTCCATCCCTATCACCTCCCTGGCTCTCTTCATCGCCAAACACTCCAGTTCGAATCCCTCTTCATACGCGGGATGGCTGTATCTCGAAGCTCCACGAAAACCTATCATCGGGTTGTCCTCTTCCGGTTCGAAAAACCTGCCACCGAGCAGAGATGCGTATTCGTTGCTCTTGAAATCGCTCATACGCACGACACAGGGACGGGGATAGACCGAAGAGGCTATCGTCGCCACACCTTCGCTGAGACTCTTTATGAAAAACTCTTTCGCGGAGACGAAAGGAGCACTCAGCTTCTCTATCTCTGCCAGACTCTCCCTATCGAGCTTTTCGGGATGAACGAGAGCCATCGGATGGGCTTTTATATACTCGTTGACGATAAACTCCATTCTCGCAAGACCTATCCCATCCACAGGTAGAGACGATAGGGAGAAAGCTCTCTCCGGATTACCGAGATTCATCATGATTTCCGTTTCACTCCTGGGAACAGTACCGGGGTCGAGAGTCTCCACCCAGTACTCCAGACGCCCTTCATACAGATATCCGGTCTCTCCCTCTGCGCAACTGAGTGTGACTTCCTGTCCATTTTCCAATATCTCCATTGCCTCTTTGGCACCCACTATCGCCGGAATACCGAGCTCTCGACTCACTATCGCGGCGTGACAGGTACGCCCTCCCCTCTCTGTGACGATAGCGGAGGCGATTTTCATCACCGGTTCCCAATCCGGTGTGGTTGTGTGGGCCACCAACACATCACCCTTTTGAAATTCGTGCAGATTATCTACATCCTCTACGAGTCGCACTCTCCCACCGCCTATCTTCGTACCCACGGCACGACCGGTGACGAGTACTTCGCCTCTCTCTTTCAGATGATATATCTCTACAGTTGGCCCTACTCTCTTCGAGTGTATGGTCTCTGGACGGGCCTGTACCATATATATCTGTCCATCCTCTCCATCTTTGGCCCACTCCATATCCATAGCTTTACGGTGTCCCGCCATTTCAGAATAGTGATTTTCCACCTTTATCGCATAGTCGGCCAATACCATCAAATCATCGTCATTCAGAGAGAAACGACTCCTCTCGTTTTCGTCGGTCATTATGTTTTTCGTGTATTCTACGGCTGGACCCGCGATATCGACCGTATCGTCCACCACCATTTTGAGCTCTTTGGAGCCCAGACGCCGTTTCAAAACGGCTCTGTAGCCTTTGGCGAAAGTGGGTTTGTGGATATAGAAACTGTCGGGGTCCACACTCCCCTGTACTACATTCTCTCCCAATCCCCAGGTGGAGTTGATGAATATCACATCTTCGAAACCCGTTTCGGTATCTATACTGAACATCACTCCACTCGCCCCGATATCGGAGCGTACCATCTTCATCACGGTCACACTGAGATAGACTTCGGACCAGTCGAAACCGTTGTCGTATTTGTAGTGCAGAGAGCGGTCTG
>Ga0256913_10001293_pt1 | contig 12906 bp, 13 predicted proteins | sample Axial_MatmetaG_FD_185970 | JGI IMG/M metagenome (GOLD analysis project Ga0256913, IMG submission 185970) | Deep-sea worm associated microbial mat communities from Axial Seamount, Juan de Fuca Ridge, Pacific Ocean - Axial_Mat | ecosystem: Environmental > Aquatic > Marine > Oceanic > Microbial...
TGATGAATTGAATTCCATACTTGGACTAACTGTTACCGAAGTGACCGATGGAGAAATAAAGAAAACATTACAGCAAATTCAGAATGATCTTTTTACACTTGCCGGCGAGTTGGCAACTCCAAGCAAAAAGGAATTTGTATCCCCGATAAATCAAAACCAAATTGATTTTCTTGAAAATCAGATAGACTTCTTTAAAGAAAAACTTCCGCAATTGAAACAATTTATACTTCCCGGAGGTTCAAAGGGTGCGGCGTTGCTGCATGTAGCAAGGTCGGTATGTAGGCGGAGTGAACGCTTAGTTGTTAAGTTATCAAAAAATAATGTTATAAGTGAAAATATAATTATATATTTGAACCGCTTATCTGATCTTTTGTTTGTTCTTGCACGTTTTGAAAATGACGTCAACCAAATCCCCGATGTTCCGTGGGATTCCAAATAGAATTTTGGGATTTTAACTTTTGGGGGTGAAATTGGTTTCGACGGGGTTATATGGTCTTTGAACTGCGCACCGTGTTATCGCAGACACGTAAAACGGCGACACAAAAATAATAACTGGCGAATATAACTACGCCTTAGCTGCGTAATTTAATACACAGCTCGTTCTCCATCTCTTCTCGCATCGAGAGTTGGAAGAACGCCGCTTAGATGCGATAGCCAAATCGAGAGCTTGAGTAGAAGAGGCGAAACAATTATCAAGCTGGTTCGGTTAAATCTTGTTTGTTAGAGTTAACCGAATGAGACCAAAGAACAAACTACGTGTGTAGAAGTTCTCTGAACAATAACCTCGGACGCGGGTTCGACTCCCGCCACCTCCACCAGTCTTCGTTTGAGCGAAGCGAAAACGAAGACAGTCAGGCGAAGCTGTAAGCGGAGACTGGCATCAAAGAAGCTTTTTACATATCCGCTCAAACTACGCCTGGCGGGCCAAATAAAAAACATAAAGAAAAGAAATGTTTTATTACGTTTATATTTTGCGAAGCATTAACTTCCCCGAACAAACCTACATTGGATTCACCTCTGACCTAAAGAAAAGGATTAAAAAACATAACGAAGGCGGCAGCCCGCATACTTCAAAATATAAGCCATGGAAAATGGAAACAGCAATATCATTTACTGATAAGGAAAAAGCTCTTAAGTTTGAGAAGTATTTGAAAAGTCATTCAGGCAGAGCATTTACAAGTAAACATTTTTTAAATTAATATATTTGATAATAGAGTACTAACGTTTGAGCGAAGCGAAAACGAAGACAGTCAGGCGAAGCTGTAAGCGGAGACTGACATCAAAGAAACATTTTACATATCCGCTCAAACTACGCCTGACTGGCCAAAGACAAAAACATAAAGATATAAGAACATGTTTTATTATGTTTACATTTTACGAAGCATTAATTTTCCCAATCAAACATATGTTGGTTTTACTTCAGACTTGAAGAAAAGACTTAAAAAACATAACGAGGGAGGAAGTCCACATACATCAAAATATAAACCATGGAAAGTAGAAACTGCAATATCGTTTACTGATAAGAAAAAAGCTCTTAAGTTTGAGAAGTATCTGAAAAGTCATTCAGGCAGAGCGTTTACAAGCAAACATTTTTAACTTTAGAATATGAAAATAAAATACTTTTATAAATACCTGTCTTTTTTCACAATAGTATTACTATTTTCTTGCACGGCAACAAAAGAGAGCAAGAAAGAATCGAGGGAAATTACAAAAGAGGAAGAAGTTATTGTTGATTCATCCGACGTTGTATTTCATAAAGCATATTCGCTAAAATATAATGAAGAGCATGAGCAAGCCGAATGGGTTAGATATACCCTTACAAAAGATCATCTGCTGATGGAACAAGTGGCGCGTTCAAATAAGTTTAAAGCTGATAGTCTTGTTAAAACCGGCTCGGCTACACCGGATGATTACAAACATTCAGGATACGATAGGGGACATCTCGCTCCTGCAGCCGATATGTCTTGGTCGAAAGTAACAATGGAAGAATCGTTTTTTATGAGCAATATGTCGCCGCAGTTGCCTTCGTTTAACAGAGGAGTTTGGAAACGCTTGGAAAGTAAAGTGCGTGATTGGGCAAAAAAGTATGACACACTTTACGTTGTTACCGGTCCGGTGCTTCAGGATAGTCTTAAAACGATTGGCAAAAACAAAGTATCCGTCCCCGATTACTTTTACAAAGCTCTTTTGGTTTATACTACGAATGATAAAAAGGCAATCGGATTTATTTTACCAAATGCAAAATCAAGCGTACCTATTGATAGCTTTGCCGTAACCGTTGATAGCGTTGAATCGGTAACCGGGATAAATTTCTTCTCGACACTTCCCGATTCAATTGAAGATATTCTTGAGAGTAAAGCAGACCCTTTATAACAACTTAAAAATTATAAAAAGTAAAGATTGATACAGAGGTTAATATTGTTATTTATTATGTTATCTGTTCATGTGGTCATTTGATACTATTTCATTAAAATCATTTTCTTTGTTTCAATGAACTTACCAGTTTGTATTTTGTAAAAATATATACCCGAAGATAATTCATTTGCATCGAAAGTTACCTTGAAATTCCCGGCTTGCTTATAGTCATTAACTAAGTCAGCTACTTTTTGACCAAGAGAATTATAAACTGTTAAAGTAACAAAACCAGATTGCTTTAACGAATATGAAATTGTAGTTGATGGATTAAAAGGATTAGGATAGTTCTGAGATAAATAATACTCAGTAATTAATTGATCGTAATCATGAACACTAGTAGCTAGACTATAAGTAACTTCCATTGAAGAGCCTTGTATATTAAAAAAACGACCAAATGAATCAAATAATAGGAAATTATTATTTGAAGGTTTCCATGTTGCTCCATCCCATCTTTCTGAAATTGATGAAAGTGTATTATAATGACTATCATATGTATTTATTTGACGTTGAAGGTTCACGTATTCTGCACCGTTCCATCCCTCTGTTAATATAGATGTCCAATTATGGTAAATATCATAAGTATATGTTGCTCGATATGCGTTGGCCCAAGCGTTTTCTACCCAACTTTCTCCAATTACGGAAATAACATCGTTATTATTATCAAACTGAGACTTTGTACGCCACTCATTCACCCAATGGTCCTCAATCCATTTTTCGTTTAATGATGATAATGAGTATCCATTGCTAATATTAACTTTTGTTCTCCTCTCAAAGTTATCCCATTCGCCATCTCCCATAAATTGGGTAAGAATTAAGTTATGATATCCGTAAGCATCATATTCATAAAGTATCCTTTTATATTTATGCCAATCATCGTCCCACCATCTTTCTTCTATATACTCAGTATTTTGATTGTTATTATTATAACTATAAATATTACGAGTTTCGTTTACCCACTGTTCATTACTCCATTTCGCGTAAGTTTCTGTAAGTATATAAGAACTAGAATTATAAGTGTATGTATATTTCTCCTTGCTAACCCATTCGTTATTGTTCCATATTTCCCAAGTATCCGTAAGCATATTCCCAACTTGATCGTACGTGTAAGTATGTCTCCAATCGTTTTCCCAGGAAGTAGCACCCCATAACTGGTTTAATAAAACTGTTAAATTGCCGTAAATATTATAAGTATAAGTTTGAAGCGCATAACTTTCCCATTGTGCGCCGTTCCAGTTTTCGGTCAATAAAAATGATATGGTACCGTTAGGATTTAAAGCATAACTTTGACGCTGAAAATTTTCCCACAGTTGACCGGATTCATGTTCAAGAATTATCGATATTATTTTCCAATCCGAATTATAAAAATAAGTTCTTCTTTCTTTACTCCCGTCTTCTTGTTCCAATGTTAAAGTTTTTATTACACTTGATGAATCATATACGGTTCTTATGAGTCCCTCAACCGAGTAATCATCATGTGTAGAATTGGGATCGATTTCTTTGTTAAGGGCAAACTTTTGCCAATTGGAATATATCTCAGCTGCGTTGTGCGTAAATATATTTTGTGAAAATATGGTAGAAGTGCCGACAGTAATTAAGATAATTAACGTTAAAGAAATAATATTTTTCATCATTCCTCCTGAGTTAAAGTTTTAATTCACATCGTTTTATAATGTAAAACTTATGTGTTATAATAATTATTTTGGTAATAAAAAATCAAGGAAAAATTTTCTTTAAGATTTTTTTTGGATTGACTTATTCCTCTTAAGCACAAATCACATATTTAAAATTTTAGAAAGATAGGGAAAATCTTTTAACCGTGTTTATAAACGATACTGAAGTATTCGGTTATATCTTTAATGAGAGGAAATCCTATAGAGCAAATATATTCGGCAATTTTATATATCACGATAAGAGTTACTTTATTAGCTATATCTCCCAAGATAAGGATTGAAAAGAAAAGTTCGACTACTCTGTATTGTAAAAATAATTTATTTTATAACATAGAGCCATGCATGAGGGTATTTATGTTCAAATTATTCGGACTTGCTTTTTGTAGCGACTTCTGAGCAGTTAAATATATTTGTATAATACACGAGGGAACTTTATAAATTGTTTTGGGCAAGCAATGTTTACTTGGGATAAACACATAATATTACAATATTCTGATAATATCCGTATATTTACATTTAATATTTTGTAGGAATTAAAGTACAGCCCACTTCAAGCAGTGCAGTTTTAATACCTCAGTGAATTAACCATTTGGAAATTAGTTTTGGCATAAATATAAATGAGTATTTTAAAAGAAATACAGAAGCGAAAAACATTTGCAATTATTAGTCACCCTGATGCGGGTAAAACAACGTTAACGGAAAAACTGCTTTTGTATAGTGGTGCGATACAAATTGCCGGTGCGGTAAAATCAAATAAGATAAAAAAAACTGCGACTTCCGATTTCCTTGAAATTGAAAAACAACGTGGAATTTCCGTAGCATCATCCGTGCTTTCTTTTAATTACAAAGGTCATAAAATCAATCTGCTTGATACTCCGGGGCATAAGGATTTTGCCGAGGACACATACAGAACACTCACGGCGGTTGATAGTGTTATACTTGTTATCGATTGTGTAAAAGGCGTTGAGGAGCAGACGGAAAAACTTATGCAAGTATGCCGCTTACGTAATACACCGGTAATTATTTTTATCAATAAATTGGATAGAGAAGGACGAAGTCCAATTGAACTGCTTGATGAGATTGAAGAGAAACTTTCTATCAAAGTTAGACCGATGACATTTCCGTTTGGAATAGGAGTTAGTTTCAGAGGTGTTTATAATATTTATAAAAATGAGTTTGAGTTTTACCGCACCAATAAACAACAGATTGAAGATGATGTGAAGAAGTTTTCCGGTATTGACGATCCTGAATTATCGGCTACTTTTGGCGAGGATGTTTTGACTCTTCAGGAAGACATTGAATTGATAGACGGGATTTATGATGACTTCGATACTACGAAATATTTAGCAGGTGAACAAGCTCCTGTGTTTTTCGGGAGTGCATTGAACAATTTCGGAGTTAAGGAATTACTCGATACGTTTGTTGAGATAGCTCCTTCGCCTGTTGCGCGTGAAACCACAAAGGGAATGATTGAGCCGACAGAAGAAAAACTTAGCGGATTCGTATTTAAGATTCACGCAAACATTGATCCGAAACATAGAGACAGAATGGCATTCGTCCGGATTTGTTCCGGTCATTTTGAAAGGAATAAATATTATCATCATGTAAGATTGAAGCGGCAGATAAAATTCCCAAACCCCGCGTCATTCTTGGCGCAGAGCAAATCGCTTGTTGAATCCGCTTATCCCGGTGATGTTATTGGGCTTTATGATTCCGGCACATTCAAAATTGGCGATACTTTAACCGAAGGCGAATCTTTTATGTTCAAAGGCATTCCGAGATTCTCCCCGGAAATTTTCCGCATTGTTATTAATAAAGATCCGTTCAAATCTAAACAACTTGAAAAAGGCTTATTGCAATTGACCGATGAGGGATTGGCGCAATTGTTCATTCAAAAAGATACGAATAAAAAAGTTATTGGAGTTGTTGGAGAGTTGCAGTTCGATGTTATAAAGTATCGACTTCTGAAAGAGTTTGGAGCGACTTGCGATTTTACTTACATGGAAGCATACAAAGCCTTTTGGCTCAAGTTCGATTTACGCGCTGATGCCGATGAACTATTCAGACTGCGTTCAAATTCCCTTTATACCGATAAGACCGATAACCTTGTATTCATTGCCGAATCTCCGTTTTCACTCAGTCGTGCACAAGAGAAAAACCCCAAAGTTGAATTTCTATCCCAAGTTGAGCATAACGATCAAACTGTTGAGTTGGAATCTGTGTAAATCTGTATGACCAGTTTTATCTGTGTCCTATTTTTTATTAGCATAATTCAATAATCAATGATATTTTTAATTATCTGATCATTTCTTGTTTATAATGCTATGAGATATTATACGAAATTTCAGCTACTCGGTTTTTTTCTCGGTCCGGCAATTGCATTAATAATGATTCTCTCACCTACACCTTCAAGTTTGTCTTTAAGCGCTTGGCACACTGCCGCAGTAGCAATATTCTTGGCAATATATTGGATCACGGAACCTATCCCACTTTATGTTACAGCGTTAATTCCCATTGTAGTATTTCCGTTGCTGGATATCAGTTCTGTGAAAGAAACAACACAGCAATTCGGTCATCCTTTGATATTTCTTTTCCTTGGCGGATTTTTAATTGCCGAGGCAATCCAGAAATGGGGTTTGCATAAACGCATTGCATTAAGCATAATAAAAGTGATTGGACTGAAACCGAAAAATATAATTGCCGGCTTTATGGTAAGCGGTGCATTCTTAAGTATGTGGATAAGCAATACGGCAACAACATTGATGATGCTGCCAATCGGAATATCTGTGATTGCGGTTTACAATTCAAAAGTGGAAAAGACAGATGAGAAAAATAATTTCGGTATAGCGTTGATGCTGTCAATAGCTTACTCATGCAGCATTGGCGGAATTGGAACTTTGATAGGCACACCGCCGAATGCTTTAATGGCAGCTTTTATGAATGAAAGTTATGGCATAGAAATCGGGTTTGCTCAGTGGATGATGATCGGGATTCCTTTTGTTTTTCTGGCTCTTCCGCTTGCTTACTTTCTACTCACAAGAGTTATCTTCCCAATGAAAAACGCCGGGGAAATTCAATCGGAGTTGATGGAAGAAGAGTTTAAAAATCTCGGCAAAATGACTCCGGTTGAAAAAAGAATACTTGCAATTTTTATTTTGACCGCAGTGCTTTGGATTATCCGTCCGCTCCTTACAAAATATATAAATGGTATTTCAGATACCTCGATAGTTGTCTTTACTTCGCTTCTTCTCTTTTTTCTTCCGTCCGGTAATGGTGAACCGATACTCCAATGGAAAGACGCCAAAAATGTTTCTTGGGGAATTTTATTATTATTCGGTGGCGGGCTTGCACTTGCAATGGGAATTAAAAAGAGCGGACTTGCTGAATCAATTGCCAATTTTATTCTGCAGATTCAAGGAGTCCCGATAATTGTTTTGATAACAATATTAACCGCATCAATTATTATCTTAACTGAATTATCGAGCAATACTGCAACGGCTGCAGCGTTCTTACCTATAATTGCTTCTGTTGCAGTTGGATTGGGAATCAATCCACTTGAGTTGGTAATACCGGCAACAATTGCAGCAAGTTGTGCTTTTATGCTTCCGGTTGCAACACCTCCGAATGCAATTGTATTCAGCAGTAATCAAGTAACAATTAAGGATATGACTAAAGCCGGCGTTTGGCTGGTAACAACTTTTGTATTTTTAATTGTAATCGTTACACATGTGTTGGTTGATATTGTGTTCTAATTGAAAGAAGGGTTAAAAAAGTTCATCAAAGCTGTTAATAGTTATGCTAGCACCGGAAAAATTATGCAAAGAATTGAGCTCATGCTTTAACCCAATCACTTTACAACCTGCTCTATGCCCAGCTTCAATTCCAACCGAAGAATCTTCGAATATCAAAGTGTTCTCCGCAGAAGTTTTTAGCTGTTCAATTGCAAGCAAGTAGGCTTCCGGTTCAGGTTTGTGTTTTGTCACATTCTCTTTGGTGATTAACACATCAAATGCTTTGCTTAAATTAATGTTGTTCAAAATTTCGTTTGCCATCCATCTTGTTGCGGATGTTACAACACCCATCTTTTTGTTATTTCCTTTTAAGAGTGTTATTAGTTCCTTAGCACCTTTGGTAATTTCAACTTTTGAGGAAATTAAATCTTTGTATAATGAACGAAATATTTCATCAAACTTTTCATTAGGAATATCAATATTAGAAACTTTGTAGAAATGACTTCTTACGGTTTCCCAACTTCCGCCCATAACTGATTTATAGTCAGATAATTTTGCGAAACCTCCGGCAACAATACATGTTTGTGCCAGTGCTTCGCCTTTTAGTTTTTCAGATGCAACCAAAGTTCCATCCATATCGAATAAGTAAGCATCAAAGTTTAGTAAGTTATTCATACACTTAAATTTGAGAATGAAAAATAGACAAGATTTGCAAGAAGTGATTCTTAAGAAATCTTATAAATTGTTGCCCTGCCAGGATTCGAACCCGGAACAAAGGTTCCAGAGACCTCTGTGTTACCATTACACCACAGGGCAATAATAAAAAAACAATGATGCAAATTTAAAATATAAATAGGTAATAATCGAGTGACTAATAAATTATTTGTTAACCGGGAATATGAACGAGAAAGAATTCCTTTGCTGTTGAGCCAACCTCCTCGGCTTGTTTAATTGTCATATGCGTTTTGTCATCATCGGTTATTGCGCCAGCTTCAATTATTGCCAAATCGCTACCTTTGGTTAGCCTAACAAGATTTTCACAATAAGCGGTATCTCCGCCATATAAAATCGATTTTTTATTGTATGTGAACTTATACCCAAGCGCTGGAATTTTTATCGGTTCCTTGTCAGAATAATCATCGTCATAATGTTCTACTTCAAAAGGTTGTACTTTTACTTTCTTTCTTGTGAATGGAGATTGGTTAGCAATCACATTCAGATTTATTGAATAGGGAAGTTCATGTTTATAAACATCGGTAAAGGCTTTTAGAATTGTTGTAATCTCTATACTGCCGAGAGGATAATGAATATTCAAAGCGCTAGATTTTCCCATAACGTTAAGATAGGTTAGTAATCCCCATAATCCGCCGATATGGTCATGATGACCGTGACTGATAAAAATATCGGATATATTTAATATTTCTTCTTTCTTAAAATTTTTGTTTAAGTCTCTTAAAATTCCGTCACCAGGATCGATTACAAATAATGATTGATCAGTCGATAGAACAATTCCGGTTGCAATGTTGGGTATTGAGCAAAAGACTTTTAACCTAAGATCATCTTTCTGCCATACCATTGGATATTTATTTATATTCTTTTTTTTCATCTTAAGTCTTAATCTTAACTCTTAATCCTAATCTTACACTTAATCTTAATCAACCAAAAAATACCGTTACTTTTTATGCTTATTACATTGCCCGAAAATATTGAATTGGAATGAGTCTGGGGAGAAATCATTTTGTGTTACAATTTCTTTCACTATATCGGAAATTTTGTCGTTAGTAAATTCAATTATATCACCGCAAGTTTTACAAATTAAATGCCCGTGATTTTGTTTGTTATAGCTGGCTTCATAAAAAGTTTTGTTATCTCCAAAGTTTCGTTTTATAAGCATATTGCATTTAACGAGCAATTCTAGCGAGTTATATACGGTAGCACGTGAGACGTTTGATTTTCCATTCTTCATTTTCAAGTATAGTTCATCAGCACTGAAATGGTCATTACTTTCAATAACATAATCCAAAACTTCAAAGCGTTCCGGCGTTATTCTGTGTTTTCCGGTTTTTAAGAATTTTTTAAACTTTTCATATGTCTCTTTTTTATCCAACTGAAACGTTACCTTTTTTCTTAATTCTAAAAATTTCTCTTTTATATATAGTTTTTCTTATTTATACTTAATACAAATATAATATTTTTTTAATTCTTTAATATTAAAATAAAAAGAGTTAGATTTATAGCCTGCAATTAATAAAAGCACAATTCATAAAGGAGAAAAAAATGGCAAATTCATTCGAAATAATAGAAAGAGTAGGAATTTCAAATATCAGTTCAAGCGATGCAATCAAAAAAGTAGTTCAAGAAGCTCACGAAGAAAAAAGAGTTAGCTGGTTTGAAGTTGTTGAGGAAAGAGGCAGAGTTACTCAAGAAGGTGAGATCGAATATCAAGTAACAGTTAAAATCGGCAGAAAACTCGCATAAAGACTCTTAATATAAAAACAGATTTGTATAGAGGGCTATTAAGAAATTTTAAAAATTTTCAGATTGGAGAGAGAAGATGCCGGAAGTAGGAAAGAAAGCACCGCAATTTACTTTACCGGATAGCGATGGTAACAAAGTGGCGCTAAAAGATTATCTTGGACAAAAAGTTGTTCTATATTTTTATCCGAAAGATAATACATCGGGATGTACAAAAGAAGCATGCGATTTTAGAGATTCAATTACTCAATTCAAAAAACTTAAAGTTGCTGTTTTGGGAGTAAGTAAGGATTCTCAAAGTTCCCATATAAAATTCAGAGATAAATACGATCTCAATTTCCCACTGCTAAGTGATGTTGATACAAAGGTTATCCAGAAATACGGTGTATGGAAAGAGAAAAGTATGTATGGTAAAAAATATATGGGAGTAGAGCGGACAACTTTTCTTATTGACGAAAAAGGTAAGATTGAGAAAATATACAGAAAAGTTAAAGTTGCCGATCATGTTGAACAGATATTAAAAGACTTAAAACAATAAACTTAGTAGAATGTTATACGTAACAAGACGTGAAGTTTTTAGTGCTTCACATCGACTTGATAATGAATCTCTTTCAGAGGAAGAGAACAAAGAGATTTATGATAAATGTTATAATCAATATGGTCATGGACACAATTATACATTGGAAGTTGTAGTCGCCGGTGAAGTTGACCCTAAAACCGGTTATGTGATTGACTTGAAGGAATTGAAAAAGATCGTACATGAAAATGTGATCTCTAAAGTTGATCATCATCATTTTAATTATGATGTTGATTTTATGAAAGGGATAATTCCTACAACGGAAAATATTGCTATTGCTGTTTGGCAGCAGTTGGTTGATAAGATTACGGCAGGCAAGCTCTATTCTGTTAAGATTTATGAAACTGAAAATAATTATGTTGAATATAAAGGAGAATAAGTTTTGGATTTACAAAAAGTTTCTGAAAATGTTAAAGTAATATTAACGGAAATTGGTGAGGATTTAACTCGTGAGGGATTAATAAAAACTCCTGAAAGAGTTGCAAAAGCTTATGATTTTTTGACTCAAGGATACAGACAAAATGTTGACGAAGTTATTAACGGAGCTATCTTTGAGGAAAAGTATGATGAGATGGTAATAGTTAAGGAAATTGATTTTTATAGTATGTGCGAGCATCATATGATTCCGTTTTATGGAAAAGTTCACGTTGCATATATTCCTGACGGCAAAATTGTTGGGTTGAGTAAAATTCCCAGAATTGTTGACATGTTTGCCAGAAGATTGCAAGTTCAGGAGAGAATGACTCAACAAATAGCTGATGTACTCGAAGAAAAACTCCAACCGAAAGGTGTTGCTGTTGTTGTTGAGGGTTATCATATGTGTATGATGATGCGCGGCGTACAGAAGCAGAATTCTATTACTACAACAAGTGCTGTGCATGGTGCGTTTAGGGCGGAGAAAACGCGTTTAGAATTTCTAAATTTAATTTCAAGAAGCCGAATTTAAAAATATGAAAGAGAGAAAAACAGCAGTTTGGGTAACCGGTGCAAGCTCAGGCATTGGCAAAGCTATTGCTCTTGAATTCATCAGGAATGGAATTGATGTTGTCGCTTCTTCACGAAAAGTTGATTCGTTAAAAAAGAATAAAGATGAATTTAATAACGAACTATTCCATTATGTTGCTTTAGATGTAACTAAACCCGATGTAGTAAAAGCAACCGCAAAAGAAATTTTCAAAAGTTATGATATTTGCTGTTTAATTAATAATGCAGGTATAACTACATTTACTAAAGCATCTAAAGATTCTTATAAAGTAGTAGATGAAATTATTAAAACCAATTTACTTGGTGCAATTTCAACAATCCAAAATGTCTTACCTCATTTTAAAAAGAAGGGCGGCGGATTAATAATCAATATGTTATCAATCGTTGTTAGAAAAACTTTTGTGAATAGCAGTGCGTATTCGGCTTCTAAAGCCGGACTGCTTGCTTATGCTAATGTTTTAAGGGAAGAAGTCCGAGAAGATAATATTAAAGTTGTCAATATTCTACCCGGAGCTACACGAACACCTATCTGGCCTGCCGATAGTTTATCCAAATATGCGAATAAAATGATGTCTCCACGAGAGATTGCAAAATTTATTTATGAGATTTATAAATTAAAATCGAATATGGTACCGGAAGAAATAGTTTTGCGACCTTTGGAAGGGGATATCTAGAGTTTTGAAAATCGTTGCGAACCTGCCAGAGGGAAAAGCAGGTTCGCTATGAAGATAGTTTTTATTGGTCACTATCCCATTTATAATATCTTGGACCGTAACCGTTACCAGGTCCGTTACCTCTACCGGGTCCATATCCCATGCAGTTATTTCGTCCGAATCCACCATGGTGACGACCACCGGCTCTGAATCCTTTACCTTGTCTTCCGCCGAATTGATTAAAACGAGTAGTCCAAATCTCTTTTTGATTATCATCTAAGATGTTATAAACATCAAGCCACATTTGAGTTCTTGAAGTTCTCATTTTTGCTAATATTTCATTATTGGCTTTTGTTAATGCCAAAAGTTTATCTGAATTAACATTCTCGTCAGCCATCATT
>Ga0256913_10001294_pt1 | contig 12906 bp, 8 predicted proteins | sample Axial_MatmetaG_FD_185970 | JGI IMG/M metagenome (GOLD analysis project Ga0256913, IMG submission 185970) | Deep-sea worm associated microbial mat communities from Axial Seamount, Juan de Fuca Ridge, Pacific Ocean - Axial_Mat | ecosystem: Environmental > Aquatic > Marine > Oceanic > Microbial...
TGATATCCAAGTTGGACACCAAGACTTATCATACTAAACTGCCCATTATAATGAACAGTGTTTTTAACAGTATTCAAATCTAATAGTTTTAAAGAAGCGTCTTGCCAAACAGAAATATATGAGAAATATGGACCCCAATATAAACCGTCAGGAGCTTTAAACTTATTTCTTTTTTTTGAATAAAATCTATAATCGCCGCTAATATCAAAACCACCTTTATTACTTTGGTCAAAAATATCTAATGGAACTCCTTCTTCATTTTCTAAAGGTTCAGTCTCAAGATAACCTATATTTATGGAGAAACTTTGCCAAGGCTTTACTATTCTTTCATAACCAAGAACAAGGCTTTTTGGACCAACCATTGCCATTGGAGTTATATTCCATCGAATAATGTTTTTACGCTCTTTTGTTTTTGGGATACTATCATTAGTAGCACCAAAAATACTAGCAAAAGAAAATAAAAAGGAAAGCAATAGTATAGTTTTAACCATAAAGTAAAGATATTTATTAAAGTACAAATATAAAAAAATTAAGTGTTGAAGATATATAATATTATTTATGAAATATTATACTCATCTTTTATCAAGTATGAAAAGTAATAAAGGCTGTAACAGTATATTAAAATATAGAAAGAATTATTTCTAAAAAATATTGTGTTGGAAAAATGATAATGCTATTATAACTATTTATTATTTCTTCCTTTTATTATAAAAGAAGCCATCCCATTTTCATGAGACAGCTTCTTTGTTTGTTATAGCCTATTGTATTTATTGTTTGATAAACTTATAAATACTACTCTTTTCTTCATTCATTATTCTAAGAATATAAACACCTCTATTCATATCAGAAACATCTATTTTTATTGATGAATTTCCAGAATGTCCTTGTTTAATTATTTTTCCAGTAATATTATATATTGAATAATCAAATGAGTTAATATTTGCAACATTAATATTGATATTATTATTAACTGGATTTGGATAAATTTCTAATTCTAATTGTTCCTCAGCAGTCTCAATATTAATAGTATTATAATAGTAATAATGTTTTTTGTATAATTTATCATAAGAACTACCATTATACTTAAAGTAAGTTTCACTTAAAACTTTGTTTAATAGGTAATTATATTCAAACTTTTCTTTCTCTGTCCAATTAGACCCACTACCGGTAAATATCTCTTTTTCCGTTAAGTTTTGACCATTAAAAGTATAATTTGTTTTCTCATAATCCCCAATTATTTGTTCAGCCTCATCATAATTAGAAACTATCTTAGTAGCTTTCTTGCCGGCAGCATAAGTAAACTCAACTTTATTTTTCAAATTGTCAAGACCAGTTGTTTTAAAGTTAACTGCTTTAACATTTAATCTATAAAGTTTTAGTTCTCCATCATTATTGTAAAACCACTCTTTATAGTTTGATTTTAAATTGTTAATATCAATAGTGATTGAGTCAGTATTATCACCTTCAAAAATAGCCTTAAGAGTTTTTCCTGCAACTCCGTGCAGACTTTCCATTCCACTAGCATCAGTAGTGTAAACATCAAGGTAATCTATATTTGAGGGTAATGTAAAATTCACTAATTCTCCAATAGAAGCAAATGATTTGATATAATAAATTGTATTCTCAAATATATTGTCAGTTTCATTACTTTTAGTATATACACTATCAGTAACAACTACAGGAGATTGTGCCATTATTTCAACAGCCTTAAGTTGAATTTTAACTAATCTTGTTTTTCCATCAAAATCTTTGAACCATTCAAAGTAATTTGGTCTTAGTTTCGTTAAATCAACAACTTTGTTTTCAGCATTATCACCCAATAGAATTGCTGATAGGGTTTTACCTGCTACTGAGTGTAAAGAGTATTTTACTCTAAGACCTAATGCATTGAATGCATATACGTCTAAAAAGTTTGCATATTGCGATACAGTATCAAATTTTAAATCACTATGTGTTATAGAGTGTAAGTAATATGCAGTATTATTATAGTCAGAAGACCCGTAATTTAATAAACTGTCTGTTGTTACAACAAATGGTACTACTCCTAAATCATTAGTTGCTTTAACATTTAGTTGAACTAATACTCTATCTCCATCTACATTAAAGAACCATTCTTTGTAATCATTTCTCAATTCATTGATGTTTATAATCTGGTTTTCATTATTGCTTCCTTGGAATATTGAATCTAATGTTTTATTAGCAACACCATGAAGGTCATATCTAATATTACTTGTACCATCATTGGTATATACATTTATGAAATCTATATTTGAAGCTATTGTGTAATTGCTAAGAGTCGATAATGTAGCTCCTGCACTAATATTGTATGCAGTACTTACATAATCATGTGAATCTCCTGAGCTAAGTAATTTAGGGAAAACCTGTACGTTAGAATTAGGAGTTGTTTCTTTTATTGCTATTACATTAAATCTTACAAGTCTATTATTAGAATTGGAATCAGTAAACATTTCTTTGTATTCTTGTGTTAAATCATCTAGATCTATGTTCTCATTTACAAATAATTGTTTTAAAGTTTGACCTGCATAGCCTTTGAATGATAAAGCTTCTATTGGTGCGTCAGCACTATCTGCTTTTTGTAAATATACACTTACCCATTGAATGTCGCTAGGAAAAGTAAAGTTTGACAAATCATCTAAACTAGCAGCTCCTTTTACTAAATATGTAGTGTTTTCATAAGCGTAATCTCCATCAGAAGTTTCTTTAAATAAACCGCTTTTAACGTCAACTAAATCGTTTACATCAAATGCTATTCCTGCTTTTATATTACACTTTACACTTGTTATGTTGTCATTAGAAATTATCTTAAACCATTCTCTATAATCGTGTCTTAACTGATTAATATCAATTATTTGCCCACTGTTGTTATCCCCTTGAAATACCGCTTTTAATGTTTTCCCGGCAACGCCTGAAAGGTCGTATCTAATGTCGTTGCTTCCATCATTAGTATATACATTAATAAATTCAACATTAGAATCTAAAGTGTAATTGCTAAGGTAATTGATATCTGTATTGGCTATAACATTGTATGCAACAAATATATAGTTTTGAGTCCCTTGTGGGTTTTGTGCATACATTCCGTAGTTATATACTCTAACAGGCTCTTCAGGATACCAATTATAGGTGTTTTGTGTAATTAAATTATTACTTCCATCATAAGTATATTTTACTTTCTCAAAACCTTGCCAATAGTTTAAACTGCCATATCTTTCAATGCTGTCTAAATTGTTTGCCGAATAGTAATAAATTTCTTTTTTAGATTTTTCCCACTCTTGAGTCATTTCAAAACCTTCAAAACGGTTTTTATAGGTGAGTTTTTCTGTTATTTTATTATTTGCATTGTAATTATAAATCACTTTAGTATCTATTGCTTTTACTTTATTCGAGTCTATTTTTGATTTATAAAATTCGTATGATAGTAGATTATCAGTTGAATTATAAATGTAGTTTTCTTCAGCATAATTTACCCATGATGGGTTCCAATAATATTTATAAGAATGAAGAGGTAGACTTTCTGCAGTATTATAGCTGTCAAAATAAGTTTTGTAATTTCTTACTGCTGGAGTTCCATTGGAATAATCAAATGTTACAGTAGAATCTAATTTGTTTTGACCATAGGCTGTAAGCGTGAAAATCAGGGCTAACGTTAAAATAATGTAAAGTTTATTCATTTGAGTAAAGTTTTAGTTAATAATTTGCAAATATACAAAAAAATAAATAGGTACACAAATACTTAATAAGGTTTGTTAGATAAATTTAAGGTAATTTCTAATCGATTTTCTTTGCAAGTGGTAGTATTACAGTGATATAGTGTGTTTAAAAAAAAGTAACAAAAAGTTAAAAAACTTGAATGTGCACGAATAAAAAGTGGAAAATTGTATTTAATTTATGTAATATGTTTTATTTAGGAGGGTGCTTACAAATTTTCCCAAAGGAAAAATCATATCATATAAAATCATAATAATCAGCGTCTAATAAATTATTAGCATAGCTATTTCTTATAATTATTATATTCTTTTGTCATCTACTTAGTGGTATTTGATTTTACAAAACTGATAAAGAAAATTATATTGATATTAATGGAAGAAATTATATTATTAATTATTAAGTTATACTACTTAAAAATATTTCCTCAAAACCGTCTTAAAGGTTTGGCTATTAAAAAAATATGTTCTACTTTTGCAGCCCGAATTGAGAGAATTGTATTATATTCTTGATTATTAGGGTTTTGACTCTTTTTTAGAGCTGTTTTTATTCTGGAATTTTAAGAAAAGAAGCTAGCGATGGTGCGCTGGAAGCCAGATGACATTGCCCAATGGCAGTAATATTTAAGAGTTGTTGATTAGTGTTTTTAAATGAAATGCTATGTTTTAATGTACGGCTATTATAACTATTTCGGTAATGAGATTGATATTTCAGCCATTAATTAATTTTTTTATAATTTATTAAAGCAAAACGAATGAATACTTTAAGTTATAAAACTATCTCAGCAAACAAAAACACAGTTCATAAAAACTGGGTAGTGTTAGATGCAGATGGTGCTACTTTAGGACGTTTGGCTTCAAAGGCAGCTTTTCTGCTAAGAGGTAAACATAAAGTAGATTTTACTCCTCACGTAGATTGTGGAGATAACGTAATAATAATCAATGCTGAGAAAATCACATTGACGGGCAAAAAGATGACAGACAAACAATACGTTCGACATACTGGATATCCAGGAGGACAACGCTTTGCTACTCCTATCGAAATTTTGGCTAAAAAGCCAGGATCTTTAATTGAAAAAGCTATTAAAGGTATGTTGCCAAAAAATAAATTAGGAAGAGAATTGTTTCGTAACCTATATGTATATGTTGGTACAGAACATAAGCACGAAGCTCAGAAACCTAAAATGTTGAACCTAAACGAACTTAAATAATCATGGAAGTAATAAATGTAATTGGTCGTAGAAAGACTGCTGTTGCACGTATTTATATGAAACCAGGTAATGGTGAAATCATTATAAATAAGCGTGATTATAAAACTTATTTTCCAACAGGTACTTTGCAATATATCGCTACTCAAGCTTTTGAGATTACTGATAATATGGGTAAGTACGATGTTAAGGTTAACCTTGATGGTGGAGGAATTAAAGGACAAGCTGAGGCTTTGCGTTTGGCAATATCTCGTGCCTTAGTTCAAATTGATGAAGATTATCGCCCAATGCTTAAGAAGGATGGTTTAATGCGTCGTGACCCTCGTATGGTTGAACGTAAGAAACCAGGTCAACCAAAAGCACGTAAGCGTTTCCAATTCTCAAAACGTTAATATTTAATTTTTGTTTAGTATCTAAACTCCTTGGACTCATTAATGTAAAACGATGGCTACCACTGAGTTGTGAATAGACAGAATGTAAACAATTTAATATAATAAATATGTCAAAAACAACATTTGATGCCCTTCTTGATGCAGGGGTACACTTCGGTCACTTAAAACGTAAGTGGAATCCAAACATGGCTCCTTATATCTTTATGGAGAAAAATGGAATCCATATTCTTGACCTTCAAAAAACATCAGTTTTATTAGATCAAGCTGCTGCTGCTGCAAAGCAAATAGCTAAGTCTGGTAAGAAAATCTTATTTGTAGCTACTAAAAAGCAAGCAAAAGATATCGTAGCTGATAGAGTGAGTAAAACTAATATGCCTTACGCTACTGAGCGTTGGCCAGGTGGTATGCTTACTAACTTTGCTACTATTAGAAAAGCAGTTCGTAAGATGTCAACTATTGATAAGTTGATGAAAGGTGAAGCTTATAATGCACTTTCTAAACGTGAACGTCTTCAGATTTCTCGTGAGAGAGTTAAATTGGAGAAAAACTTTGGAAGTATTTCTGATTTGTCTCGTCTTCCTGCAGCATTATTCATTGTGGATATTGTTAAAGAGAAGATCGCTGTTGCTGAAGCTAAGAAATTGAATATTCCTATTTTTGGTATGGTTGATACAAATTCAAATCCTAATGATGTTGATTTTGTTATTCCAGCTAATGATGATGCTTCAAAATCAATCGCTCTTATAGTTGATGTTGTTTGTACTGCAATTGATGAAGGTATGGCTGAAAGAAAAATGGAGAGAGAAAAGAGAGCTGATGATCAAGCTAAAGTTGAAAAAGCTAAAAAAGAAGCTGCTGCTAAGAAAGCTGCTGATGCTGAAGTAACTGAAGCTTAATATTTAGTATTAATATTTTTAAAAGATAATATATAATGGCAAAAATAACCGCTGCTGAAGTGAATGCACTACGTAAGTCTACTGGTGCAGGAATGATGGACTGTAAAAATGCTTTGGTTGAAGCTGAGGGTGATAGCGAAAAAGCAATCAAAATTCTTCGTAAGAAGGGTCAAAAAATTGCTGACAAAAGAGCTGATCGTGATGCTGCTGAAGGTGTAATTATTGCAAAAGTTTCTGATGATAAGAAATTTGGCGCTGTACTTCGTATTAGTTGTGAAACTGATTTCGTTGCTAAGAACGAAGAATTTGTGAATTTTGTTGTAGGTATAGTTGACTACGCTATTGAGAACAAAATTGCTAATGTTGAAGATTTAAAAGTAGCTAAAATGGGTGAACTTACTATTAGTGAGCTTGTTCTTGAGCAATTAGGCAAAATTGGTGAGAAAATTGAAATTGTTGATTATCAAACTATTTCTGATGAGATGGTATTTGCTTATATTCATACAGGAAATCGCCTAGCAACCATAATGGGTGTAAATAAAGCTGATGTTGATGATATCGACATAATTGGTAAAGAAATAAATATGCAAATTGCAGCAATGGCTCCTATCGCTTTAGATAAGGATGGTATTGATGCTGAGACTGTGAAGAAAGAAATTGAAATAGGAATGGATCAAGCAAGAAGAGAAGGCAAGCCTGAGGCTATGCTAGAGAAAATTGCTATGGGAAAACTAGGTAAATTCTATAAAGAAAATACTCTATTGGCTCAAAAATTTGTTCGTGATAATAAAATTTCTGTTGAACAGTATCTAAAGAATGCAGATAAAGATTTAACTGTAACTAAATTTTATAGATTAGCTCTGTAATTTTTAGTCTTATAATATAATATTAAAACCGTCTTTTTCTGTTAATGATTAAGACGGTTTTTTTTGCTTAAATTATATAATTAATTATATTTATGAGTGCAATAAGCTGGGCAAGCAAATATATTGATTTTCGAATGGGTTTAATTGGTAGCCTTGTTATGGGGTTGATGGTTTTTGGAGTGAATTATTATGAGACTGCAAATATTAATGGTTTCCCAGATGTTATTGGTTCTACTACAGCTGCTATAAAACAAGGTTTATTTACAATATTTTTCGGAGGTGCAGTAATGCGTTTTAGTGAAAGATTATCAACAGAGATAAATAATGTATATTTAGCTATTGCACTATCTAGTATTATTCCATCAACCTCTTCCATAATACTCCTACTAGTAATACATAGTCTAAAAGGCACACCTGAGCCTTTTCTATCCATTCTTCCGACAGCAGTCTTTATTTATCCTTGGACAGCTATATGGGGAATAAGAAATAGAAGGCGAATGAATAAAGAAGCTGTTTTATCCTAATAGCTTTAGTAAAGAAACAATTTTCCAACAAGACATATCAAACAGTTTGTTTTCTTAAACAATCTCTCTAATTGTTTATATTATTCTTAATAACTTTCATTCTTAATAATACAAATATATACTACTTTTGAAGTGTATATTGAATGTATTTTATACATAATTGATATATAATAAGTTATACTTGTTGATATATTAATAATTAATTAGAATAATTGAGTATAGTATAATTAATTTTAGAAAAAACTAATTAAAAGATATTTGGATATGAGATTTAAAAAAATATTACTAAAACTTAGTGGTGAGGCATTAATGGGGTCTCAGCAATATGGTGTTGACCCAAAAAGATTAAAAGAATATGCCAAAGAGATAAAAGCTGCATATAATACAGGTGTAAAGATCTCTATAGTAATAGGTGGGGGCAATATTTTTAGGGGTATTAGTGGAGCTAGTCAAGGTTTTGACCGAGTACAAGGTGATTATATGGGTATGCTTGCAACGGTTATTAATTCTATGGCATTGCAAGGAGCTATTGAAAAGGAAGGAATAAGCACAAAGCTTCTTGGGGGGTTAGAAATTGATCCTATTTCTGAAAAAATGAGTCGTAAAAGAGCTAATGAATATATGAATGATGGTAAAATAGTTATCATTAGTGGGGGAACTGGTAATCCGTTTTTTACAACTGATACTGCTAGTGCATTAAGAGCTATAGAAATAGAAGCTGATGCTATTCTTAAAGGGACTAGAGTTGATGGTGTTTACGATAAAGACCCTGAGAAACACTCTGATGCAGTTAAGTATTCTAGCTTATCGTATAGAACTGCTTATGAGAAAAAGCTCGCTATTATGGATTTAACAGCATTTACTTTGTGTGAGGAGAATAAGCTTCCTATTTATGTGTTTGATATGAATAAAATTGGTGAACTTCAAAAGGTTGTTGAAGGGAAAAATGTTGGTACAATCATAGAATAGTTATGTAAAATTGTATATATGTACATAGGTATAATGCCTGTTTCGAATTTTGTTGGTAAAAAATAGTCAATAAATTTGTTTCAATGTTGAAAATGTTGTATATTTGTACGGAATATATAAACTTATTAACTTTAAGTAATATTCAAAAAAAATATTATAGTAAATCACAATAAAAATTATATTATGAAAAAGTTTAGTATAATGGTCCTCTCAGTATTGTTATTTGTAACAATATCTTCTGCTCAGAGTGCAAAAAAATTCTATAAAACAGGATTAGTTTTTATGGAAAGCGAGAAATATCAAGATGCCGTTGATAACTATACAAAATCACTTGATATAGATCCTAATTATATGAAATCATATGTAGCTAGAGCTAAATGTTATGTTAAGCTTAATAAAGCAAAGGAAGCTTTCTTGGATTATGAAAGAGCAAGTGTCTTAGAACCAAAAAATGAAGATTATACTTATGAGGCATCCAGAATTGCTTTAGAGATGAAGAGCTATGAGGATGCAATTAAATATGCTGATAAGTCATTATTAATTGATAAAAAGATGTTAAAGGCATATCATGTAAAAATCCGTTCTCTTTATTATATTAATAGATATGATGAGGCATTAGAAGCCGCAAATAAAGCGGTTGATGTGAAAAGAACTTTTGGAACTTATTATGATAAAGCTGAGATTTTATTTGCAAAAAAACAGTATAAAGAATCCCAAGATAATTATCAACTTGCAATTAATAAAGATCCAAATGAAATCACTGGATATATTGGTATTGCTAATGCTTATTTTCAACAAGGGATGTATGACCAAGCTGTAAATGCAGCGAATAGCGCACTTCGACAAGATCAACGATCAAAGGATGCATATTGGATTAGAGCATTTGCTTATCATAAGAAGATGGATTATATGAGTGCAATTAATGATTTGTCTCAAATAGTTGTTCTTTATCCCAAAGAAACTTATGTAAATGATGTATTGTATAAAAGAGGAGAAATCTATTTTGATTTCCAACAACATACAAATGCAATTAACGACTTTACTAATATTATTGATAAAAATCCTACTTATTATCAAGCGTACTTTAAGAGAGCTTCTTCTTACGAATCTATTCATAATTTTGATAAAGCAATTGAAGATTACGAGAAACTTGATAAACTTGGTCTTACAGATGAAGCTGCAATTACTATGTTAGGAGCTGCTCATATTAGACTTTTTGAATTAAAACGTGAAGATGATAAACCTGTTATCGTTATTTTAGAACCTAGTATTAAAGATAAAAAAATTCAAATTATTAAAGGAAAAGAGTTGCAAACTATTTCAGGTAGAGTTGATGATGTAAGCGAAATTAAAAGCTTTAAGATAAATGGTGTTGAAGTTGCTTTTGATTCTACATCTAAAAAAATGGAATTCTTTGCTGATGTAGTTGTAAAGGGTAAAAAAGAATTGACTTTTGTAGCATCAGATGTTTATGATAATGTTAGAACTGATAAATACCCAATACAGAGAACTGAAGTTGATGCTCCAGAAATTCTATTAGTTCAGCCTTTTGCTTCTGATGACGGACAAATATATCTAGATTCAGAATCTCCTTCATTATATATAGAAGGTACTATTGCTGATGCTAGTAATATTGCTAGTATTACAATAGATAGTGTTAATGCTAGTTATATTCCAAATACTATTAATCCATCTTTTGCTGCTACAATTAGTATTGTTAACAAGAACAAGATAACTCTAATTGCAACAGATGTTTTTGGGAATACTACTACTAAAGAATTTATATTGAATAGGGAAGGAGCTCAAATTGCTGCTAATAATCCTATGGGTAAAACATGGGTAGTGTTTATTGAGAATTCTAATTACGAAACATTTGCTTCGCTTAATGGTCCTACAAAAGATATTTCTTTAATGAAGTCAGCTCTTTCTAAATACGTTATTAATAATATTATTCATAAACGTAATATGACTAAAATGGAAATGCAGAAATTCTTTTCAATAGAGTTAAGAGATATGGTTGTTAAGAATCATGTTTCTTCTATCGTAGTATGGTATGCAGGACATGGAAAATATTTGAATAATTCAGGATATTGGATTCCTGTAGATGGAAAGACTGATGATGAATTTACATATTTTAATATTACAGCTCTTAAAGCTGCAATGCAGTCTTATTCCTCAACTATTACTCACACATTAGTAATTACTGATGCATGTGAGTCTGGCCCTTCATTTTATCAAGCAATGCGTGGTGGTGATGACGATGAGAGAGATTGTAGTGATTGGAAAGCAACAAAGTTTAAATCTTCACAGGTTTTCTCTTCAGCAGGATATGAGTTAGCTTCTGACAACTCTCAGTTTACTAAGACTTTTGCAAGTTCTTTAATTCATAACCCTAATAGCTGTATCCCAATTGGAAGTATTGTGAAAAAAGTTAAGTCTGCTGTTGCTAAAAATAAACAACAAGAACCTCAATTTGGAAAGATTGATGGTCTTCCTGATGAGAATGGAACATTCTTCTTTATGAGAAAATAATTTTATTATAATAATTGAAAGAGAAAGTCATTGGCTTTCTCTTTTTTTATTTAATTAAGTGTTAATTAATTATCAAAGTAGTATGAAGAAAAAATTACATTATTTCAGTTATTCATTCTTTTTTATTTTTTTCAGTTTATTAAGTTTTATTTCAGTTCAATCTCAAAATTACTATTTTGATAATTATGGTGTTAAAGAAGGTTTAGGACATTCGAAGGTAAAATGCACTATTCAATCTGCAGATGGTTATGTATGGGTTGGAACAGCAAGTGGTTTGTCTCGTTTTGATGGTGAAAAATTTAGGAACTATAATATTGATGATGGAATAGCTCCTTTTACTGTAAATGCTTTATATGAAGATACAACAGGTGCTATTTGGATTGGTCATTATTCAGGCGGTTTAAGTATATATAAAGATAATAAGTTTGAAATCTTAGCGCTGGATAGTGTATCGGGCGATATTACTAGTATTATTGAAGATGATAAACATACAATTTGGATATCTACAAGTGCTAGTGGTGTGTATCGTGTTGAGAACCCTTATGGTAATGGAGAAAAGGTTATTACTAGAATTGGTGTAAAAGAGGGATTGGGAAATACTATTCTATCAATTTCTAAAACAAAAAGTCTTGGATTGTTATTCGTTACTAGATATGGAGTTAAATATTTTAATGATTCTATAAGTAAATATGAATTTGTAAATGACAAGTTCCTTAATTGGCCCCAATATTTTAGTGTAATAACTGTTGTTGAGGATGCAAATATGGGCGTTTGGGTAGGTACTTTTAATGGTGGCCTGTATTACTATACTGATATTAATGCAAAACCAAAGATTTATGATAAAAGAGATGGGCTTGCTAATAATTGGGTAAGTGAGATTCATAGTTCAAGAGATGGTGCTGTTTGGGTTGGTACTTTTGGTGGTGGAATGTCATATTTTAAAGATGGTAAAATTATTAATTTTAATGAAAGCAATGGTTTGCCAGATCTTAAAATAAATAGTATAAATGAAGATGTAGAAGGAAATATTATTGTTGGAACCTATTCAAAAGGCTTGCTAGTTTTCAAAGGTTTTGCATTTCATAATTATAAAAAGTTTGTGTCTGATAATATTTTACAAGTCTATGCAATTTCAAGAGGTATTGGCAAAGATTACTGGATAGGATCAAATAATGGCCTTTTTCATATTGAGTATAATGATGATAAGTCGTTTATTACTACTGGTTATTATAAAGATGGTGTCGATTTTTTATCAAATGATATTAGGTTTATAGAGAAGGATAAAGATGGAAATCAGTGGATTGGAACAATTGGGGGAGGAGTTGTTTATTTTGATATTAACAAGAATAAAATAATTTACCCATATCGCCTTAATATGACGATTATTGGTGCGGCAAATGGCATTGCAAATATTACAGCTCTTGAATTTGATAAAGAAGGTCACTTATGGGTAGGTACATTAGGAGGATTAGTGTATTATGAGCCAGAGAACGATCAAGTAGCTCTTTTGACTCAAGTAAATAACCTCCAAAATAATGATATATCCACAGTTTATTGTGATAATAATGGTATTGTTTGGGTAGGGCATAGAGGAAAAGGTCTTACTAAGATTGATGGAGAAAAAATTACACCATATAATATTGGATTAGACTTTACGCCAATTAGTATATTTGGAAATGAAGAAGCACTGTGGGTAGGTACTGAAGGTATGGGGCTTTATGAAATTAGTAAAGCAAAAATAATTCAGCACCTTAGTATTAATAATGGTTTGTTATCCAACTTAATAACAGCTATTAT
>Ga0256913_10001295_pt1 | contig 12874 bp, 10 predicted proteins | sample Axial_MatmetaG_FD_185970 | JGI IMG/M metagenome (GOLD analysis project Ga0256913, IMG submission 185970) | Deep-sea worm associated microbial mat communities from Axial Seamount, Juan de Fuca Ridge, Pacific Ocean - Axial_Mat | ecosystem: Environmental > Aquatic > Marine > Oceanic > Microbial...
AAGCATCAACACATTTATTGTATTCGTTTACTGTCATTCAGTCTGTTTTGCCAATGTATAAGTGTGACGGACGTATCTGCAATTTGTTACAATCCGGTTTAATAAATTCTTAATAAATCATTTTCTAATTGCCTATTATTATATCTTTGCTTCAAAATTAAACTAATTCTTGACAATGATTGCAGCAATATGGCGTAATTTACAAAGTAAATCAGTTTAGAAAAGTTAATATTCGAAAAAAAGTAAAATACAAATATGATAATAATAGAAAAATTCGTTTTCAATTCTTTTCAGGAGAATACCTATGTACTTTATGACGAAACCGGCGAGTGTGTAATCATTGACCCCGGATGCTTCGAAAAAAGTGAGGAAGAAGAACTTGCCGGATTCATTTCGGATAAAAAACTTAAACCGGTCAGGCTGATTTATACCCATAACCATGGCGACCATATGTTCGGGAACAATTTTGTATGCAACACCTACGGACTGAAACCTGAATTGCACAAGGAGGGATTGCCGTTCTTTTTGGGTGCTCAGGAACAGGGTAAGATGTACGGATTTACGGTTGATGCTCCAATTGAACCGGAGAGATTCATCGAAGATGAGGAAATTATCAAATTCGGCAACTCCGAGCTGAAAGGTCTTTACACTCCGGGACATGTTGACGGAAGCCTCTGTTTTGTCAACTATCCGCAAAAGTTTGTGATAACAGGTGACGTTCTTTTCAAAGACAGTATAGGCAGGACAGACTTCCCGTCGGGCGACTTCGACCTTTTGATGGAGAGTATTCACACTAAGCTTTTCACTTTGCCTGATGACTTTACAGTCTATTCGGGACACGGTCCTGAGACGAGGATAGGTTATGAAAAACTGAATAATCCGTTTATCCGGTTTTAACATTCAAACCCGGTTTTTGGTATTAAAATATCCGGTCTCGTCATAATTTTGGCTTCACCATTGACAACGGAATGATTATTGTTATATTTCGTTGTTTCCGGCAAGTCCGGATTTCATAATTAATATTTATTCAATCAATTAAAAATCAGCGCTATGAGAAAAGCATTCCCTTTTGTTTTCAGTCTTTTTGTTACGGTTTTTTCAGTACACGGACAAAACTCTTCAATCGGTTTTTTCGGTGGAATGAATCTGTCAAATGTTAACGGAACTTATAATTCCGATAGTTATTACACCAATACAACAACTCTTGTAACAAAACAGTTCGGAGTTATACTGTCGTATAACGTGTCAGACAAGTTATCATTTTTCAGCGACCCCGGCTATTATGAAAAAGGTTTTAATTACGAACCAACGGAATCTTATGCCGGAGGTGCAACGGTAAAAGGAAGAAGTAAATTCAAATCTGTTGATGTTCCGTTGAGTTTAAAATTCGGGATGTTCAAAAATCAAATCTTCTACATCAGGACAGGCGTTTATCTTTCTTTCCTTTTATCAGCAAAAAACAATGATACAATCTATTACGATATGCCTGATATGGATACGAAAATAACCGAAAATGATATCATAGATATAATGAACAAAACAACCTTAGGTTTCATCGCCGGAGCAGGTTTTGACATTCCCGTTTCACAAAAACTCGGTGTTCTGCTTGATATATCATACAGACTTGACCTGTCGGATGCAATGAAAAACAAGCAGATTTCAATCTGGAAAGACGGCAATAGCGACTATTTCGTAAATACCGACAATGTAAGAAACCGAAATCTGACTATTTCTGCAGGATTGAGTTACCGGTTTTAAAATAGATAAAAAGGAGTTTAATATTTTTGTGTAGAGTTCTGTGGATAGCAATTAATTAATTCGGCTTGTTTTATTTGTTTAAATATTTCAATATTCTTATTTCTTCAAAAAAGTGACCATACTTTCAATTAAAATCCAAACTGCCATTAATAGAACAATGGCATTTACAATCATCAGGAGAATATTTTGCTGGCTATCAAAGATGTTTTGATTTATGATTGTTCCCCAGAAGATATTAATTGCCATAAAAACTGCCGGCAGCCCGCTAATCATCCATTTCCATCCCCCTTTGGTTTTTAGATATATGGTTATAACCAGTAAAGAGATTGCTGCAAGGATTTGGTTAACTGCTCCGAACAAAGGCCATAATTTTAGTGCTCCATTACCGTCGGCACCTGTTGCAAAGGCGAGAGCCAGTGCTGAGATTACTGCAAGGAAAGTAGTAAAATAGCGATTTTTTAGAATATTGATTTTTGAACCCTCAAATAGTTCTGTCAAAACATACCGTTGAACACGTGTGCCTGTGTCAAGAGTTGTACCGGCAAATGAAGCTACAAAAACGCCCATAATTACTATTGAAATACCGGAAGGAATACCAATAGAGTCGATCATATTGGCAGAACCTTGCACAAAGGCACTCAGTTTGGAACCGAGGCCTTGAGCTGCCGTCCAGGATGAATAGTGCTCCGACCAGGCTTGAAATCCTGTCACTATTTCGCCATTTTCTCCTTTTAATCCCATACCGATTCCGGCAGCAACGGCTATCAAAACCAAGGTAGCAAGAGCACCTTCAGTAAGCATTCCGCCGTATCCGACAAACAGCGAATCTTTTTCGTTCATAACCTGTTTTGAAGATGTTCCGGAAGCTACAAGTGAATGGAATCCCGACACCGCACCACAAGCAATTACAATGAACAGAAACGGCCATAGGGGAGGGGCATTGGCGACATTCGGGTGAAAAGCTGGGGCTACCATTTGAAGATTCCCTGCAATCGTCGAAAAAATAATACCACCAATAAGAAGCAACATTGCCAGCACTAATTGATAGGTATTGATAAAATCGCGGGGCTGCAGCAGCGTTTTTACGGGCAATACCGAAGCTACGAATGCATATATCAGCAAAATAATCGTCCAGATTCCTGTGGAAGGTATTCCGGCAATGACCGGCATATTAAAAGGGATAAAATACCCGGTTACAATGGTGATATACATCACAATAACGGCGAAAATACTCCATGTCCACATATCTTTTCCTTTCCGGTTTATTAAAAATCCTAAAATGATAGCAATCGGTATTTGCATCCAGACAGGAAAAACAGCACCTGGAAACATTTTGAAAATTATTGCTATCACAAGTCCGAATATTGCTATCAATATCCACAATTCGAGGAAAACAATTATAAAGAAAAGGATACGGATACGTTTGTTTATATATTTTCCGGCAATGTCAGCGATTGATTTGCCCTGGTTTCTCATTGAGAGTATAAGCACACCGAAGTCATGGACGGCACCAATGAAAATACTTCCAAAAAATATCCACAATATTGCTGGAATCCAACCCCATATAACGGCAATTGCCGGTCCGACAATCGGTCCTGTTCCTGCAATGGAGGCAAAATGATGCCCAAAAATAATTTCTTTCCGTGTAGGCTGATAATCAACACCATCTTGCAATTCTATTGATGGCGGTGTATGATTCTTGTTGAGATTAAAAATCCGTTTACTAATATATTTACCATAGATTCTATACATCAGGATGTATCCTGCAAATACTATTACCATTAAGATCAGGGCACTCATAAGATTTGTCTTTTATTTATTTCGGAAAGTAAAAGTAGTTGTTTTTATTTACCTGGGTCTTAATTTTTTCAATAAAATGTGATATGCAATGCAATAATTTATGTAAGTATATTTGAACCCTCCATCTAGTCCGTCATTTGGCAGAAAACAAAGGCTTGCCTCACTGGTTCAGCCAGTTTAAAAACACCTTGATTAATATGCTTATTCCGGTATACCGCTACTTTTTTCAAAATTCAGGATCAATATCTCATTTTTGTCCGGATTGTCGGATTGCCCGTCAAGGTTAAGGTCTGAGATGTAATAACCTGCTTTCCCTGCATTTTGATTCCATTCAGAAGTTCTGTCGTCATCGTTAATCAATCCGTCGGCATTGCAGTCACCGCTGTACATCCCGAAAATTCCGTTTCCAAGGTCTTTTTGGGGGGTATTACCAAGAGCCTGAGGGGAGGAAGTGGAAAAGTCATAGGAATATATGTCTCCTGATTTTGTCGGTGCATTTGCAGAAATTATATCAAGATGGTTCCTATGGCGTACTACTACGAAAAGGTTGTGTTTGATGGCAACATCAAACTGCGGGAGGGAAATCCCGTCTGTGGCTACAACCGAACCGTCAGATAATAAAAAGGCGGCCTGCTTTGCAATCATTGTTTCACTGGTTGCAAAAGTAGCATCGGTTGTGTCGCGTAATTCTATCAGAACCCAGTCTACCACATCATCAGGAATTGAGGCAGCCGATTCTGAACCCGAGTAGTTCCACGGAGCAATAGTATAAGGCTGAGTTAAAGGTATTTCTGTCAACACAGTTGTCATAACAAAACCATTATATGGCCCTTCTAACAAAACTTTCAAATCAAGCGATATTGGTGTTGTATTTACCATTGTAATAAAATAATCACTACCATTATTGTTATCCCACGAATCGTCGTCATAATGAATGACAAAATTAATACCCTCTATCTGTTGTGTTTGATTACTAAAAGGGGGTAAAACGATTGACAAAACCTGATTTTCATCAGGAGGAGTAAATGGGGATTCAATGGCCGGACCTGTACCGTTGAATAAAAATGAGCTTTGCGGCCAGTATGAGTTAACAGGTGTTTGCCACGATTGGCCGTTAACCTTCACCCCCCAATGCAGGTTTGCGCCGGTCTGTGCCTGACCAACATAAATATGAACCGAATCAAATTGTGTAGGATTCTGTGGTATCCATTCCACACCAGTTATTCCCTGTGTTTCCAAATTAATATGGTAATCAACTCCATTGTTATTATCCCAGGTTTCATCATCATAATGAATTACAAATGCTATTGAATAGATTTCTTGTGATGGATTGTTGAAAGGCCCTAATTTTAGTATTAGCTCATTGTTTTCATTTGGAGGCGGGAGGGGCGTTTCGACCGCAGGACCTGTCCCGTTATACAATGTTGTTCCTGATGGCCAGTAACAGGAGTCCGGAGACTGCCAGTTGTTGCCCTGGTTATTTACTCCCCAATGTAATTTGGCTATTGCAGGTGGGCTTGAAACTACTATTGTTATTGTATCATTTTCAGTTGGATTCGTTGGAGTCCAGTTTACCTCGTATGTTCCGACTCCACCGCCCGGATTGTCATTACCTACATAAACATGTTGGATTGGGGTTTTGAAAACATTACCTTTAGTATCCGTTGCTTCAATATAGTAATCAACTAATGTGTCTGACAAGCCGGTTACTTGAATATAATACTCATTTGCTATATAATCGGGTAAGATGAAAAAGTTTATATCTGGATTACCTGTAACATTTCCCGTTGGGAAAGTACGCTCATTCATAGGTAATGATATCCACGACTGCACACCCTGTCCACCGGAATATGTGTCATTGTCATTATCAGTGAGTGGATTTATTCCGTCATTGTCGAGTCTGTATTTCAAGATAACCGATTGCAAACCAGAAACATCATAAGCAAAAGTCCAGATAGTAAAGTTGGAACTGTTTTGATGTTGCTGATATGCGTAAGTAGGTCCAAATCCTGTTCCACCCGGATTATATGGGTATCGTTGAGGAATAAAAACAGAAGGAGTAGTGTTGTCTGTTCCCTGATTGGCACTAATAACCTGATCGGCAAATTCAGTAGCAATATTGCAAGCAAGCGACTGCTTAACCTCCATATCAAGCGATGTGCCGTAGTACATATATCCGCTTGTGTAGCCTGGCAATAGGTGATGCCAGGCTCTTTCTGAAAGTGATGAGCCTGAATCAGGATTCACAATGTCTGATATATCAGCACTACCTTCAATGTCCTCTGCGGTTTCCACCCTATTCTCGGCAGCAACAAGTATAGCCCAGTTTCTTGCATCTTCAGTCCAACCGTTTGGGTCAAACTCGTAGTTTTGTGTATACATCGGCCATAACCAATTTATAAACTGCGGATGTCCCCAATCATTTGCGGCATTAAACCACGATCCGTCTTCAACGTGAACAAGATCGCTCTGAGGCACAGGGTTATTATCAAGGAACTGTTGAATTGTGCTTGGGATATAGCCTTTGGATGAAGCTTCTGATACAAATCCGGGAACCGAATTTGTATAATAATCGTATCCTCCGCCCCAGGCATTATCTCCATCGTGAGCGAGAAGTACCATTGAAGGATGTGACGTGTCATCGTAAGGAGCAATATGACTGTCGATATCACCCGTCCCCATAAGTGAATACCCGTTCTGATAGCTTAAAATCTCTGCCATTGGTACAACAGTCAGAAAGTATTCCATCCCTGTTTCAGGGTCAACATACTTCGATTTATGAGCCTGATAACAATAGGGTGCTGCAAATGTTCCCCCACGTCCGTCAATCTGTCCGTTCCACCAGTTGTTTCCAGTAGTATTAACTTTGTCGGCTTCATTTGGAGGATCAATGTTGCATCCTGATGTTCCATAATTCAGAGGATAGTCGGAAAGAGTGCGGGCAAGGTGGCTGTTAGCTATAACAGACCATTCATAACCTTCTTCTGCGAGCACTTTTATAATGCGCTCGCTAAAAGCACATTCGGCTGGCCAATAACCTTTTGTGTAACTTGGTGTTGTCCCAAAGGTGGTTTCATAAATATAACGGTAGGCCTGTAACTGCTTTCTGAAAACTCTTTCGCTCAGAAGTGGAGAAATGGCATGATGCATTGTGAATCCCACAATGTCCATCCGTGGGTTGCCTCCGGAAGTTTGCCAGTTTCTTGCAGTTACAAAGTTGTTTTTCCATCCTGGGGAATATCCCCATTGACCTGCATTGGCAAGGCTGTTAATATTTTCTATCAAACATCCCGAGTAACTTATTTGTGCACCGGCATCGGGAAATCCAAGTAAAGATTGAACTGCATCTTTAGTTCGGTATTGATAAACGGCTTTACGGTCATCTTTATTAAAGATTTGTTCAAGATTATTTAGGGGATGTTGTTGCCCGTCGGAATACCAGTTGCCGTTATTGTCTTTTAACCATTGCGACTCCCAGACTGTTTGATAATGATACTGATCCCACTGACTTTGCTCCGGCCAGTAGTTTGGTTGCTGTAGATGCCAGAGATATGTTGTGTGAACTTGCGAATATAAGCAAGTTTGTACTATTACAAGTAGAATCAGTAAAAATAAGTTTTTCATTAGTTTAAGCATATAGTGCACTAAAATTATTCGGGCACATAACTTTTTTCACCGATATTGATGATAAACAATTCGTTTTTATCGCTATTGTTAATCTGCCCGTTCAGGTCAAAGTCTCCTGTTTTATAGCCTTGTATTCCCGCCTGATTTTCCCAAATAGAATTATCAGCAGAATCAATATCACCGTCACCATTAGCATCTCCTGCAAACAGAACAGCTTTTTCGTTTACGAGTTTTTCGCCCGACATATAAGCTTGAGAAACGGATGTCGTAAAATCATAAATATAGATGCCCTCGGTTTCAATTGCCGGATAAGCTGATAGTACATCAAGATGATTGCGATGTCTGACCGTTACAAATAATGACTGAGTGATTGAATGGTTAAATGATAAAACGGATGATCCATCAACATCAACCACAGAACCATCATTTAATAAAAAAGCAGCCCTGCGCATAAAAATTGTTGAAGTGCCAGCAGATTCTGCATTGGGTATATCGTGTAATTCGACCAATACCCAATCCACGGCATTATCAGGTATGTTTATTGCTTTTTCAGTACCATAATAATACCATGGAGCTGTATTATAGGATTGAGAATGTGGAATTAAATTTGAAATGCCGGTACTCATATCATTTCCGTTAAAAGCACCTTCGAGATATGTTTTAATTGCTAATTCTCTTACCAGTGGGACAGTTGATGATTCAATTAACACTTTGCACAAAACAGGCATATGATCGGACATATAGTAAATGGCGTTAGTAACAGAATCGGGAATAGAAGTATTTACCGGAGAGTCAATCAAAGCTTTGTTAAAATGATTGCCATCATTTCCAACTGCAATGCAACTGTTTGGGATGTAAGACACCTTGTTTATTCCATTAATCACATCATCCGAAAAAAAGATAAAATCAAACCTGTCATCTATTCCCCCCGATGCCCCGCCTCCGAATTGTGATGTTCTTGTGCTTTGTGTATGAATCGACGAAAATTCTTCATGATCATGCCAATATCCTGCGGGCAAAGGGTCGTTAAGGTGATGAGTCCCATAATTAATAATCGCATCGTATGCAGGTTCGTAATCTTTGTACAGATTCAGGTCACCACCGAAAAAAATATTTTTTGCATTGGGCTTTGAATCCAAATGATTCTTAAACTCAGTAATTTCTGCAAATCTTTTATTCTCATTTGTCGATCCTGTACTGGCTTTTAGATGAGCTGAATAAAAATATAGGAAGATCGTATCACCTGTTGATCCAAGATCCCAGGATTTGTAATAGAGAATATATTCATTTATTTGCCGTAATGCAGTATTTATAGTATCCTGAGAATAAAGAGCAAGCTTATTGCTATTGTAAAACAACATATTATCTGTATCGTACCCATCTGTAAAAACAGCTTTTTGATAGTTAGCAGCCCCATACACATTGAGTCCATCCTGAAGCAGGGTTTCAGCACCTGCATCATTTATTAGTTCCGAAATTAAAATAACATCTGCCCTGATATATTGGTTTGTTGTTCTGAAGTAAGAAACCCTTTGCGGAATACTTCCCGGATAATTCAGAACATTATAATACATAACTTTCAACGTATCTTGAGCAGTACTCTGCTTAATAGTTGAAAAAAATATTAAAGAATAAAAACCGACAATCAGGAGAAATAACCTGAAAATTCTCATACCTGATATTTGCTGCAAAGAAAAGGAAAATATTAATATTCCGGATATTTTTGTAAAATGCTTATGAACAATTAATAGCTAAATCCCGTCTTTTAAAAAATATTAACAAAATATTGTTAACAATCTTGTTTAATATAAAAATTAGTTCTACTTTTGCACCCCCATTTTGAGACCCCTCGGGTATAAACCTTTGATATGGTTTGATTTAGTGGGATTTTTTGTTGAACAAGTAATAAGAAAAACAGATGGATACTTTAAGCTACAGAACAGTTAGCGCAAATAAGGAGACTGTTAATAAAGAGTGGGTTGTTATTGATGCTGAAGACCAGGTGGTTGGCCGGCTTTCTTCCATTGCTGCAAAGTTGCTACGTGGAAAATACAAACCGAATTTTACACCTCATGTTGATTGTGGTGACAATGTTATTATCGTAAATGCCGAAAAGGTGAAGTTTACAGGAAATAAATTAGAGGATAAGCAATATGTTCGCCATACAGGCTATCCGGGTGGCCAAAGATTTAGAACTCCGAAAGAGCAGTTTGCAAGGCATCCTGAGTTTATTCTTGAAAATTCCATCAGAGGTATGCTTCCCAAGAGCAGACTTGGCCGGGATTTATTCAGAAACCTGTATGTTTATACCGGCCCTGAGCATCCTCATGAAGCGCAGAAACCAAAAAGTATTGATCTGAAAAACATTAAGTAAAATAGTATATGGACGTCATTAACACTATTGGTAGAAGAAAAACAGCCGTTGCCCGTATCTTTCTTAAAGAGGGAAACGGAAATATAACTGTTAACAAAAGAGATTATAAAGAGTATTTTCCGCTTGCAACATTGCAATATGTTATTAATCAGCCCTTTGAGTTGACTGACAACGCTGGGAAATATGACATAAAGGTTAACCTTGACGGAGGTGGCTACAAAGGACAGGCTGAAGCCCTGCGCCTTGCCATATCAAGAGCTCTTATTCAGATAGATCCTGAATTGAGACCTGTGCTGAAAGCCAAAGGTTTGTTGAAAAGAGACCCGAGAATGGTTGAACGTAAAAAATTCGGCCAGAAAAAGGCAAGGAAAAAATTCCAGTTTAGTAAACGTTAATATTTTTATATATAAATGTTTAGTATCTAAATTGCTGAGACTCCGGTCAGAGCTGATTACACATACAACTCATCGGGCTACTTGGTAATTGTTTTATTAACAGAATGTAAACATTATTTTTATGGCCAGAGCAACATTTAATGAATTATTAGAAGCAGGCGTTCATTTCGGACACCTGAAAAGAAAATGGAATCCCAATATGGCTCCCTATATTTTTATGGAGCGAAACGGAATTCACATCATTGATCTTTACAAAACAGAAGCCAAGCTCGAAGAAGCTGCGGCAGCTGCAAAACAAATTGCAAAATCAGGAAAGAAAATTCTTTTCGTTGCAACAAAAAAACAAGCAAAAGACATCGTTGCTAAACATGTCAGCAAAGTAAATATGCCGTATGTGACGGAACGTTGGCCCGGTGGAATGCTTACTAACTTTTCGACTATTCGCAAAGCTGTTCGTAAGATGACCTCCATTGACAAGATGATGACAACGAAGTCTTATCTGAATCTCTCAAAAAGGGAGCGTTTGCAGGTACAACGTGAACGGGCAAAACTTGAAAAACAACTTGGTAGTATTTCTGACCTTAACAGATTGCCTTCGGCAGTTTTTGTGGTTGATATCCTTAAAGAGCATATTGCCGTTGCTGAAGCTAAAAAGCTTAATATCCCGACTTTTGCTATGGTTGATACCAATTCAGACCCGACAAAGGTTGACTTCCCGATACCTGCTAACGACGATGCTTCTAAGTCAATTGACCTTATTGTAAGGGTTGTGACTAAAGCAGTTGAAGAGGGGCTGGTTGAGAGAAAACTTGAGAAAGACAAAAAACAGGAACATAAAGAAAAGAAAGCTCCGGCTGTTAAAGTTGCAAAATCAGATACGGAAAAGGGAAATGAGGTAAAGGTTGATCTAAAAACTGAAACCGTTGAGCCTTCTACGGAAAACGCTCCTAAAACCGAAACTCCTGAAGAGGAGGTTAGAGAAGCTCCAAAAGTTAAAAAGACTGTAGTAAAAACTCCAAAAAAGGCGGAGAAGGAGTAAATAAATTCAAATTATTTTTTAACGATAACAATTATTAGAGATGGCAAATATAACAGCAGCCGAAGTAAATAAATTAAGAAAAGCAACCGGTGCAGGTATGATGGATTGCAAAAAGGCATTAGTTGAATCGGATGGCGACTTTGACAAAGCAATTGATATCCTTCGTAAAAAGGGCCAGAAAGTTGCTAGTAAGAGAGCTGATAGAGAGGCAAATGAAGGTGCAATCCTTGCTATGACAACAGATGATAAGAAATTTGCAGCAGTTATATACCTTAGCTGTGAAACCGATTTCGTTGCTAAAAATGATGAATTTGTAGGTTTTGCAACAAAACTTCTCAATATAGCAATAGATAATAAACCAGGCAATGTTGACGAGTTTAAAAATATTGATGTTGACGGAAGAACAGTTGCCGAGCATATTACTGAGATGGTTGGTAAAACAGGCGAGAAGATGGACCTTGCCGGTTATGAATTCGTAGAAGCAGAAATGACCTATTCATACATTCATCCGGGTAACAGACTTGCAACTATTGTTGGGTTGAATAAAGCCAGTGATGAAGTTGGACATCAGCTTACGATGCAGGTGGCTGCTATGGCACCTGTCGCTGTTGACAAGGATGGTGTTCCCCAGAATGTTATTGATAAAGAGATTGAAATTGGTATGGAGCAGGCACGTCAGGAAGGTAAACCGGAAAATATGCTTGAAAGGATTTCAACAGGGAAGCTTAATAAATTTTTTAAAGAAAATACTTTGCTTAATCAGGATTTTATCCGCGATACCAAGAAATCAGTTGCACAATATCTGAAAGAAACAGATCCTGAGCTAAAGGTTATAGGTTTTAAGAGAATTGCTCTCGGAAGCTAATAAGCTAATAATTTAGAATTTAATAAAAAAGCCCTCAATTTTGAGGGCTTTTTGTTTAACAGTAGAGTTTGATCCGTGCTGTCCGGGATTTCCGAATCCCGAACCGGATATTTACAGGATTTGTAATCCTGCATACAACGATACATACTTTCAAATCAATGAAACTGACGTAGCTTACGAAGGCTGATCAAACAGTCCGGCAGCTCAAACTGCGAGCAGATTGCTACATCCATTAAAACGGATTCGCGATGACGACCTTTATTTAACGTTCAAATAATTAAGCAGTTAACGTCATTGTGAGGAATTATCAGGTTGCCCCTCTAAATCTCCCCTGTCGGGGAGACTATTGAAAGGATAGTCCGTTTTCGGTTGCTTTCTCATTTCACTTCTATTTTTTTCTTACCTATGTTCCAAGCGTCTTACCTATGTTCCAAGCGTCCACGCTTGGAAATATATGGCCGGAATTCCGTGGTAATCCGTCCGCTATTTGAAATGCCCAACTTTGTGAACCTTTGAGCCTTAGTGTCTTAGTGGTATTTTTTTGTGCTATTGATAATATCGAACCGTACTTTTTTTGCCACAAAGGCACAAAGACACCAAGAAACACAAAAACCCACTGCCGCTCTTCCCTCTCCTTTTTCAACATCCGTAGTTTTAACGAAGGATTGTGAGGAGAGGGTCAGGGTGAGGTGATTATACTTTTTCATTATTATGAATGAATAAAAATATGAATTCTTTTATTTTATTTACCCCTCACCTTAATCCTCTCCCTTGGGGAGAGGAAAGAGCTGTGGAGTGACACCATAATCCTCTACAGGGAGAGGAAAGAGCTGTGGAGCGATATCTTTATCCATTCCCTATGGGAGAGGAAAGAGCCGTGAAGTGACACCATGGGTGTATCTAACCTTAGCCCTTATCGCATACCGGCTTTCTTGCTATAACCCTTAATCTTAATTAGTGCAAATTCGTGAAATTCGTGGGCTTTCACCTTGTTGCCCCTCTAAATCTCTCCCGAA
>Ga0256913_10001296_pt1 | contig 12872 bp, 13 predicted proteins | sample Axial_MatmetaG_FD_185970 | JGI IMG/M metagenome (GOLD analysis project Ga0256913, IMG submission 185970) | Deep-sea worm associated microbial mat communities from Axial Seamount, Juan de Fuca Ridge, Pacific Ocean - Axial_Mat | ecosystem: Environmental > Aquatic > Marine > Oceanic > Microbial...
ACTATGCAAAAACTGGCAAATACAGATTTAAATCTACCCATACTCGCCATTGATTATTACAATAGAGTAAGAAAAAACACAAAAAGTACAACTTTTTTGAGAAGTGGAACAAAAACCTCTCTTAGCTTTATACAAAGATTTAATATTTATGAATCCCCCTCTATTTTTTTTATAAAAAAACAAAAAGATTCTCTTTATAAACAAGATAGTATGATACGAAAACTCGATAATTTAGATGAACTATCAAAACAGATCAATAATCTATAAGGATAAAAAATGGTACTTGATTGCGCAATTATAGGTGGTGGACCTGCTGGTCTTACTGCTGGACTATATACAACTCGCGGTGGATTAGAAAATGTAGTGATGTATGAAAAAGGGATGCCTGGCGGACAGATTACAAACTCCTCTGAGATAGAAAACTACCCTGGTGTTACGGGTGAGATTAGTGGGATGGATCTGATGATGCCATGGCCGGCTCAATGTCAAAAATTTGGGCTAAAACATGAGATGGTTGAAGTTAGTCGCATCTCAAAAGATGGCAATATCTTTAAAATCCATAGAAATGATGGCAAAATTGATGAAGCATACAGTGTTATCATAGGGACAGGCTCAAGACCTCGCAGAGCTGGATTTGCCGGTGAAGATGAGTTTTTTGGTCGTGGTGTAAGCACTTGTGCTACTTGTGATGGTTTTTTCTATAAAGGCAAAGATGTTGCAGTTGTAGGTGGTGGAGATACTGCCTTAGAAGAAGCACTATATTTAGCTAAAATCTGTAACAAAGTTTACCTCATCCACAGAAGAGATCAGTTTCGCTCAGCTCCAAACACAGTAAAAAGGGTTAAAGAGACTGCAAACATAAAGCTTGTTTTAAACTCTGTACCTGATGAAGTTTATGGTGATGCTATTGGTGTTACAGGGATAAGAGTTAAAAACAATGATGGCTCAACTAGAGATATAGAGGTACCAGGTGTATTTACTTTTGTTGGAAACGATGTAAACAACCAAACTCTCATCCAAGAAGATGGCAGTTTTTTATGTGATCTAAATGAGCAGGGGCAAGTTATGGTAAACCTTAGCATGAAAACATCCATAGATGGTCTTTGGGCATGTGGAGACATGAGAGTGGAAGCTCCAAAACAGGTAGTAAGTGCAGCAGGGGACGGTGCAGTAGCAGCACTTCAAGTTATCTCTTATGTTGATGAGCTACTAAGTAACTAACTCTTAAAAATAGATAAAATTTTAAACCAAACAAAAATCTGCTATAATTCTTAAAGCATATTTTTAAATTAAATTATGTGATATTGGCTATAAAAAAAAGGAGGAGTGGCAGATGAAAAAAATTTTACTTTGGCTTATTGGTTTAATTATTCTTATCTTTTTGTGCGTATGGACAAAATTAGATTCTATCTATTCAAATATGAATAATTCAAACCAAGATAGCACTGCTAAAAATAAAGTTGTTGATGATTCTCAAGCACTTGCAGATGCAAAAAAACGAAAAGCAGAGGAAGCTCTAGCTTTGGCTGAGAAACAAAAAGCAGAGGAAGCACTTGCACAAAAAACAAAAGAGGATGCTTTAGCAGAAAAAATAAAAGCAGCTCAAGAACTTGCCAAGAAAAGAAAAGCTGAACTGTTTGCACAACTTAGCGATCTTGACAATGTACAATACGGTGTTGGCAAAGCAGAGCTAACAGATGAGATGAAAGCATACATAGACTCTATATCAGATAAAATAATAGGGTGTGAAGGGTATATAATAAATATTTTTGGATATACCGATTCAGACGGCTCAACAGCACAAAATCAGATATTAGGTCAACAAAGGGCACAGAGTGTTAAACAACGATTTATCTCAGGTGGGATAGATGAGAAACATCTAGTTACAAAAAGTTTTGGTGAACTTAGCCCTATCATGCCAAACACAAGCGATATTAACAAGCAGCTTAATCGCCGTGTAGAAATAAAAATTACAGGAGAATAAAATGATAGAAATTGCGATGCAGATGATACTTTGTTTACTTTTAGCAGCCCTTATAGGTTTTATAATTGGATATATTTTTGCAAAATTATCGTGCGAAGATACAGATCATGCACAAGAGATTGTTGAGCTTAAAGACCCATCTTTACTAAGTGCCCCAAGAAACAACCAAAAAGACAACCTTACTAAGATAAAAGGTGTTGGCTTAAAAATTGAGGAAAAATTAAACGATTTGGGTGTTTACCATTTTGATCAAATTGCTAATTGGGATGATGATTTTGTCAAAAAAGTTGATGAAAAACTTGCTTTTTCAGGTCGTATCATAAGAGAAGACTGGATAAGTCAGGCAAAAGTTTTAGCTTCTGGAGAGGAAACTGATTTTTCAAAAAGAGTTGAATCTGGTGAAGTACCTTCAAGCAAACAAGCCTAATCATCTCTTAAACCCAAATTATGCAATAGGGATTTCTAAAATTTATCTATGCTTGTGACATAGGGGTGTTTAGTAAAAATTTTAAGCCACCTTATTGGTGGTGTAAATTTTTAATGAATGTGCCTATGTTGCAATGATGGATGAAGTTTTTAATTTTCTATTGCATAATTTGGGTTAAAAGCCCCATCAATATGGGGCTTAAATACTCTATATCTATTTTTAACTTTTCAATAACAACAAAAAAACCTCTTTAGAATCTAACTCCCATAAACAATATAGAAAAACCTGCTATAATTTTAAAAATATTTTTATGAGGTATAAAAATGGTAAAAGTTGGTGTATTGGGTGCAAACGGCAGAGTTGGAAAGTTGATCATTGATGATCTAAAAGCAACTCAAGAGATAAGTTTAAGTTCTGTTTTTGTGAGAAATGAGTTAAATTTTTCTATCGATCCATCTATTTTGGTTACAACTGATATGGATTCATTTTTAAACGGGTGTGATATTGTTATAGATTTTTCACTCCCTGAGGCATGTGAAAATCTTTTAGAAGCTGTCATTAAAAATCCAAAACCTTTGGTTATAGGTACAACTGGCTTAAGTATCCATCAGCTAAATCTGCTAAAACAAGCAAGTGAATCTATGCCTGTGCTATATGCTACTAATATGAGTTTGGGTGTGGCACTGCTAAACAAACTAGTAACTCAGGCTTCTGCGGCACTTGAAGGGTTTGATATAGAGATAGTTGAGATGCATCACAAACATAAAAAAGATGCTCCAAGTGGTACTGCTCTTACTTTAGCTGAGTCTGCATGTGCTGGTCGTGGACTTGATATAGATAAAGTTCGTGTTAGTGGCAGAGATGGTAATATTGGTGAGAGAGACAAAGATGAGATAGCTGTTATGGCTCTTCGTGGTGGGGATATTGTTGGTCGTCACACTGTCGGTTTTTACAATGATGGGGAGTTTATAGAGCTAAACCACACAGCAACAAGTAGAAACACATTTAGTAAAGGTGCCATAAGAGCGGCAAGTTGGTTAGTAGGCAAAAAATCTGGACTATACACTATAAGTGATTGTTTGGAATTATAAAATTTTTAGGGTGTTTTTTGTATAATTCGCCCATTATTACTCAAGGAAAAAGTTTTGCTAGAAAATGTTAATGAAAAGTGTGCGGTTGTAGGTATATTTGGTCACAAAGAGGCTTCTAGACTAGCTTACTTTTCTCTTCATGCCCTTCAACACCGTGGTCAAGAAGCAGCGGGTATAAGTGCTTCAGATGGTCAAAAGCTAAAAACTATTAAAAAACGGGGGCTTGTTACAAGAGTATTCAATGAGCAAAAACTTGAAACACTAAGTGGAACAAGTGCGATAGGTCATACACGATATTCAACTGCAGGAAATGACTCAATCTTAGATGCACAACCTGTCTTTGCTAGATATGATTTAGGGGAGATGGCTATTGTTCACAATGGAAATCTTACAAATGCAGATGAAGTTAGAGCTGAACTTATCAAAAAAGGTGCGATTTTTCAAAGTTTTATGGATACTGAAAATCTTATCCACCTCATAGCAAAAAGTCAAAAAGAGAAACTTAAAGAGAGGATTATAGATGCTGTCCAAAAGATAGAGGGTGCTTTCTCATTGGTCTTTTTAAGTAGAACAAAGATGTTTGCTATGAGAGACAGACACGGTTTTAGACCTCTTAGTCTTGGGCGAATTGCAAACGGTGGTTATGTGGTTGCAAGTGAGACTTGTGCTTTTGACCTTATCGGTGCAGAGTTTATACGAGATGTTGAACCAGGGGAGCTTCTTATATTTGAAAAAAACAAAGCTCCTATCAGCATAAAAGTTTATGAGCCAACTCCAAAACACTGTATCTTTGAGTATGTTTATTTTGCAAGACCTGACTCAAAAGTGTTTGGTCAGTCAGTTTACCAAACACGAAAAGATATGGGTAAAGAACTCGCACGGATCAAACCTGTTGAGGCTGATGTGGTTATCCCTGTACCAGATGGTGGGGTTCCATCTGCCATAGGTTATGCTCAAGAGAGTGGTATCCCTTATGAGATGGGGATTATGAGAAACCACTATATCGGTAGAACTTTTATAGAGCCAACTCAAGAGATGAGAGATTTAAAAGTGAAGATGAAACTCTCACCTATGGTTGATGTTATAAAAGGTAAAAGAGTTATTGTTATTGATGACTCTATCGTTCGTGGTACAACTTCAAGAAGAATTATCAAGATGTTAAAAGAAGCAGGTGCAACTGAGGTTCATATGAGAGTATCTTCCCCACCTACAACTGATCCATGTTTTTATGGTGTTGACACTCCAAACAAAGAAAAACTCATCGCTGCCAATATGTCAACAGATGAGATTTGTGAGTTTATTGAAGCTGATTCCTTGGCTTATCTTGATGCACAAGCACTTTTAAGAAGTGTAAATGCTACTGATGACAACTACTGTACAGCTTGTTTTACCGGCGAATATATAGTTTAGGTAATACTTGGAACAAATATATACTTATGGTAGTTACCTAAAAAGCAAATTTGGTTGCAAAGTTTATAAAGTTGGCATAAATATCTCAGGTTTTACCTGCCCAAATATAGATGGGACAGTAGCAAAAGGTGGTTGTACTTTTTGTGAAAATGACTCCTTTAGTGCTAGTACAAATGAGATAAAAGATTTAAAAGGGTTTCATCTAAATCTCAACTCAAAAGAGAACCCCTTTTTAGAGAAGCAACTAAAGCAACTAAAAACACAGTTTGAAACAATCACTAAGATGCAGATGCAAAAATATGGTGCCGAAAAATTTTTGGTATATTTTCAATCTTTTACAAACACTTATGCTCCGTTTGAAACTCTAAAAGCACTCTATGATGAAGCGTTATCTTTTAAAAATGTTGTAGGTCTTAGCATAGGTACAAGGTCAGACTCCATCACAGATGAAACACTCGATTATTTAGCTCACCTCAACAAAGATAAAGAGATATGGATAGAGTTTGGGATACAATCTATATATGATGAAACTCTACAAAAAATCAACAGAGGGCATGATAGCCAAAATGTAAAAGAGTGGATTTTAAAGTCAAAAGCAAAAGGGTTAAATGTTTGTGGACACCTTATATTTGGACTGCCAGGTGAAACAAAAGAGATGATGTTAGAGACTGCCAAAGAGTCTTATGGCTGGGGTATTGACTCTGTAAAATACCACCCTTTGTATGTGGTAAAAAGAACCGCTCTTGGCAACGACTATATAAAAGGTAAGTTTACACCAATTTGTGAAGAGGATTATATTGATGTTTTAGTAGAGAGTGTTAAACTAAAGCCAAAAAATATATCTGTGCAAAGAGTAACAGCGGGGATAGATGATGATTCACTCCTTGGTCCAAAATGGTGCAAAGATAAAAACAAACAGATAAAAAATATAAACCAAACTCTAAAAAAGTTTAATCTTAAATATTAATGCCCCTCAACACTTGCAAAGTGAGATACATTTCTAAAATATGGTGGATAATCAAAATAAACTCTAAAAGATTTTGACTCTCCCGGTCTTAGATTTCTCGCAACTACAAACTCTTTTTTTATAGTTTGAGGTTTATAAAGCACATCTTTTCCTGAGAAAAAGTCCAACAATCCACTAGGTTTAAAAAAAGAGCCAGCTTTTACATTTCCTGTTACATGCCCTTTGTTTACAAGTTTGATTTTAAAAGTAACTTCACCTATCTTATGTTTTCCCTCATTTTTTACAACACCAAAATATGCTATTTTCTCTATGCTCAAAAGCCTCTTATCACCCATCTTGTAGAGCTTAACTTTTTTTGTATATTTATCTACAACAACTACTGAAAAACCAGCAAAAAGACCTATAACAAGAGTTACAGAAAAAAGCATTGGTAAGACAAGCTTTTTGTTTGTCTGATTTAATGATGCTACAACACCACCAATATAGATTATTAAAAAGGTACCAAGCACAATATAGTGCCAATAATTTAATGCGGTCATTATTTACACTTAGCTCCTATAGATATATTATACTCATTAGAATAAACAAAAGGCTCAACTATAATTTTGAACTCCCTTTGCTCATCTTTTGCGATATTATACTCTAAAATCGACATCTTTTTAAATGGCTTAAATGGCAATATCATATTTTTGATAGCATTAGTGCTTACTTTGTATGCACTTGCTGTTATTTTACAAACTTTAAAATCAAATTTTGATTCATTTTTTAGCACCCCTTTAACAACCACAGCTTTGGTAAAATTGAGCTTTTTTTGAGATATAAGCACTGTTGAGTTTTTAAATAAAAATTTATGCATCTCTACATATCCTACAATTGGGGCAATAAAAAGCAAAACAAAGGAGAAAACTGTCAAAAAAACAGCCACTCCAAGTTTTTTTCTTAGAAGAATAGCTAATATTATAAAGAGTAAAAAAAGTGCAAAAACGCTACCAAAAAGGATATAATCATAAACTATAAGACCATCTATAAATGCACCGATTTTCTCTTTCATTAGTTATCTCTTGAGTTTTTCTCTGCTATACCACTCATATCAAATCTACGGGAGAGTTCCTGTTTTATCCTCTCTGGAGAGATGTTTTTAGCAGCGAGTGCAACCAACATATGGTATGTCAAATCTGCTGCCTCATAGATCATCTCATGCTCATCATCATCTTTATAAGCAAAACTAAACTCTCCAGCTTCCTCTACAACTTTTTTAAGTATGGTGTTATCCCCCTTACTAAAAAGTTTTGCAGTCCAAGAGGTTTTAGGATCTGCATTTTTTCTCTCTTGGATGGTATGGTAGAGTGTATCTATAACGCCATAAGCTTTTGTTGTATCAACCTCAACATCACTTACAACATCTCCACTCTCAAGCTCTCTAAAAAAGCAGCTCCTTCTACCAGTATGGCATGCAACACCCTCTTGAGTTACTTTTATAAGCAAAGTATCGTTATCGCAGTCAATATGAAAAGAGTGGATAGTTTGAATATGCCCACTACTCTCACCCTTTTTCCAGATTCGCTGCTTACTTCTTGAGAAATAGTGAGCTATTTTTGTACTAAGGGAGAGGGATAGTGCCTCTTTATCCATATATGCCATCATAAGCACTTCATTGTTTGCAACATCTTGAACTATTACAGGTAAAAGCTCACTTTTTTGCCAATCTACCCTATCTAATATATCTTCCATACTCTCTCTTAGTTAGTTGTTGTTCTTTTTTTTACATCTTTTGTATCAACCCAAATATTTGGAGTTGAGCCACCAGGTGTTAAAAAGATTTTTGCATCTTTATTTGCTTTTAATGCCTCATTAAACTTGCCTTGCACCTTCATCTGCTCAAGTTGTAAAAGTTTGGTAGTAAGGGAGAGTGCTATGATTTTATTTGCTTGTGCATTTGCTTTTGCCTCAATCGTAATAGCATCTGCTTTACCTTGAGCTTCAATCCTTGCTTTTTGAGCAACACCCTCTGCTTCTGCTGCTCTTTTTAGAGCTTCTTGTTTTACCCTCTGAACATCTTGTTCTGCTTTTTGAACCTCTTGTTTTGCTATTTGAACTCTCTCTATCTGCTCTTTTACTTTTTGAGGCAAAACAATATCTCTAAGTTGCACAGATTGTAAAATAGCGGGAGCATTTTTCAAAGATGCCACACTATCTCTAATCCCCGCTTCTATCTCAGCACCCAAATTATTTCTCATCTGTGTTAGAGCCTCAGCATCATATTTACCAATTACATTACGAACAACATCTCTAACAACAGGATTTATAATCTTATCTTCCCAAGAAAATCCCCAGTTAGATATAGTTTGAGCTGCAAACTGTGAGTTTAGTCTATATTGAACAGTAAGCTCAATCCCAACAGGAAGCGATCTTTTATCCAAAACAGTAACTGCAGGTTTGGTAGTGATACCTGAAGTTCTACCATTTGCTTCCATTCTTGAAGCGTAGTTGATTATACGAACTTTTGTATCAACTGTATAAACTTTTTGTATAACAGGGATGATAAAATGAAGTCCAGGAAGGAGTGCTTGATCTTGGTACTTACCATTTGTACTAAGTATCCCTCTCTCACCCTCCTCTATGATGGTAAATGGTTTTGCAATAACCAACAAAATGACAAGTGCTACCAAAAAGTAACCCAAACCAGCTTTACCGCCTCCAAAATTTAAATTTATCTTTGGTAACTCAGGACCTTTTGGTCCACCACCACTTGAGCCACCACTAGATTTTTTACCAAATCCAGCACCTTCGCTCTTTTTTTTATTAAAATAATCATTCATATCTGATGCCATTAGTATATTTTCCTCTTTCATTTTATATATTTCCTTCTAATCAATATATGTTAAGTAGTGCTCATAATCTGGGTTACGACCAAAAACTATGTCAAAATAAGCACTTTGAATCTTTTGTGTCATCTCACCTCTTGCACCGTTACCAATCTCTCTAGCATCTACATTTCTAACAGGTGTTATCTCTGCAGCTGTTCCTGTTAAAAAACACTCATCAGCAACATAAACTTCCTCTCTTGTAATCTTACGACGGATAACTTCTATCCCCATATTTTGAGCCATCTCTATAACTGTTTTTTGTGTGATTGACTCTAATGAGTTATCATTTGGAGGGGATATTAAAACCCCATCTCTAACCATAAAAAAACCAGCTCCACTTGCTTCTGCAACATAACCTTGGTCATCTAGCAAAAGAGCTTCATCATATCCACAATCTATCGCTTCATATTTCGCCATTTGAGAGTTTAGGTAGTTAGCAGTTGCTTTTGCTTTACCCATATTTGAAGTGTTTGCAGGTCTTGTCATAGATACAATTTTAAGTTTTATACCCTTTTTCATCCCCTCTTCACCAAGATAAGCGCCCCACTCCCAAGCTGCCATAACAGTCTCAACAGGAGCATCTTTGTGGTAAAGTCCCATCACTCCATAACCAAGAAATGCAAAGGGACGGATATATACATTGTCACCTGTAAACTCATTTTTCTTCAACAACTCTATCTGTGCCTCATTCATCTGCTCAACTGAATATGGGATATCAATAAGAGTCATTTTTGCTGACTCTTTAAGCCTTACAGTATGCTCATTTAGGCGAAAAATTGCATAACCTCTATCGGTTTTATAAGCTTTTGTCCCCTCTATTACACCATTTCCATAGTGTATAGTGTGTGTCAAGACATGCACTTTTGCATCATCCCAAGCTACAAACTCTCCATTCATCCAAATATATTTGGCTGCGTCCATCAAATCTCCAATAATTATTAGTTTTTAAAATTGTTGCTATTTTATCTAAAATGATGTTTATTATACATTAAGGGCATCTTTAACTTTAAAAGTTATATAACTTTACTATTTTTAAGTATATTTTAATATAATGAGCAATATAAATTTAATTAATGAAAAGGGGCAAATTTTGTCAAAAAATAAAGAACAATCATACGACGAGATACTTAGTGCCAGAGAAGCGATAGTATCAACAGAGGAGGCTGAAGAGTTAGCTGCTCAAGAGAGGATTTTGCAACAAGAAGCAGAAGCAGAGGCACAACCATCAACTCAAAAACAGCAAACAATACAATCTTCACCAACTCAAGAAAAAGACCCAACACATGTCTATGCAAAATATGAAGATATAGATAAAAAGCAACTGCAAAAAGACTTAGAAAAAATCAAAGCTGACCTTGGTCCAGTTGGACAAGAGGATTTTAAACATCTTTTAAAACTTGAAAGTTGGGGTAGAGGAGCAACACTTATAGGCTTTTTCCTCATATATTTTGTTAGTGCCTTGGAACTTTCTGTTGGTCTTGGAAGTTTTGGTTTTTGGACACTTGCGATAATTTCAGCTATCCTTCTTGGTGTTGGAAATGTTTATAGATGGGCAAATGTTACCCACCCAGTTTTACACAGTGCTTATGATAAAGTTCCAAACATACCGTTTAACTACACAAAAGCTGGTTATGCAAGGGGTAAAAGAAGATTTATAGACTGGCTTGATTGGATAAAACCAGAAGCATGGGAGTATGAACACAACATCATGCACCACTACCACTTAGGTGAAGATGATGATCCAGATAATGTTGAGAGAAACTTACAATGGCTTATACAGTCAAAAGTACCTATGTGGCTAAGAAGAGTTATTATATATATATTTGCTGCTGTGTGGAAACCTGTTTACTATGCTCCAAACACTTTAAGAATTTTAGAAAACAAAGAGAGAAGAAAAAAAAGACTTCCAGAGATAACAGACTACCATATCTCACCTTTTACAAAAAATGGTGCTGAACTTTGGAAAAACTACTACTTGCCATACATTTTAGTTAAGTTTATAGCTCTTCCTATGCTCTTTTTACCACTTGGTATAGAAGCTTTTTACAATGCTGTAATCATCATGTTAATAGCTGAAGTTTATGCAAACCTTCACTCATTTTTAGTGATTGTTCCTAACCACTCTGCTGGGGATATTTACCAGTTTAGTGAACCTCATAAATCTCAAGGGGAGTTTTATCTAAGGCAGATTATGGGGAGTGTAAACTATAACACTGGAAGTGATTTTATCGACTCACTATCTGGCTTTTTAAACTACCAGATTGAGCATCATCTTTTCCCTAACATACCACACAGTTATTACCAAAAAATGCAACCACTTGTAAAAGAGGTTTGTGCAAAACATAACCTTGAATATAGACAAGAGAGTGTGTTTAAGAGGATTGGGATGACGATAGATTTGATGGTTGGAAAAACTAAGTTACTTCGTGTAGATGGAGTTTAATTATCTCTTGGCATGTAAAAAATTTTACATGCCGTACTTCTTTTTTTAATACTTCTTCAAAACATCATTTATCTGAACATAAGCCTCAATCGGAGTTGTTTCAAAATACTTTATGTCATGTTTCTTAGCAAAATTTCTAGTCATATTTTGAATCTTTAAAAGATTGAATCTTGGTGCTTTTGGAAAAAGGTGATGCTCTATCTGAGTGTTTAATCCACCATAAAACCAATGCACAAATGCCCCACCTTTAAGTGAGCGGGAAGTTCTCATCTGAAGCTCCATCCATGTAAGTGATTCACTATCATCCTTATCAAATACCTCACACCCCAAATGGTTTGTGATAAAACCAAATGCCAACCAAGCTGAAAGTGTGATATAAAGAGTGATAAAAACACTAAGTGCATCACCAAAAGGTAGGATATAAAACATACTTCCCCAAATAATTGGCCAATGAAGAAGCATCAAAGCAAACTCACCCCACTTTTTCTTTTTAATTACAAAGCTATATGACTGAGCAATAAATGCTGGATACATAAAAAACATAGCACCCCAAAAAATAAGATATTTGGTACTTCTTAGAAATGATGAGTTACCTTTTTGTTTTGTGGTAAAAGCACCATCCATTGCCAAAATATCTTCATCTTTCTCTGGAACATTACACCATGTGTGATGGTTGATGTTGTGCTTAAAATCCCACCAAGAGGAGGAGTTACTAAGAATAATCGCAGAAAACGGATAACTCAGTTTTACAGATAAAGACTTATTTTTAAAATACTGAGTATGTAAAATATCGTGAGAGATAAAAACTGCTCTAGTAAAAACTAAAGACATAAACAGGCCCAAAAGGATTGGGTTCCACATTGGCGCTGTCATATATATGATAACCATAGAGATGATAGTAGCTATCATCTCAACACTTCCACGAATGGGAACTCGATTTAAAAGCCCAGCTGCACGAACCTGTTCTTTTAAATCACTAAATATATCTGGATATTTTGCTATAGACATAAACTTAACCTTAAATAAAATTTCATAGGTATTATAACTTTTATAGTTTAAGTTTATATTAGAATCTTACCTCTGCTGTTATCATATAGTCTGTTGTGTCTTGTGTGTTATCTTCGTTGGCAGTTGATATAACACTTCCTACCCATTGGATATTTCTGTTTTGTTCCCATGCCAAGCCACCTGTATAAGTTAGCTGCTCTTTTTCATCAGCGGAGTTTAGCTTTTTTGGTGTCCAACTATCATAACGCCCAAGCACTCTAAACTCTTTTTCACCACCAAATCTAAACTCACCATTTAAAGAGTAACCACTACCCGCTTGAGCTGAAACATAACTAGAGTCACTCGCTGTATCATCAGATGAGATATACTGAGCAGAGAGTAAAAAATCTGGCTGATTATATACAGTATGCAAACCGTAAAAATAAAGATCATCATAATGACCTACTACACCATCTGCACTATCTTTGTGATTTTGATTTAACTGACCAAAAAATGAGATATCTGCATATGTTTTTGTAGTTTGTTTATCTTTGCCATTTACACCAAGGATATGAGCTGTTGCTCTCCACTCCAAGCTCATGCCGTTAGCATCTTTTTGAAGCTCATGGTACCCTTCACCGTTAAAAACACCAACTTCACTATCAAAATATTTGGTTTTAGTTTTAAAATTCACAC
>Ga0256913_10001297_pt1 | contig 12861 bp, 14 predicted proteins | sample Axial_MatmetaG_FD_185970 | JGI IMG/M metagenome (GOLD analysis project Ga0256913, IMG submission 185970) | Deep-sea worm associated microbial mat communities from Axial Seamount, Juan de Fuca Ridge, Pacific Ocean - Axial_Mat | ecosystem: Environmental > Aquatic > Marine > Oceanic > Microbial...
AAAGCCGTAGCGATAGAGGAAGACAGACCTCTGGAAAACGGGGATGTTGCCGTTTTCGATTTCACCGGATATCTCGATGGTGAAGAGTTCGAGGGTGGAAAGGCAGAAAAGTATGAGCTCGAGATAGGCTCCAACCAGTTCATACCCGGTTTCGAAGAGCAGATGGTTGGTATGAAGAGAGGAGAGACGAAAAGAATCGAAGTCACTTTCCCCGAAGATTATCAGGCCGAAAATCTCAAAGGCAAAAAAGCCGAGTTCGAAATAGTGCTCCATGATATCAAAGAGAAGAAGATTCCCGAAATAGACGACGATTTGGCAAAAGAGATCACTCACAAAGATGATGCCACTGTCGATAGTCTGAAAAAACAGCTCAGAGACCAGATAGCCACCGAGAAGCTCGGCAAACTCTACAATGAAGAGCTCAAACCCCGTCTTCTCGAAGTTCTCGTAGAGAAGTACGAAATGGATCTTCCGGAAAACATAGTGGAGCAGGAGATAGACAATCTCGCCAACCAGAAAGCTTCCACTATGAGCAAAGAGGAGATAGAGGAGCTCAAAAACAGTAGTGAGAAGATAGATGAGCTGAGAGAATCGGTCAGAGAAGATGCTGTCAGGAGCGTAAAGGCTACATTTATAGTCGATGCTCTCGCGAAAGCCGAAGGGGTCAGCGTGGGTGACGAAGAGGTTACACAGACACTCTACTACGAAGCGATAATGAGTGGTCAGGATCCCGAGGCTCTGCTCAAATATTATCAGGAGCACAACTATTTTCCTGCCATCAAGATGGGTATGATCGAAGACAGACTCTTCTCCAAACTTCTCGACCTTGACAACGCGATAGAAAAATAATATATTTTCTCCAATATAGGGGCCTTTCACGGCCCCTTTTCCACTCCATATCACAAAAAGGCGGTCGCTGATGAGTTATATTCCATATGTCATAGAACAGACTGGACGGGGAGAGAGAAGCTACGATATCTATTCGAGACTTCTGAAAGATAGAATCATTATGCTCAGTGGAGAGATAAACGATGCAGTCGCCTCTACGATAGTGGCGCAGATGCTCTTTCTGGAGGCACAGGATCCGGATAGGGATATATATTTCTACATCAATTCACCGGGAGGGGTCATAACGAGTGGTTTTTCGATATACGATACGATGAACTATATCAGACCCGAAATCGTGACCATATGTATAGGACAAGCGGCCAGTATGGGGGCTTTTCTTCTGGCGTGTGGTAGCGAAGGCAAGAGATATGCGCTTCCGAGTTCGAGGATCATGATTCATCAGCCTCTGGGGGGAGCACAGGGACAGGCGAGCGATATAGCCATTCAGGCCGAAGAGATATTGAGACTCAAAAATTATCTGAACAAGATACTTGCCGAAAAGACAGGTAAAACGGTCAAAAAGATAGAAAAAGATACGGAGAGGGATTTCTTTATGTCCGCTTCGGATGCAGTGGAATACGGTCTGATAGACCAGGTTTTGACCAAAAGTTTCGCATAGGATCGATGAAATGTCCGCAGGAGTCCGTTTATGGTGAGAGATATAGTCGTATATCCCGATAGAAGGCTCAAGGAGATATCGCGAGAGGTCGAGAGTTTCGATGGCGAACTTCATAGACTTCTGGACGATATGTACGATACGATGATAGCGAAAAACGGAGTGGGTCTCGCCGCTATCCAGGTAGGTGTGCCCTTGAGGGTATTGATTATCAATATTCCTCTGGGAGAAGAGTCGGATGACCCATCGAAGGTTCAGCCCAGAGAGAACACTCTGGAGGTGATAAATCCTGTCATCCTTGAAGCGGATGGGAAAAACCGCTATCAGGAGGGGTGCCTGTCTGTACCGGGATATTTCGAAGAGGTGGATAGATACAAAAAGGTAAAAGTCGAATATAGGGATAGAAACGGTGGCAGACATATAATCGAAGACGACGATTTCCTCTCTATCGCCCTGCAGCATGAGATGGACCATCTCGATGGAAAACTCTTTATCGAGAAGTTGTCCATAATCAAGAGAAAAAAGTTCGAAAAAGAGTGGAAGAAGAGGCAGAAGAGGGGATGAGAGGCTATCCCCGTGGCCATCTGTCCGGTACCGCTCGATAGGTCGGGAGGAGTATATGAGCGAAGAACCGGTAGTCCACAGTGAATCCGAAGATAGAGGAAGAAGAGCGATAAACCGGATACTCTGTGCCACTCTCGATGGAGTGAATGCGAAAAAGATAGAGGTGGAAGCTACCTTTATCAAAGGGCTTCCTGGTTTCAGTGTGGTAGGTTTGGCCAGCAACGAAATCCAGGAGTCCAGAGAGAGGGTCAAAGCCGCGCTCTCGACCAACGGATTTACATTTCCCCCTCTCAAAATCACCATCAATCTATCACCCAGCGATATACCGAGAAAGAGTGGAACCCACTTCGACCTGCCCATAGCTCTACTGATAGCGCTCAACGCTGAATCGATAGAGAGAAGAGATCTTTTCGTATTCGGTGAGCTCGGTCTCGACGGCAGGGTCAAATCCAGCTCCATGCTTTTCCCTCTCATACTCTCCCTCAAGGAGAGAGAAGAGATAGAGAGGGCTATGGTTCCCAGAGAAGCCATGGAGTATCTCTCTCATATACCGGGAATAGAGTTCGTCCCCGTAGATACTCTCGAAGAGGCTATAGAAGCGATATCCTCCATGGAGGGAGAGAGTGAGGGGGTGGCATACGGTTACGATGCCGAAACTATCGTGATAGACGAAGAGAACTACTATTTCCGTAGAGAGTATCCCTATGATTTCATCGATGTCAAAGGGCAGGATATAGCCAAAAGAGCCTCTCTCGTCGCGGCTGCGGGTATGCACAATTTTCTCATGGAGGGTAGTCCGGGCTGTGGCAAGAGCATGATAGCGGGTAGATTGAGATACATCCTTCCGCCAATGAGAGAGAGTGAGATTCTTTCTGTGGCGAAACATGCATTTCTAAACGGAGACATACCGGCTTTCGATCCACTTCGTCCCCAAAGGTCTCCCCATCATACCGCCACTCCCGCTTCTATATTCGGTGGGGGTTCCAGCAGTGCCAGAATAGGGGAGGTGGCTCTTGCTCATTGCGGAATCCTGTTTTTCGACGAGCTTCCTCACTTTTCCAAAAATGTACTCGAAGCTTTGAGAGAACCGATGCAGGATAGGAGAGTCAACATCGCAAGGGTCAACAGCAAGATATCCTACGATGCCGATTTCATGTTCGTCGCGGCTATGAATCCATGCCCCTGCGGTAATCTGCTCGCCAGGAGTAGAAGTTGTCGATGCAGTGAAGCGGAGATCAAAAGATATAGAAACAGACTCTCCGATCCTTTTCTCGATAGAATCGATATCTTCGTCGTCATGCAGGAGGTGGATGCCTCGGATAGGAGCGGTATCGATTCCGCCACTATGCACGAAAAGGTTCTCGGAGCTTTCGAGATGCAAAAGCGAAGAGGGCAGAGCAGTCTCAATGGCAGATTGAGCGAATCGGAAATAGATAGATACTGTATCCTCGAAGAGGATGCGCAAAGGGTGCTGAATCAGGCTGTGAGCCGTTTCTCCCTCTCCCACCGCTCTATCGTAAGTATCAAAAAGGTTTCGAGAAGCATAGCCGATCTCGATGGAAGCGATACCATATCCAAATCCCATCTGCTCGAAGCTTTGAGCTTTCGCAGGAGGAGATAGTGAGGAGAGGTGTACCGTATGCTATAATCAGCCGAAAAAAAAAGGATTGAAAATGGCTGTACCTGAAAATGTTGGATGTAGAAACGATGTCTGTCTCAAGTACGACGAGTGCAATCGTGCCAAGATAGCGAAAGACGGTAGTGCGAAAGAGGTCAAGAGTTTCGGCGGTACTCCTGAAAAGGGTTGTGGCAAGTTTATTCCCTTGAAAAAAGGGTGAAAACTTTTCCAAGGATTTCTATCCTGAGAACGAAAATCACTCTAGATAAATATGAAGTAGAGTCGTTAAGCTGTTTTTCAGAAGTCCATTCCCGAATTTTGATATAATCTATTCTAAAAACAGCCACAAAGGGGAAAAGGTGAATAAGGGATATTTGATACTTGTGGTAGTCGGCATCCTCTTCGCATACTTCGCAATACATCTGATGAAACAGTCCGAGAAGGAAGTTGCCACCAATAAGCAGATAGTATTGCTCGAAAAAGAGAAACCATACGCTCAATACTATACGAGAGATGCTACCGACAATGTAGTATTGGACCTGAGCAATACCTCTCTCGAGAAGTCCAAGGAGGTTTGGCAACACAGCTCCGTAAAAGATCAGATTCTCCAGCTTTTTCCAAATTTCGATCTGATGAAAGATATGGTTAGGATGAGAGTTTCTGATTGTCCATTCAAGACATATCTACTCAAAATGATGGATACGGTGGAGTCGGCATACTTTTCCGGTAGAATCAACTCTTTCAAGGCGAAAAGACTTCTCGAATCTCTCAAGTGAAGAGGGATGGAATCTCATGGGAGAGTCGATTCGGGCTATCGCTATCTATCTCTCCTGATGAGTTCGAGCCACTCCTTCAGTCTCTTTTCGAAACCTATTCCAGAATTTTCATAAAATTTTCCGACCGCACCATCCAGATATCGCTGTTTCACCCATCCTCCAAAATCGTGAGGATAGAGATAATCTTTCGAATGATTTTTCAGATGTTCGGGCACTCTCCGTATCCCCTGTGAAGCTATATGCTTACCGGCTCCGTTTATGGCTCTGTAGGCGCTGTTGGACTTGGGTGAAGAGGCCAGGTATATCAACAGCTGAGAGAGGGGAATACGGGCTTCTGGATAGCCTATGCGTTCGACTATGACGATCGTAGATGCGGCCAGATTGAGGGCGTTGGGGTTGGCGTTGCCTATATCTTCGGCCGCCAGTATGGCCAGCCTTCTGGCTATGAATTCGGGAGGCTCTCCCCCCTCTATGAGAGCGGCCATATAGTAGAGTCCGGCATCTATATCGCTTCCTCTTACGCTCTTTATCATGGCCGAAGCGAGCTCGTAGTGGCTATCGGCTTCGGAAGAGCCGGCTCTGAGAGCCTGAGGTCTCAGGGATCTGAGAATATCCGTATCTATGGGATTTTTGATTGTGGATGCGCTCTCCAAAAGATTGAGCATCGCTCTCAGATCTCCCGAGCTGGACGAGACTATATATTCGATGGAATTTTCATCGGCCATAATCTCTTCTTTTTGCATGACGAAAAGGAGAAAGCTTTTCATATCGGATGGAGATATCTCTCTCAGTTCGAAGAGGTTGGACCTGGATCTCAGAGCTGTCGTGAGAGAGTAGTATGGATTTTGTGTGGATGCCCCTATCAGAAGTATCCTGTACTCCTCCATGTAAGGTAAGAGTACCTCCTGCTGGTTTTTACTCAGACGATGGATCTCGTCAATGAAAATGACGGGTTTCAAAAGAGCCGAATCATATTTCGCGAAGACCTTTCTGAGGGAATCTATTTTCAGTGTAGTGGCATTGAATTCATGAAAAGGTCTCGAGAGTTTTTTCGCGACTATCCTGGCCAGTGTCGTTTTGCCACACCCGGGAGGGCCATAGAGGAGAGAGTGGGGGAGTGCATCTCTCTCCAACAGGATACGGAAAGGGGAGTCCGGTGCTGTCAGATGAGGTTGACCGACCATACTATCGAGACTGGAAGGTCGATATTTCAATGCCAGCGTCTGCAATCAGATAACCTGGACTATATATTCCCGTTTGCGTGGGCCGTCGAATTCACAAAAACAGATAGCCTGCCACTCACCGAGTTGCAGTTGGCCATCTTTTACAGGTACCACTATTCTGGGACCGCATAGGGTGGCTTTGATATGTGCCGGTGCATTGTCGTCATCGCTCTCGTAGGTGAAATCGGCGGGAGCTATTCGACCCAGAGCCATCAGAAAATCTCTTTTGAGTTTGGGGTCGGTCTTTTCGAAAAGTACCACTGCGGCTGTCGTATGGGGAGAGAATACGGTACACAGACCATCTCTGACACCGAGCTTCATCACCTCATGGGCCACATCCTCGGTGATATCTATCAATTCACTCTTATAGTTGCTCTCGAGATCTTTTCTTGTCATCTTTTCTTACCTCTTTCAGAAATTTATGTAATTCTTCATACTCTTTTCGAGTATAGTATCTGGTCTTGTTTTCGGGAAGATTGTTCAATTCGACAGTTCCGAACGAGACCCTTTTGAGATCGAGTACATTGGCACCGAAATGGGCGAAAAATCTTCTCAGCTCCCTATTCTTGCCCTCTGCGATAGTGACTCTGAGTTTGGTGTATTTTCCACTCGTTCCTCGCTCCACGACCGATAGAAACGGGGCGAAACGCATGGATTCTACTCCACTCTTTTCATGCCCTCCCGCCCTGGCATCTTCGAGGTATAGACCGTTTGTCATGGCATCGACCATTTCGGGGGTCAGAGGCATATCTATTTTGATATTGTAACTTCTCGGAAGAGAACTTCTCATCATGATATCGGCCACTTCCGGATTGTCTGTGAGTATCAGCAATCCTTTCGACGCGTAATCGAGTCTGCCGACGGGAATGAAGTGACGGAATTTACCCGGTAGTTTATGGTAGATAGTCGCCCTTCCTCTATCGTCTTTTTTCGTGACGAGTACGCCGGAAGGTTTGTTGTAGACCACCATGGTCACCTCTCCCCTTTTTCTCGGCTGTACCGTTTTGCCGTGGATGGTGACTCTATCCATATTCCCGACTTCGATACCGTGATTTTCGACACTTTTGCCGTTGATTTTGACCGCACCTTCCTCTATGAGCCTGTCAGCCTCTCTGCGGGAGTATTTCGTATTGTGTGAGATATATTTGTTGAGCCTCATCCGTTCTCTCCGTTGGACTTTATTCCGGCACTGACGAGGTCGTGTATATGTATGACACCTACAATCTTCTTATCTCCATCCACTATGGGAAGTATCTGTACCGGAATTTTCTCTATTATACCGAGTGCTTCACTCGCCAACATCTCCACAGTCTCTATAGTGAGAGGTTTCTTCGTCGAATATTTGGATACCGGGCTATCCATATCGAAGTCTCTTCTCATCAACGCCCGTCGGAGGTCTCCATCGCTCATGATTGCGTGGAGAGATTCGTTATCGTCTATTATGAGGAGGTGACCCAGCTTGCCTTCGCTCATGGTGATGACAGCCTCTCTGAGGGGAGTATCCATGGAGACTATGGGGAGATTTTCTCTTCTCATTATATCCGAGACCTTGACGAATAGCTGTCTTCCAAGAGCACCTCCGGGATGGAAAGAGGCGAAATCCTCTCTTTTGAAATCTCTCTTTTTCATCAGCGCTATCGCCAGAGCATCTCCGAGTGCCATGGTCAATGTAGTACTGGATGTGGGTGCTATACCGAGAGGACAAGCCTCTTTGTGTACGGATATATCGAGTACGATATCCGCATATCTGGCGAGAGTCGAGTCGCCGTTTGCCGTCATCGCTATCATGGGAACTTCGAATCTTTCGATATGGGGAAGTATATTGGAGAGCTCTACACTCTCACCGCTGTAACTTATGGCCAGAACACCATCTTTCGGACCTATCATCCCGAGGTCTCCATGCAGAGCTTCACTTGGATGTAGAAAAAAACTGCTCGTTCCCGTACTGGCGAGAGTGGCCGCTATCTTGGCCCCTACAAGCCCCGATTTGCCTATGCCGGTAACGATGAGTTTGCCTTCTATCGAGAGAATCATCTCGATTGCATCCTCGAACTCTTTCCCTATCCTGGAGGCACAGTCGATTAGAGCTTTGGCTTCGGTCTCGAGTGTCTCTTTTGCGTATTGTATAGATTCGTACATCCAAATCACCTATATCTATATCATGAAAACTGTAGGTATTATGATTGGATACCTTTTATACTGTTTTAGTATCTGTTTACGGATGAGATTTCTCAAATCATCCTCTATGACTCTCGTATTGGCCGTTTTTTCTATTTTCGATGTCAGTAGATAGCTCTCTATGATCTTTTCGATTTCCGAAGAGAATCTTTTGCTCTCTCTGGAAGGAACCAATCCGTGGGAAGTGACTACAGGTTTGCCTACCGCTTTTCCACTCTGCTGGGATATCTGCACGATGACATTGACGATACCTTCGGTGGAGAGTTTCTGCCTGTCGCTTACGACATCTGCGTATATCTCTTTGTTGTTCTGGTTGTCGATGTATCTTTTGCCGGATTTGACGGTTTTTACCTTTTTCAGATATTTGGTTGTCAACTCTATCTGGTCTCCGTCGCTCATGAGTAGAATATTTCTCTCATCCACTCCACAGCTGACGGCTGTTTTCGCATGGGCGGCTATGTGGTTGTATTCGCCGTGTACGGGCAGGAAAAATTTCGGCTGTACCAATCTGAGTATCAGCTTCTGCTCCTCCTGTGAAGCGTGACCGGATACATGTATATCGCTGAACTCCTTGTATCTTACGGTGACACCGGCTTTTAGAAGCAGGTTCATCAGTTTGGATACGGAGGCTTCGTTGCCCGGTATGGCACTGGCGGAGATGATGACCGTATCGGTGGGTTTGAGTTTGATATGTCTGTGTTCGTCGGTAGCCATACGGGAGAGTGCCGCCATATTTTCACCCTGTGAGCCTGTAGTGACTACGAGTATCTCGTCATCTTTGTATCTGTTGACTTCATGAGCCTCTATGAAGTGTTTGTCGTCTATATCGATATATCCCAATCTTCTGGTCGTTTCGATATTTCTCTCCATCGAGCGGCCTATGACGCATATTTTACGACCGTGAGCCACTCCTCTCTCCATCGCCTGGAAAATCCTGTGGACATTGGATGAAAAGGTGGACATGATGACTCTGCCGTTGGCCTTTTCGAAGAGCTGGTCGAATGTTCTGCCTACGACAGATTCACTCTTGGTGAAACCCTGGTTGTGAGAATTGGTAGAGTCGGAAAAGAGGCAGAGTACCCCTTTCGCACCGTAGTGGGCGAAGCGATGCAGGTCGGCGGTATATCCGTCTATGGGTGTATGGTCTATCTTGAAATCGGCTGTATGAATCAGCGTCCCTATAGGGGTCTCTATCGCGAGTGAGCAGGAGTCTATTATCGAGTGCGTCATATGCATCCATTCGACCTTGAACTCTCCTATCTCGTATATTTCTCTCTTGACTACATACCTGAAGTACTTTTTGTCCGCCTGCAGTCCATGTTCGTCGAATTTGTTCCCTATCATCGCAAGCGCCAGAGGTGTTCCGTAGAGAGGGAACTTCAACTCTTTGAAAAGATAAGGGGTGGCGCCTATATGGTCTTCGTGCGCGTGTGTAATCACGATACCTTTGATTTTGTCCTTTATCTGATGCAGATAGCTGAAGTCGGGTACGAGTATATCGACACCGTGCATCGTTTCGTCGGGAAAGCTCATTCCCACATCTATAATTATCGCACTGTTTTCAGTCTCCAGGACAGCTATGTTTCCGCCTATCTCTCCCAATCCTCCGAGAGGAGTGAAGCGGATTTTGCCCTTTGTGTTGATATCTATCTGTTTCCAGGGATTCATCCTCTCCTGCTGGATTCTTTCGTTTTCGAGGATGGCCGTTTTCATCTCTGCTGGGACGGTAGTGTCTATCTTGGGTCTTCTACCACCTCTTCGTGATGAGTTTCCACTACTCTTTCTATTTCCGCTACCACTCTTCTGCCTATTGTGACGACTTTTATCGTTTCTGCTTCTACTATCCTGTCCACTGCTGTTTCTATCGCTTTTTTGAGAAGAGTTTCTGTTTCTCGATTGTGAACCCTGACTCTTTTTTTGTCTATTCTGTCCGTTTGTGGCGGAAGATTTGTTTTCGTTTCGATTATCCTGATTTTTGTTGCTCTCCATCTGTATCGTCCTTTGTCAATTCGTTATATAATCGATGATAAACAGATGTCTCAGCCTGATGAGGTCTTAGGTCGCTATCGAGTTTCATATCCGAAAAGAGTTTTTTCAACCTTTCGGAGTCGTAGAGAGATGAGAGGTTTTTCAAAAGCTTTTTGCGAGGCTGTTTGAAAGCCACTTTTAGAAAAGCTTCGAATTTCCCGTCTCTCAGGGAAGAACTCTTTTTCAAAAGCATTACCGCCGAAGTTACCTTCGGTGGTGGTGTGAACGCTTCGGGAGGCACTTCGAAAAGCAGATTCGCATCTCCACAGCTTCGTGCCAGGACGGATAGGGACGAAAACTCCTTTTCACCGCTGGTGGCAGTGAATTTTCTGGCTACTTCCCTCTGTACCATGGTTAGAATCGACCTGCACTTTTCGTCTTTCAGTCCCTTTACCACCAGATTGGTGGCGATATAATAGGGAAGATTCGCCACGAGATTGTACTCTCCTATCCCGAGATCTCCACCTCTCCATGCGTCCATTACATCGTCACATACGAGGGTCAGTTTTCCCGACAGGATCTCCTTCGAAAAGGCCTCTTTCAGATATTCACACAACCGTTTATCGACTTCATAAGCCGTGACATTTCCAACTCTGACGAGCTCTTTGGTTAAATCACCTAAGCCAGGCCCGATTTCGACTATGGGCAAGCCGTTATTGGGTATCGCTTGGATGATTTGTCCGATATAGTAGGACTCTTTCAGAAAATTCTGTCCAAATCTCTTGTCCGCGATTTCTGCGGCATTCTCCATAACTCTTTTCATTCTACTCTTTTTTCTCTTAAATGGAGCCTATCGGACTCTTCCTACACTCCTGCCGTGTCTGATTTGGCTATAATCCGAAACAGTATAAGCACTTATTTCAAATGCAGGAGAGCAGATGGACTATTTCGCAAAACGAATTATACCATGTCTGGATGTGGATAACGGCAGAGTCGTCAAGGGTGTAAACTTCGTGGGTCTCAGAGATGCCGGCGACCCCGTGGAGGTGGCGAGGAGGTACAACGAAGAGGGTGCGGACGAGTTGACATTTCTCGATATCACGGCGAGTCACGAAGAGAGAGATACCATAGTCGATATCGTCAAAGCCGTAGCCAAAGAGGTCTTCATCCCTCTGACCGTCGGGGGAGGTATCCGCAAACTCGACGATATATATGCGCTTCTGGATGCAGGCTGTGACAAGGTGAGTATCAACTCCGCAGCTATCGCACGGCCCGCCTTTATAGATGAAGCGGCGAAGCGTTTCGGTTCACAGTGTATCGTCGTAGCCATAGATGCCAAGAGAGTGGCACCGAAGCAGTGGCATATCTTTACCCACGGCGGTAGGAGAGATACGGGAATAGATGCCGTAGAGTGGGCGAAAGAGGCCTATACGAGAGGGGCAGGGGAGCTTCTGGTCACATCCATGGATGCAGACGGTACGAAAGCGGGTTTCGACAACGAGCTCAATGCCGAGATAGGAAAGGTGGCTCCGATTCCGCTGATAGCCAGCGGCGGTGCGGGGACGATGAAACATATCGAAGAGGCATTCACCGTCGGAAATGCCGATGCGGCACTTGCCGCTTCGATTTTCCACTTTAGGGAGATAGATATCACCGAGCTCAAAAAATACCTTCGCAGCAGAGACATTCCGGTGAGGCTGTAGAGTATGATTGTCTGTGCAGGAGATATCGAAGAGTTCTCTTTCGCCACTCCGATAGGGGTGGGGCTTGTAAACAGTGCTGTCAATCTCACGAGACTCTGCATCATGGATGTGCCCGAGTATATCCTCTTCGTGGGAACTGCCGGCAGTTACGGCAAAAGAGAGATTTTCGAGATGGTAGAGTCGAAAACTGCGGCGAATCTGGAGCATGGCTTTTTGATCTCGACAGCCTACACTCCGCTTGACAATGTAGTGTCGGCATCGGATGATGTTTCACGTGAAACTATTGTAAACTCTTCGAACTATATAACGACAGACAGAGAGATATCCGGACTATATCTGGAAAAGGGAGTGGAGCTCGAGAATATGGAATTTTTCTCCGTACTCGCCGTGGCCAAAGAGTTCGATATTCCAGCCGGCGGACTCTTTTGTGTGAGCAACTACTGTTACGAGAATGCGCATGAAGAGTTTATGCGAAACAGGGCCGAAGCGATGGATAGAATAGGGGAGTATCTGCTAAAGAGAGCGATAATATAGCGATAGATACAGATTTGTGTGTCGGATAGTGGAGGCTGAAGAGCTAACTGTTTCAGAGTATATTGTCTCGTTGGAGTATGAAAACACTTTCGATAGCCGCCTCCATTCCACTACTCACGGAAGAAGGCAACTATCATCGAGCTGTCTCTATCGCTTCAACTCCCATATCTTGACAGGAGTGCGAAGAGGTCTGTCACTTCTTTTTGACAGGACACTTTCCGGCTGTTATATCTTTTTTTATCTTTTCGACAGTCTTTTCGCCTATGCCCTTTACATTGACGAGCTCGGAGACATTTTTGAAGCAGTGCTCCTTCCTATATTCCACTATTGCGGTGGCTTTCTTTTCGCCTATGCCCTTGATGGTACTCAACTCTTCGACATTCGCACTATTGATATCCACTTTTGCGAAAAGTGAAACAGCTGCTATAACGCTGACAAGTAAAATCTTTTTCATTATTTCTCCTTTTGAATGATATTCGATTATAAATGTAGAATACTTAGATTTTTCTGATGCCACTTTGTACAGAGAGACGAAAAATAGAATATAATAAGCCGATAGAGTGAACAGAAAGAGGGGAGGTGCGAAGTGAAGAGGAAAATACCCTACGGCATCAGCGATTTCAAACTCCTCAAAGAGGAGAACTACTACTTCGTGGACAAGACCCACTTCATAGAGTCTCTCGAAGCCCTCTCAGAGAGATACCTGATGTTTCTCAGACCCAGGAGATTCGGTAAATCCCTCTTCGTAGCCATCCTCGAAGCCTACTACTCCCTCGACTTCGAAGAGGATTTC
>Ga0256913_10001298_pt1 | contig 12859 bp, 13 predicted proteins | sample Axial_MatmetaG_FD_185970 | JGI IMG/M metagenome (GOLD analysis project Ga0256913, IMG submission 185970) | Deep-sea worm associated microbial mat communities from Axial Seamount, Juan de Fuca Ridge, Pacific Ocean - Axial_Mat | ecosystem: Environmental > Aquatic > Marine > Oceanic > Microbial...
GAAGTTAAAGAAGAATCTTCTGAAGAATCAAAAGAAGAAGCTAAGGAAGAAGTTAAAGAAGAATCTTCTGAAGAATCAAAAGAAGAAGCTAAGGAAGAAGTTAAAGAAGAATCTCCTGAAAAAAAATCTGAATAAAGGTTCGAAAAATGGCAAGAAAAAATACGAAAAAAGATGATTCTTCCAATAAAGGAGGTGTTGTTTTTAGCGAAGCAGTTCCTGCTCGTGTGGAAGAGATTGTTGGTCGAACTGGTACAAGAGGAGAGATTGAGCAAGTGAGATGTAAAGTTCTTGAAGGTTTTGATAAAGATAAGGTTTTAAGAAGAAATGTGAGAGGTCCTATTAGATTAGGTGATATTCTTATGTTAAGAGAAACTGAAATTGAAGCTCAAAGACTTAATCAAAGAAGGAGATAAAAATGGCAAACTGTAGTTTTTGTGGTAAGGAAATAAAACCCGGAACAGGTAAAATGTATGTTAAAAAAGATGGAACTGTTTTGTGGTTTGATACTAATAAGTGTGAAAAAAATATGATTAAATTGAAAAGAATTTCGAGGAATGTAAAATGGGCGAACAAGAAGAAAGAGTAACTCAAACATTAGTATTAATTAAACCTGATGGTTTAGTTAAGTCTTTAACTGGTAATATTTTAACGAAATTATCTGAAACAAGATTAAAAATTGTAGCAGCTAAAGTAGTTAGTGTTTCAAAGGAATTGGCTGAAGAACATTATCATCAATTAAGAAGTGAGAAAGGAGATGAAATTTTTGAATCAGTTTTAAAATATATTCAGGGTGAGTACCATACCAATAGAGTATTTGCTTTAGTATATGAGGGTGAAGATTCCGTTAGAAGAGTAAGAGAAGTTGCAGGAGAGACAAATCCTGAAAAAGCCCATCCTAATACTTTGAGAGGGATGTATGGTAGAATTAATTCTATGACTGATGTTTTTGAAAATGTAATTCATGCATCAGATAGTAATGAAAATGCTGAGCGAGAGATTAAATTATGGTTTTCTCCATCAGAAATAACTCATAGAATTTATGATGTTGAAGAAACAGATTTAAGCGGTAAAGATTTGAAATGGAAAGAGGAGAGTAATTAAAATGGCAAAGATGAGTGAAAGAGTATTAAAAATTTCAGCAAATCCAAAGAATATAAGAAACATTGCAATTTGTGCACATATTGACCATGGTAAAACAACTTTCTCGGATAACCTTTTAGCTGGTGCAGGTATGATGTCTGAGCATTTAGCAGGGGAAGCGAGAGTATTAGATTTTCATGGAGATGAGTCTGAGAGAGGGATCACAATTGATTCCGCAGCAGTTTCTATGGTTCACGAAACAAAAGGTGATGAGTTTTTAATTAATCTTATTGATACTCCAGGACACGTAGATTTTGGAGGAGATGTTACAAGAGCAATGAGAGCAGTAGATGGAGCTATCGTTTTATCTTGTGCTTCAGAAGGAATTATGCCTCAAACAATTACTGTATTGAGACAGGCTTTAAAAGAAAGAGTTAAACCTGTTCTATTTATTAATAAAGTTGATAGATTAATTAAAGAACTAAAATTAAGTCCTGAAGCTATGCAAGAAAGATTTATGAGTATTATTACAGGTGTTAATAAAAAGATTAAAGAAATTGCTGAAGAAGAATATGGTGAAAAGTGGCAAACAAATGTTGTTGAAGGAAGTGTTGCTTTTGGTTCAGCATTTCACAATTGGGCTTTAAGTATTCCTTATATGAAAGAGAAAGGAATTACTTTTAAAGATATTATTGATGCTTATAATTCTGGAAATGATGAGGATTGGAAAGCATTAGCTAAAAGAGCACCATTACATGAAGTAGTTCTTGATATGGTTATTGATCATTTACCAACTCCAATTGAAGCTCAAAAATATAGAGTTCCTAAAATATGGAGGGGAGATTTAGAATCATCTTTTGGAAAAGATTTAGTTTCTTGTAATCCAGAAGGTAAACTTGCTTTTGTAATAACTAAAATTGTTGTTGATCCTCAAGCAGGAGAAATTTCTGCAGGAAGAATTTTCTCAGGTATGATGAAGAAGGGTTTAGAAGTTTATGCTAATATCCAGAAACAAAAGGCAAGAGTTCAGCAAGTGTTTATTTATAATGGTCCAAAAAGAGATCTAGTTGATAGTGTTCCAGCAGGTAATATTATCGGTATATCTGGTGTAAAGGCCTTTCCTGGTGAAACAATAACAGAAGATCCAGAAGAACCTTTTGAGGCAATATCACATATTTTTGATCCAGTAATAACTAAATCTATAAAACCAGAAAATCCAGGTGATTTACCAAAGATGATTGATGTTTTAAGACAAGTTTCTAAAGAAGATCCTTCTGTTAAAATTGAAATTAATGAAGATACAGGTGAATGTTTAATGTCTGGAATGGGTGAATTACATTTAGAGATTATAGAAAATAGAATTAAAGATGAGAAAAATTTGAAGGTAAAAACAGATCCACCAATTGTAACTTATAGAGAAACAGTAACTGGTGTATCACCTCAAGCAGAAGGAAAGTCACCTAACAAACACAATAAATTATATTTTGTAGTTGAACCTTTAGATGATCAAATGTATAATGCAATTAGAAAAAATGAAGTTCCTGAAGGAAGAGTTAAGAAGAAAGATAGTTCTTTTTGGGGTTCTCTTGAAAAAGCAGGAATGGAATCTAAAATTACTAGAAAAGTAAGAGATATTTTTGAAGGTAATTTGTTTATTGATGGAACAAGAGGTATTGTACAGATTGGTGAAATTATGGAAATGGTGTTGGACATGTTTGAAGATGTAATGAAACGAGGTCCTTTAGCAAAAGATCCATGTACTAAAGTTAAAGTTACTTTAATGGATGCAAAACTTCATGAAGACGCAATTCATAGAGGTCCTGCACAGATGTATCCTGCAGTAAGAGATGGTATTAGAACTGCATTTATGGAAGCTAAACCATTATTACTAGAACCTATGCAAATATTACAAATTGATACACCTACAGATTATACTGGTGAAATATCTAAATTGATTCAGAATAAAAGGGGTCAATTATTAGATATGGATGCTCAAGGTGTAAATACAATTGTAAAAGCAAAGATGCCTGTAGCAGAATTGATGGGTTGGTCATCAGATTTGAGGTCTGCAACAGGTGGTTTGGGTAGTAGTTCCATTATCGATCAGGAATTTGAAGTATTACCACATGAATTACAAGAAAAGGTAAGAAAACAGATTATTGAGAGAAAAGGATTAAATAGTGCACAAATAGGTGCATAATTTTTTATTTTTTTATTTTTTTAGTATATAAGTGAGTATTAACAAAAACTTTATAAAGGGGTATTTAGTTCCATAAGGAAATTGATATTAAACCTTACAATAGGGAGGAAACATTAAAATGGCAGATAAAAAAGAACACATGAACTTAGTATTCATCGGTCATGTTGATCATGGTAAATCAACTACTGTTGGTAGACTACTGTTCGATTCTGGAAACGTAGACGAACAAGCAATGAGGAAATTAAAAGAAAAAGCTGAAGAACTTGGAAAAGGTGGCTTCGAATTCGCTTTCGTAATGGATAATTTAAAAGAAGAAAGGGAAAGAGGAGTAACAATCGACTTAGCTCACAAGAAATTCCAAACAGCTACTAAAGATTTTACAATTATTGATGCACCAGGTCACAAGGATTTCATTAAAAATATGATAACAGGTGCTTCACAAGCGGATGCAGCTGTATTAGTTGTAGCAGCAAATGATGGTATTAACTCTCAAACTAAAGAACACGTGTTCTTGTCAAAAACTTTGGGTGTTGGTCAAATGATCATTGCTATTAACAAAATGGACATTTCAGGAGTAGATTACTCTGAAGATAAATTTAACTCAGTTAAAGAAGAAGTTTCAAAATTATTGAAATCAGTTGGATTTAATGTTGATGAAATTCCATTTATACCTATCGCTTCTTTAAAAGGTGATAATGTTGTAAATAAATCAGAAAATATGTCATGGTATACAGGACCTACATTAGTAGAATATATTGAAAAATTAAAAGTTCCTGAAAAACCAGTTGATAAACCTTTAAGAATGCCAATCCAAGATGTATATAACATTTCAGGAATTGGTGTAGTACCAGTTGGTAAAATCGAAACAGGAGTTATGAAAGTAGGTCAAAAAGTTGTGGCTGTTCCTGGAAGAGAAGGAAAAGGTGTTCCTGGTGAAGTTAAAAGTATTGAAATGCATCACGAACAATTCCAAGAAGCAATCCCTGGTGATAATGTTGGGATCAGTGTTAAAGGATTTGGTAAAAAAGATATTGCTAGAGGGGACGTAATTGGAACTCCTGATAGTTTACCAAAAGTTGCTGAAGAATTTACAGCTAAGATTGTTGTATTAAATCATCCAAGCGTAATTACTGTTGGATATACACCTGTGTTCCATATTCACACTGCTCAAGTTGCAGGTCAAATTATTGAAATAGTGGATAAAACAACTGCTGGTGAAGTTACAAAGAATCCTGATTTTATTAAAAATGGGGATGCAGCAACTGTAAGAATCAGACCTGTTCAACCTTTAGTAATTGAAAAGAATACAGAAATACCTGAATTATCAAGATTTGCTTTGAGAGACTCAGGAGTAACTGTAGCAGCAGGTATCTGTATAGATCTGAAAGAAAAACCAATGGGTTAAGTTTATATACAACCTATTTTTTTATTTTTTTATATATGATTTTCATGATGACCCGAACGGATTATTATGAGGTAGGAAAACAATGCAAAAAGCAAGAATAAAATTAGCGTCAACTAGCATCGATAAAGTAAATGATGTTTGTAGTTACGTAAAGGAAATTGTTGAGAAAACTGGTGTGGATATGAAAGGACCTATTCCATTACCTACAAAGAAGTTAAAAGTGACTACAAGAAAATCACCTTGTGGAGATGGAAAAGCATCTTGGGAAAGATACGAGATGAGGATTCATAAAAGGTTGATTGATTTAGGTGTTGATGAAAGAGCCTTAAGGTTAGTTATGAGAGTACCAATACCTGAGGGCTTAAATATTGAGATTGAGTTGCTTGATTGAATACTTAATAAACTTTATATTTTTTTAGAAAAAATCTTTCTCTTAAATTTTTTTAGAATCAAAGTAATAATTTTACATTTAAAATGAAAATAATTTAATTGAATATTTTTATTATTACACATTTCTTATTAAATAAATGATTTGAATAGCATATATAAGTTATATAAGGGCTATTTTAGAAAATAGTTCACAATACACACAAAATTAATAATAAAGGCTTATATTAAATATAATCGCTATTTTAATTTATTTGGTGGTTAGTATTAATGATGATGAAACACAAACCTGTAGTTTATCTTTTGTTATTAATGTTTTATAAAAATTCAAATATTATTTTTAGTTTTTAGAAATTTAAATGGTGACCCCGCGGAGATTTGAACTCCGGACCTCACGATTATCAGTCGTGCGCACCACCAAGCTATGCTACGGGGTCAATATTTTAATCTAGATTAATAAATTATTTATAAATATTATTGTTAGTAATTTTTGTTTTTTAAAATAATCCACTTTTCTTTTTTTGGTTGTTGTTTTTTTTTAAGTGTATTTAATAACTTTAATGTTTTATTTTCAAGTGATTTTTGATAAAATGTAATATAATAGTTAAGTAAATTGGTAATTGCATATATTATAAATCCAACACCTATTATTAAATAAAATACTGTAAATAATACAGATGTGAATGTTGTTGGATAAAGATTACTTTGTCCTCTAGTCATAAGAGATATGGCTGAAAAGTAAAGAGAATCTTTGTAGCTCCACCCTTCTAATGTGTGAAATCCGAACATACCTACAATTAGTAAGAAGAATAAAAGCATAATGATACCAATTAATCTTAATCTGATAACATTTTTAGTTTCTTGTTCAAAATCTTCCATTTTTTTAATTTCAATATTCAAATTTAAATATTTTTCTGATTTTACTTAATATTTTTAGTGATATTTTTTGATAAATATCTTTGGCACAATTATAGAACTTTTTTTAGTAATATAATTTACAAGTTTAAATGAAGCAAATAATAATAATGTTGTAGTTCCAATTTCTATCCAGTCCTTAAATGAAAGAGGTATTGTCTTAAAAAAGACGTTTAATGGAGTATATATTACAATTAATTGAAGTATTATTGAGCTAGTAATTGCCATAATGAGATATTTATTTGAAAATAAGGAATTACCATAATTTGATCTAATGGCTTCTAATCGTATTATTTCAAAAATAACTAATGATGTGAAAGCTATTGTTTGAGCTTTGTTAACATTACTTATATTTATTTTAAAGAGAATTAAAGTAAATATTGTGATTAAAATACCTACCACAATAATTGAAATTCCCAGTGGTTTATTAATAATATTTTCTTTTGAGTTACGTGGTTTTCTTTTCATTATATTACTACTTGATTTATCAATTCCTAAAGCAATAGCTGGAAGACCATCTGTAATAAGATTTAACCATAGAAGATGGATTGCAATTAAGGGTAAGGGCCATCTAAATATTGTTGCAAAGAAAATAACAAGTATTTCTGCAAGATTACTAGATAAGAGATAATTAATGAATTTTCGGATATTGTCATAAATTCCTCTCCCATTTTCAATAGCTTTTACAATAGATGAGAAATTATCATCCATTAAAATCATGTCTGATGCTTCTTTTGCAACATCAGTACCAGTAAGGCCCATTGCTATACCAATATCTGCTTTTTTTAGAGCTGGGGCATCATTAACACCATCTCCAGTCATTGCCACAATATTGCCTTTATCTTGAAGAGCTTTGACAATCTTTATTTTATGTTCAGGGTTAACTCTTGCATATACTGATACATGTTCGATTAGTTTATTAAACTCTTTGTCGCTAATGTTATCTAAGTCTTTTCCACTCATAGATTTTCCTTTAATACCTATTTTTTTAGCGATAGCTATTGCTGTATTTATATTATCACCTGTAATCATAATAACTCTTATGCCTGCTTTATGGCATAATTTAATATCCTTTTTAACTTCCGGTCTTGGTGGATCAATCATACCTTGAAGTCCCACAAATATAAGATCTTTTTCGGTATATCTTGTCTTAAGTGGTTTGTAACAAAAAGCTAATACTCTAAGTGCTTCTTTAGTGAATAAAGAATTTGTTTCCATAATCTTTTTTTTCATTGAATTGCTAAGGGGTTTTATTCTTCCGTTAATATATATTTTAGAACATTTGTTTATGATGTTTTCAGGTGCTCCTTTAATGTATGCTGTTTTTTTATTTGCATTTTGATTTATTGACACCATCTTCTTACTTTCGGATGAAAATGGAATCATATCAATTCGTGGATTTGATTTAATGAATGAATTAATGTTAAGTTTTCCTTTAATTGCTGAAACTAATAATGATCCTTCTGTTGGGTCTCCAATAATTTTCCATTTATTATTTTTAAATTTCAATTTTGAATTATTACATAGAATTCCTATTTTGAATAATTGTTCAAAAAGTTTAGGATTAATTTTTTTATTTTTATATAATAAATTTCCTTTAGGATTATATCCCTCACCTTCTATATCAAGAATCATATTATTACAAAAGATTTTTTTTACAGTCATTTCATTTTTAGTTAATGTACCTGTTTTATCTGAACAGATTATATTTGTACTACCTAAAGTTTCAACGGAAGACATTTTTCTAACAAGGGCGTGTTTTTTAACCATATTTCTCACACCTAAGGCAAGAGAGATAGTTACTACGGCAGGTAGCCCTTCAGGAATTGCTGCTACAGCAAGAGCAATACTTACCATAAAAGATTCAAAAAGTGCTTTACTCATAGTTTCATGGTTTATGAATGATATAAATGTTGCACTAAAAATAATAAAACAAATAATTATGGTGAGAATACCTAATTTTTTTCCAAGAGTATCTAAATTTTTTTGAAGTGGAGTTAATTCTTTATTGTTTTTTTGAATTTGGGTTGCAATTTTTCCAATTTCTGAGTCCATACCTATTTTAGTAACTATGCATTTTGCTAAACCTTTAACTATTATTGTTGAAGAGAATACTATGTTTTTTTGTTCGCTGAGTTGTTTTACTCCATTTAATTTTTTTGAAGTTTTTGATACAGGTGTGCTTTCACCTGTGAGAGAAGATTCTTGTACCAACAATTCATGTTCTTCTATAATTCTACAATCAGCAGGAACTTTAGTTCCACTTTCGATAAATAATATATCTCCTACTACAAGATCTTTAGAATTAATTTCTATTTGATTTCCATTTCTTAGAACAATACTTTTTAATGAAGATAATTTTTTAAGTGCTTCAATAGATTTCTCTGCTTTAAATTCTTGGATAAAACCAAAAATTGCATTGAAAAATATAATCACAAATATGATAATCGCATCAACTTTCTCACCAATCACATATGAAATAATTGTTGCTCCAATAAGAATCCATATAATGAAATTATTAAATTGGTTGAGGAATTGTTTCGTCCTTGACTTTTTTTTAGTTTTTTTTAATTCATTGATACCATATTCTTTTTGTCTAATTTTTGCTTCTTTATTGGTAAGTCCTATCTTAGAAGAGTTAAGATCTTTTAAAATCGAATCTACACTTTCATTATAGTACTCAACCATATATTTTTAAAAGAATATTGGTTTATAAATTTTAATAATTAGTCTTTATTTATTTTGCATTCGTTTATATTCTCGTACAATATGAATTGGTATAAAATATTGCATTTCAGGCATTATTTTCTTATTAAATAGAAAATCTTTTTGATATGAATCTAAATCATTTGGTTTTTGTGATAGTTCATTTTTAATTAAATCAATGATTTGATACATATCCGACATTGTATGTGCGCCAAACAAATATGGTTCAAATTGCTTTCTGTATTTCATTTAAACAGCTAATTAAGTTCTCTTTATAAGATTAATTAATAATTTTTTAATTCTTTATTAATAGTGTCAATAAATAATTTAGTTTTATATAATTCATATACATCTTGTGAAGGTGTTTTAATGACCATACTGCTATTATTTTTGTCAAATCTAATTATTTTATTGTTGTTATAAAATGTAGTTCCATTAAGAAGCATAAAATGATGTGCTCTAAGATTATTTTGTTTTGTTGCATTATTTATGATGAATTTTGCAGAATTAATAAATTTCATAAAATTATCTTTTGGTAAACCATACATAAGATCAATATTATATGATATTTTTGAAATATTCAGAAGATTAAGATTATTTCTTATTTTATTTATATCATAAGGTCTGTTACATTCTTTTAAAACTTCTTTATCTGATGATTGAAGTCCCATTTCTAAGAAGATGTGAAAGTTGTATTGACTTAGTTTTTTAATTGAAGCCTCATTAAGGAGTTCTGGTTTAAATTCAAGATGAATTTTTAGTTCTTTATTAGCATATTTTTGAACAATGTCCAGTAGTTGAAACATCCTTTCTTCCTTCACATTGAAGTTGGCATCAAGAAAGGTTAAATTATCAAAAGTGTAATTATTAAATAATTTGTTGATGGCTTTTTTCATATATCTCATGGAGAAAGACCTTACTTTTCTTTGTGCATAGTAACAATAGTTACAATTAAAAATACATCCTCTTGTAGATTCAATTTTTATAGAAGGATAATATCCTTTTCCATCATAGGGAAAAGGTAGCTCATCTAGGTTTTCAATAATCTGAACTTTATTTTTGACAAGTTTTCCATTTTTTTTGTATATCAAGGAAGGCACTTCTTCAATAGAAAGGTTACCTTTTTTGTAATCTATGAATCTTTTAAATGCAAGTTCCCCTTCTCCTTGAATAAGATAATCTGCTGCAAATTCGCTATTATCATAATTAATTTCAACACCTCCTACAAGTATTGAAATATCTGGTAATGATAATTTAATTCCTCTAATTATATTATCAATAATGTTAGAACTCCAAATGTAGGAACTGAATGCAACAATATCTGGTTTTAATTTTGATATAAAAGCAAGAACTTTTAATTCAAGGTTGGCATTAACTTCATACGAAAATCGTTTACCGTATGAAAATTGTTTTATCGTAATATCCAAGTCTTTATGAAATTGCGTAGTATACTTTTTAATATACTTAAATCCTAAAGGAAAATTTGAATCCTGTATGTTAAATTCTATGAATAATATCTTCATCTTTATTTATGAACCTCTCATAATCTTTGTCTTTTTTAATAGGCTGTATTTCAAAATTCTTGTTATAATGACATCTTTGATAATATATACATTTTTCACATGATTTTGGTTTTTTGTTAGAATTGTTACAAAATAATTCAAAACATTGTTCGGGTTTGATTATACACATAGGTATATTTTTAGTATATGGAAATATTTCATTTAAGATAATATCTTTTTCAATATTTTTAAATAAATTTAATTCTTTTTCTGTATCAATCTCAAAAATAATTCGGTCCACGAATTTGAGTTCATAAATTAATGATTCATAATAATATTTCATTGGAAGTATTATTTCAATAAAGTTATTTTTGGATTTAATATTTTTTATGAGTTCCAAGTCATATTCTTTGTTATTAATTAGAAGTCTTATGTATTTGATGTTGTTTTTTTTTATGTGTTCGTAGCTATTTTTTAATATTTTTAAATCAATAGATATCTTTCTGATTTTATTTTGAGAAATTAACGGAACTTCATCTATACTATTAAGCTTAGCTAATACTGTTTTGTCATTATTTTTAAGGGATTTAATATCAACCTCTTTTTTATATAACATATTGTTAAATAAATTATTCTGATTTATAAAATTATGTTTAATTACATAATATTTATAAGCTAGTTGATTAATTTAATATTAATGGTTAAAATTATTAAAGTGAAGGCAATTGTTTCAATTTTACTTTTTATTACATTTTTAGTAACATTATTTAGTGGGATTGGGTTGATGATTTCACCTCGTGGAAAAGTTGCTAATATGACAAATTGGATTTTTTTGGGTTTAGATAAATGGCAATTATTAAAAGTATTTTGGGAAAGAAATAAAGGTAAAATTAATGATAAATCAAAAACTGAGCTTAAATTACCTGTTGAGATTGATGGATTTAAGTTTTTCGGTCTAGCTGATAGAGTTGACACATTAGAAGATGGCACTGTTGAAATAATTGATTATAAAACTAATAAAAAACCAATTGACAAAGATAAAAGGGAAATACAATTAGGATTTTATGCTTTAGCTTTACAAAAATTAGGATATAAAGTAAGTAAACTTACATTAGATATGTTAAAATTAGAAAAACCTGTTGAGTTTGGTCTTGATTCAGAAGGTGAAGTAACTTCTTTGAATGGAAGAGAAAAAGGTTTTACTCTTCAAGAAGTAAAAGAGAAGATTATTGAATTGGCTAAAGCAATTGCTAATGATTATGAACAAGGTTTTGAATGTGCTGATGATGATGGTGCATGTAGATTTTGTGGATATAAGTTTTATTGTCCAAAATGGGATGAATGAAAAATGATAAAAATAATACCTATGCAAAAAAAACATGTATCTGAAATAATTAAGTTATACAAAGATATAGATAAAGAAGATTCTAAAATAATTAAAGATGTTTATACTTCTTATTATTCAAAACCAAAAAGAAAAAAAGGTGTAAAAGATTTTATAATTATGAGAGATAAAGAAGTAATTGGTTTCTCTGGTTATAGTAAAGAACAAACTGAAACAATTGATATTTATTGGATTAATTGGACAGGAATTAAAAAGGAATATCAAAAACAAGGTTTCGGAACAAAAATATTAAAACATATTCTAAAAGAAGTTAAAAAATTAAAAGGTAGAAAAGTTTATGTTTCAACTTCAAATGAAAATAAATATGTGCCTGCAATAAAATTCTATAAATCACTAGGTTTTAAACAAGAAGGCAAACTTAAAGATTATTATAAGAAAAATGTTGATATGGTAATGTTAGGCTTAAAACTCTGAAGGTAAATAGGTATACATTATTTCTTTATATTTATCCAAATAAGTTGTTTCTTTAATACAATCACTAAATTTACTAATTAAATTCCTTTCAAAGGCTCTTTCCTCTTCAATATTTTTAAAAACAACTTCTGTACTAAATCCACTTCTATTAAGATAACTAGAAATAAACATAGTTGAATTGTGTTCTAAGAAGTATTTTATTACTTCTTCTTTTTTATGATACATTCTTCTCCTAAGTGAAACAATCATATGTTTAGTAATGTAACCTAATTTATTTGAATTAACAGAAGGTCTAATTGCATAAATAATTCTTTTTTCTAATAGCTGTTTCATATATGAAATCACTGTTTTTACATTCATGCTAGTTTCTTTTGCTAAATCAACATAGGTTCTAGTTGGATCATCTGCAAGAACTTTTATCAATCTCTTTTCTTTTTCATTAATTTCAACATCTGTTTTTAATTCATAATTTGGATTATGAGTTAAAATTGGCTTTTTATAACCTAAATAATTGTGAGCACAAGTATAATTTCTAGATATTAACTCAACATCATACTTTAATATGATATTTTCAAATTTAGAAGTAAACTTAATCATAAGGTTTTCAAAATCATACATATTTTTAACAAAAAATGAAATATATAGATTATAAGCTCCAACAACTAATTCAATACAATTAGTTAATTTATTATTTTTAAAATAATCAATGATTAATTTTTCTTGTTCAGAGTTACCTTTAGTTAAAATATACAAATCATAAACAAAAAAACCCATTTTACCAACATCAAAAATCGGAAAGAATTCAAGAATTACTTCATTATCTAACATTCTTTTAGTTCTAAACT
>Ga0256913_10001299_pt1 | contig 12857 bp, 11 predicted proteins | sample Axial_MatmetaG_FD_185970 | JGI IMG/M metagenome (GOLD analysis project Ga0256913, IMG submission 185970) | Deep-sea worm associated microbial mat communities from Axial Seamount, Juan de Fuca Ridge, Pacific Ocean - Axial_Mat | ecosystem: Environmental > Aquatic > Marine > Oceanic > Microbial...
TACTTTTTTTGTTGCCGGATCTATTTGAAATACCTTACCGCTCTCATCTTTAAAAGATGAACCGGCAATACTTGAAGCATAGAGACTTTTGGTTTCACAATCAAAAGCAAGGCCTATCACTCCAAATGGATTATTAGGTGACGGAGAATGTTTTGACGGTAATTTCATAAATTCCGCCATTTTCCCTGTTTTGTTATCAACTATTAAAACCTTGTTTTGTTTTTCAGGCGGATTAATGTCAATACTCACATAAGGTACCGGCGAAGTATAAATGTTACCGTAATTATCAAGCGTATATAAACCGAGGTAACCAAAATTTCTCCATTCCGGCAATTGAATTGTTTTTCCGGTTTTAGCCTCCATTATTTTTAGTCCCATGCTTTCATTGCTTTGACGTAGATCAATGGCATAAGGAGGTTTAAGACCATATTTTGCCGGGAAAACAGGACTGCGAAGACAGGAATAAATAGATTTATTGTCAATATTTAAAGATGCTGTATGCCTTTTAATCTTACTTCTTGGAATAAGATTGTACGCGATAAGGCCCAACACCCCCACAACCAAAACAACAACAATAATCAAAGCAATACTTTTCCGCTTTGGATTTTTTTTGCTTTGATGTTTTGTTATCCGTTGTTGTTTTTTCTTTACTTTTATTTTTTTTCCTGACATAAAGAGTTGTATTATTTTCTTATCGGAATAAACTTAGGTCCTACTATTCCTGGCCATGTTTTAATTTTCATTTTGCCGTTTTCTACTACTTGAGTAGCCCAGCAATATTCTTTTCCCGGAGTATTATCATTATGCATACGGGGAACATACCATATTATCAAATGCTTGTCTGATAAATCTTCTGCCGGTTCTATGAATTTTTCAGGTCCTTGACGATAATCATAATTGCAACATGTACCCATTGTCACCATATCTGTATCTCCTTCATCCAGATTATCATGCCAGACAGAAACATAGATAAAAGCGCTATCCCCTCTATTGTGTTTCCATTGCCCATTGCCGGGTTCGATATAATATCCATTGCCGGAAGGAGAAGTAAGTTTCATCCAATATCCCTCTTTGGTATATTTTGCATTTTTTTGATCATCCCATTTTTCTTTAATCCATTTATTCCATTTTTTGCCTGTCCATTGCTCTATTATCTCCTCACCTTCATTAGCTTCAATATCCATTCTGAATACCGGCTTATATACACCCTGGGTATTGCATCCTCTACCGTGATTGACACCGGATATTCTGAAACTTCCATCGTCATAAAATTCAAACCGGCTCTGATAACGATAATTGCAGGGAGCTGGCCATATAGGACTTCTGAAATCCTGAACCAACGCATATCCGGTTTTTTTTCCTGTATTATCAATAATTTTTTCAACATAAGGACCATTAAAAGCTACAACTGCAGATGAACTAAACATCGGACAACCGGTGGCGTCACTATATCCCATTCCTTCTTTGTAGAGGTAACTGACATGCCAATCAACTATTTTTGAAGAACGGATTACTTTTTTATTTTTATATTTCACATCAAAAACTTCAAGACCGTCCGAACTCGTAAGTCTGTAATTTACTTTCCAATCTCCAAAAGTCGTATCGTTGTTTTTTTCGCAAAAATTTTCCATAACAAAGTCATTTTGTAGCTCGATTTCAGTTGTTTTGCTTTGGGGTATAGCACCTTCATAATCTCCGAGTTCTGTCCAGGCAACTCCTACCAACTTCCAATCGGTAAGATCCACTATTGCCCATAAAGCACGTTTATTGACATGATTGAGAAATGTCGGAGCAACGCACAAATGTTTTGATCTTTCGCATTTGGTACCGTTCATCGCTGTTTTTACATTTGACATTGTAGCTTCTTTTTCATTTGGATTTATCCCAAGTGCCTCTGTCACTTCAGGAGAATTTATCGCTATGGTAATAGCCAAATCGGTCAACCTCTTATTCAATTCGGCTTGTCCGTCAATGATATGTTTAACTTTGAGAACTCTATTTCTTTTAACATCTACCAAAGCAGTAGTTGTACTATTGTAAAAGTAATTGTACATCGAAACATAATAACAGTCATTGCATTTTATGTTTTTCGGTATATCACTAGGCAATGCTTCTCTGACAATCATAATCTCATTTCTCAGAGGTTCTTTGGTTTCCGGATGATAAACATCTCTTATGAAGTCTTTACTTTTAATTGCTAATTCTTGAGCTTTTTGTTGCTTTTCATCTCTGATCTCTTTTTTGTCCAACAATAAAACAGGGGGATTATTTGACAATGAATGGATCAATCTTTTATGATAATAAGCGAGTTCCGGTATTTTATTTATTAATTCGGTAACAGGAACCGGTTTTGCTAAAACGATATGTTTTTCAAAGGTTTTAGATTGCTTCTCCGATTTTTCAGTTTCTCCTTTGCATGAAAAAAGAAATATTGCAATAAAAACAATAATAATCAATTTAATATTATTCATTATGGTATTTGATTTATATATATTTGCGAAATTAAGATTTTTTTTATATAAAAGCTAATAGAATTTAAGAAATTATGAATTATAGTAATCGCAGTATTTTTATGGAACTGGTGGGGCAAACCAGTCCTTTTCCCCTTGGTTTGGAAGTCGAAAAAGCAGAAGGGGTTTATATTTACGCACCGAATGGAAAGAAATATCTGGATATGATAAGCGGAATCGCTGTTAGTAATCTTGGCCATGGAAATAAAAATATCATAAAAGCTGTTCAAGATCAAGCTCAAAAGTATATGCATACCATGGTTTACGGAGAGCATATACAATCACCTCAAATAGAGTTTGCCAAAAAATTGACAGATTTATTGCCTGAAAATCTTAATAGTGTATTTTATGTCAATTCGGGTTCGGAAGCAGTGGAAGGAGCGATGAAATTAAGTAAAAGATATACCGGAAGATATGAGATAATAGCTTGTAGAAATGGATATCATGGCAATACTCATGGCTCGCAAAGTCTTATGGATAATGAATATCTTTCCCAAGCATATAGACCGTTTGTACCCGGCATAAGATTTATAGAATATGATAATATAGAATCTCTGGAATTTATTACGAAAAAAACAGCTGCGGTAATCACGGAAACAATTCAAGGAGACATAGGAATAAAAATAGCACGACAGGAATTTATGCAAGCATTGAGAGAAAAATGTGATGAAACCGGAACTTTATTGGTATTTGATGAAATCCAAACAGGATTTGGACGTACGGGAAAATTGTTTGCTTTTGAACATTATAATATAATTCCGGATATATTGCTTATCGCCAAAGCTATGGGGGGAGGAATGCCAACGGGAGCATTGATTGCAAACAGGCGATTATTGCAAGTATTTACAAACAATCCAATATTGGGATATATCAGTACTTTCGGCGGTCATCCGGTATCTTTGGCAGCAGCAGTAGCTGCATTGGATGAATTGACCGAAAAAAATATTATTAATAGTATCCAGAAAAAAGAAAAATTGTTTTTGAAATACTTGAAACATTCCGCTATAAAAGAGATAAGATATAAGGGATTGTTTTTTGCCGTTGATCTCGGTGATACCGATTTTGTGAAAAGAGTGATAAATTCGGCTTATGAAAACGGAGTATTGATGGATTGGTTTTTGTACAATGATAGTGCTTTTAGACTGGCTCCACCGTTGATTATTGAAGAAGAGGAGATAAAATCAGCATGCGATATTATTGTGGATGCAATAGAAGCAAATATTTGATACAAATATCAAGAATAGAAAAAGTATTTTAAAATTGTTATTAAAAAATATGTTTTTCTAATAAGTTTAAATGTAAATTTGCGGTTCTTTTTATTAAAAATCAGATATGAAAAAAATTACAGAGTCAGATTCACTATACAGGCATTTGGAAAAAATGTCAACCAGAGAATTATTGGTAAATATCAACAATGAAGATAAAAAAGTTCCCCTGGCGGTTGAAAAAGTGATTCCTCAAATTGAAAAAGCAGTTGATGCAATCTATAATCGGATGAAAAATGGAGGAAGATTGTTTTATATCGGTGCCGGTACTAGTGGAAGATTGGGAATTGTAGATGCTTCAGAAATACCACCTACTTTTGGAGCTCCGTATGATTTGGTTATCGGTATTATTGCAGGTGGAGATGAGGCTATACGCAAAGCTGTTGAATGGGCGGAAGATGATCCGGATCAAGCATGGAAAGATATGTCTGCTTATGATATTGACAAAAACGATTTTGTGATAGGAATAGCTGCATCAGGGACCACTCCGTACGTTATCGGTGGACTTGCAGATGCTAGAAAACATGGAGTTGGAACCGCAAGCATTAGTTGTAATCCCGATTCCAGAGTTTCACAAAATGCCGATTATCCGATTGAAGTGATTGTTGGACCGGAGTTTGTAACGGGAAGTAGCCGTATGAAAGCCGGAACAGCTCAAAAACTCGTTTTGAATATGATCACAACATCAGTTATGATTAAAATGGGACATGTCGAAGATAACAAAATGGTCGATATGCAAATTACCAATGAAAAACTGAAAGATCGAGGAGCTAAAATGATAATGAAAAAAACCGGACTTGAAAATTATCAGGAAGCACGTAAATTATTGTTTGAATACGGTAGCGTCAGAGAAGCTGTAAAAGCTTATCTTGACAGCAAAAATAAAAACTAATAAAGGATTTTTATAAAAACTCAGTTATCAAGGATTATATAAAAAAACCCTTCAAGATTATTAATAAACTTGAAGGGTTTGTGTATGTTTTATTTTTTAATTAGAACAACTTAGTATATTTAATAAACAACGCTTCGGTTATCATCCATTTGTTATCTTCCAATATTTCCGCACCTGTATTGTCATACCCGGTTATGGACTTGATGTCTTTGTCCCATCTAGTATCCAGCAATAGATTTAAAGAAAGTCCTTTTATAAATTCATAACTAAAGTTATTGATGAATATCACATCTACATAATCCAATCCCTGTTCTCCGAAATAATCATAAAATAAATTCAAATTGCTTGAAACTCCCAGTTTTTTCGCAAATGTATTTTTGTAAACAGCAATAAGATTGGCACCCATTTCATTTTTTATATTATCAAAATCAGTTTCGCTGCGCCAGGGATTTCCGTGAACTCCCAATTTTGCAATATCATCATTCATTACCAATATTGATTTATATGAAGCGGGAGAAAGGAAAATAGATAAGTTTTCATTGTATTTATAATCAATCCCCGGTGATAATGAGATTGTAGCCGGAGATAAAAATGCAGCTTGCAATTTATTATTATCATTAGAGGATAGTGAATTATCATTGTATGTTTTTAGCAATAGGGATTCAAATGTACCGATAATTGCACCATTCCATTTGCCTTTTAATTTATAACTTGCTTTTGTTCCGAATCTCAGAAGATCAATATTTTTTGTAAATGGATTTTCACTAGCGCCTAACCTTTGAACAGCCATCTGCCAACTTAACAGGTTCTCCCAGGAAATTTTGTCATTTTTGTAATTAGCAAATGTGCTGGTTATAGCACCGAAAGCCAGTCTGTTTTCACCTGCTCCTACTTTTGGGTTGATAAGTGCCAATTGGGATAAATCAAGTCCCATAGCTCCTCCTTTAACCCATTTTTCACCGTCTTTTTTTAATTGAGACGTAATTTCTTTTAGCCTAGCATCATCAGCTTGTGCGTTTACAAATGCAATACTAAAAATTGTTAAAAATAACAGTACAAAAATTCTTTTTACCATAATAATTAATTTTTGATTTTAAGATTTATTAATAATAATTAATTCATTATCATTGAGTTTGCTTAAAGGAATATAAATTTTATTTTTTTTGTTGCACAAAACAATATGAAAATTATCTTTTTCGCAAATCTCACCTTCATTTTCTCCTATTTTAATATAATCTCCTATTTTATATTTATTTTTATAATAAAATGAAGATATGATATTGGACATTATATTCTTAGATGCCAGACCATATGCCAGGGCAAAAGCAAATACTACTCCTCCGATTATCAAACTTATATTGGTTGAAAAAAATTCTATATTTATCTTAGCTTGTACCATAGCACTGATAAGTACATTGATGAATATAAAATAAAAAACCAGATTGGAAAGCAAAGATGCCGATGGCAAATTCAGTGATTTGGCTACTGTCAATACCAGATTTTTCAACCAATTTGCCAATAAAAGACCAATGATAAGTAATAAAAGTGCTATCAACAAGTTAGGAATAAAATTGAAAACATCAACAATCATATTCGATACTATCGGTATACCAAGTATATCGGTTGAAACCACTAAAAATATTAAAACGAGAAAATAATATACAAATTTAGCAATGATGTTGCTAAGTTTGACATTGATATTCATTTTGTCAATAAACTCAATTTTCTGAAGGCCCTCAGTCAATTTATCAGCTTTGATTTTTACCAGTAATTTTCTTATTATCTTTTCAATAAACCTCGCTATTATTATCCCGATAACAAATATTGCTATTGCCGATAAAACATTGGGTAAAAAAGAAATAAACTTATCCAAAATATCTCCTAAATATTTGGTGCCGTCCCAGTCAAAAAGATTTATCATTTTCTTGATTTTTATTCGTTCAATTTAATGAATGTTTTTATGAATTTTTCAGTATACAGATCAATTGTATTACCGATAGTTTTAAAAATATTTATATTTTGTTCTATTTTATCTTGAATATCATTAGGCGCATCGCCAAATTTCTTCAATTTTATTTTTTCAAGATCTGTAAAATTATTTTTTATTTCTTTATTCATATTGGTTGATTGTTGTACAATTCACTATACTTTTTCAAACATTTTTCTTTTGCTCTTTTTAATTTCATTTTCACGGCACTTTCGGATTTTGCCAAAATATCCGAAATCTCTTTTATTGACATTCCTCCCTGATATTTCAATAGCAAAATAGCTTTGTCACTTACGGGGATACTATCCAATATTTCTTCCAGCCTTTTGACTTTTATTTGCAAAAGCATTTTTTCCTCAATTTCATCGACTTCTGTTATTAATTTATGATCTTCTTCTATATCTTTTTCGTTGCTTATCAATTTTCCTTCTTTTCTTATTACATCAATACAATGATTATAAGTTATAGAATAAATCCATGTTGAAAATTTAGAATTGAAATTAAAATTCGAAATATTCAACAATATTTTTAAAAATATATCCTGCAAAGCATCTTTACACAACGTTCTGTTATTCAGCATCGACAGACATTTACCATACACTTTGTTGCTATGCCGTTGATACAAAAGATCAAAATACTTTTGCTTGGATGTACTTAAATATTTTTTTACCAAGTCCTCATCACTAAGCCTTGCAAAAGATATCTTATTGAATAATGCTTTTATAAACCCAATCAATACTCTGCGTTTTATCGTTTTATTTAATAAAGTTTCAGAATATGATCATTAATAAGACGGGAAAAAACAAAAAAGACACTAAATATTCTGAAAATATGCTCATATATTCAAAATTTTAACATTTCAATTGAAAAGTTTTTCCGTTAATAGATCTTTTATGGAAATAATAATAGCCTCCACCTCGATAGGTTTTAATTTTTTTACTTTAGCAATTTCTTCAATTTCCATATATTCAAAATAGTAAAGATCATAAATTGATTGATACCTGAGTGGTAGTTTTATTAATTCATCATAAACTTTGTTTTTAAGCGCGGTTTTATCCTTTTCCAGTTTATCGATAAATTCGTTTTCTCCTTTTGATGCTATTATTATCTCTTCTATACCGAAATCGGTGTCATATTCATCCAATTCATCTGTCATAACTAGATCAAAACCACCGTCAACAGTAAATTTTTCTTCCAATTGCCCAAGTTCATTATTTACCAGTTCTTCGTAACTTACATTTTCCGTTTTGTTCTTATCCAATATATCGTTAAGAATATTATCGGCTTCTTTTATCAACCAAATATTTATATCTCTGATATTTTCTATCTCTTTATTGAAAATAGAATGTACTCTCAATACAACTTCATTCACAACATCTTTAGGATCCACATTACTCAATGATTTCAAGTCAGCCAATTTAGCTGAAATAATCCTTCTGTTAATATATCCTTTCAAGCCGTGCAGAAAAACAGGAATTATAGTTTTGAATAATTCGGTTTTTTCTTTTTCAGAAAGATTTTTGAGATTCTCTTTGTCCAAAGCCAGTTTTTCAAAAAACTCATTCTTTTTGTCAATAGCATATTTGGTTCTAATATTTTTTATTTCTTCTGCTACTTTTTCAGTGAAATTGTAAAAAATCTTAGGAACTATTTCTTCTATATTATCACCTTCTCTTTCTATGGAAATAATACCTGTATTTAAATTTGCCGATACAGATATCTTTGTTTTTTTATTTTCATCGAATGAAAGAATTACTTCAATTTCATTTGATCTACGGTATTTTTTAGGAATGAAACTCATTTTTTTTATGAATTTTTCCAAATGCTTCTCAAGATAATTTCTATCCTGACTGCTCTCCAACTTATCTAAATTTCTAACCCTGTATTCCATAGCTTCGTTTTTTCATTGGATAATAATAATTTTCAATGCTAAAATTATATAAAAAAATTGATAAAGGCAAATTGTTTAGTGTTTTTTTCAAATTTTAGATATTATTTAAATTTTGATAATACTCCAAAATTATTCTTGAAGTATTGACCGGGTCATCTTCCTTTATTTTCAATTTGAATATTTTTTCTTTACCTCTTTTATTAAGTCCGTGCAAATATGCTTTATCATAATAATTAAGTGTAATATCAGCAACTTTTGAATAATCTTTAGTTTCAAGTGCTTTCAATGTAGCTTGATAATTAAGCCCTCCCAATCTTTTATTTATTTTGTCAATAGCTTTTTGCAATAACTTATCATTGTATCCTGAATACTCCTTTACCAGTCTTTTGATCCGTATTTCTCTTGGTATCTCCAGAAATATAACAGAAGCATCTCTTATTTTGAAATATATACTTTCAGGTAAATATACCTTGCCGATATTTCTGCTTTCGTCTTCAAGCCAAATGTAATCTTCAAAATCTAATTCAAGCCATTTAATACCCAAATCATTTTCAAATTGCTCCGTTGTAGGTTGCTCGCTTTGGCCTATAAAACCAAAAGCACTCCCTTTATGATGAGCAAGTCCTTCGAGATCTATTACCTGCACTTGTTTACTTAATTCCTTGAGAATTTCCGTTTTTCCACTACCGGTAAATCCTCCAATAACAAATATTTTTTTAGCTCCTTCAAATGCTTTGTGAATATACTTTCTGAATGCTTTGTATCCTCCTTCCAAAGTATGTGAATTAACGCCTGCGCTATTGAATAACCAAGCCAAACTACCACTTCTCATTCCTCCTCTCCAACAATATACAAGCAATTCTCCATCTGTAGCTATTTTCTTTGCCTGTCTAACAAAATTCACCATATTGGGACCTGAATATTCCAATGCTTTTTCAAAAGCAGGTTCTTTGCCCTCATGTTTGTACATCGTTCCTACTACTGCTCTTTCTTCATTGCTCAATAAAGGAATGTTAAAAGCACCGGGAATATGACCTTTTTCAAATTCAGCCGGTGTTCTTACATCGATCACAGGAATATTTTTACTCCTTTCTAGAAAATCTTCTATCTTTAATTTCATTTTGCAAAATTAGATATAAAATTAATAATATCAAATAATACTGATTGTTCATCGATTTTATCAATCTTTATAATATATACTGAATTTGTCGAAATGATTCCATCTTTATTGATAAATATTCTACCTTATTATTCACACAAAATGAATAAAATCAATTATCGGTAATATCATTTTTCCAAAAATAGAGAAACTTTACCGTTATCAATAAAAAACCGGTTACAGTTAAAAAAATCTTTATTTCTTTTCTTATCCTGAATTCTTTTTTTATATTTGGTCTGGTATAAAACCGGATTTACTTAAAGTATTGCAATGGAAGTATTATCATTTAGGGGAGAAATTGAATAAATCCGGATAAAATACTGTTTTTTATGAATAAAATATATCTCATATTAGTTTTGCTTATAATTGCTGTCTATTCATCATTTGCACAAATATATGATGATTTTAGCGATGGAGATTTCCGGACTGCACCTGAATGGAAAGGAGATCTACCCGATTTTATTATCAACGACAAATTTCAATTGCAATTGGATGCTGCCAACGCGGGAAACTCAAAAATATACCTCAAATACCGACAACTGGATAGTATGCAGTGGAATTTTTATTTTAAAATGGATTTTAGCCCATCAAATTCCAATAAATTAAAAGTTTATCTGAACATTGACAATATCAATCCTGATGTAGCATCCGGATATTTTCTGGAAATAGGTGAAAACGGCAGTGATGACAATCTTAAATTTTATAAATTGAATCAGGGGAACAAAACTCTTTTAGCCGAAGGAGAATTGGCAAAATTTGCTACTCAACCTGCTGAATCTTATGTGAAAATTCAAAGATCAAGTGATAATATTTGGTCGATTTCAACAAAAAACGGAATTAATTCCTATTATAAAAATGAATTTGATATTTTTTCCGATGGAACATTAACCGATTCTTCCTTTTTTATGTTCTCATGTCAATACACAAATACCAGAAAGAATAAATTTTTCTTTGACGATATTGCTATAGATATATTTGAAAATGACAAATATCCTCCTGAAATAGTCAAGTCTAAAATTGTATCTAAAAACAAAGTGAAAATAATTTTCAATGAACCTATTGATAAAAAAACAGCTGTTAATACAAGCAATTACCATATTAAATCAAGCGGTATCAATCCGCTTTCGGTTTATTATTTTGATACTATTCCCAATGAAGTTATTATTGAGTTCTCAAGTGAATTTGAAAGTGGTATCTATTATACTTTGGTGATTTCAGGTGTAAAAGATATTTATGGAAATACTATGAATAATCAAAACGAAACTACTTTTTTTCTTATAGATAAACCCGGCAAAGGTGATATTGTAATAAACGAAATTCTTTTTAATCCAAATACCGGAAGCAATGATTTTCTGGAACTGGTTAATATTTCAGGAAAAATATTAAATCTTAACGGTCTGATTATTTCAAATAAATCAAAAGAGAATAAAGAAGAAATTCTCAATGAAAATATTATTTTGGAAAACGGTCATTACATCTGCATCACAAAAGATACATCAAAACTGATAAATGATTATTTCATTCCTGATACCGCCTATTTATTAAAAAATGCTCTTCCGCCTTTTGATGATGACAATGGAAATGTCAGTTTGATGTTTTTTGATACCGGTACGGGATTATATACGACCATTGATTCTTTTGATTATTCCGAAGAAATGCATTCAGGCTTTTTGAATGATGTCGAAGGAGTGAGTCTGGAAAGAAAAAATCCTTTCATCGCCACACAAGACAGTTTCAACTGGTCTTCTGCCGCTACTATCACCGGAGGAGCCACACCCGGATATAAAAATTCTGCTTTCTATACTACAAATAATAATATCAAGGACAATTTCAAATTGATAAATACCGTTTTTTCTCCTGATTTTGACGGTATTGATGATGTATTGACTTTGGAATATTCTTTGGAAAAAGACAATATTTTAACCAATATTTACATTTTTAATTCCAAGGGGAGGTTTATAAAAAAACTTGTGAATAATAAAAGTCTCTCAAATAGAGGAATAATAACTTGGGATGGATTTATAGACGGGAAAAAAATGCCGGTAGGTATTTATATTTTATATATCGATACAATAGATCTAAACGGAAATTCAGCTAAGTATAAAAAAGCATTTATCTTAGCACAAAATTTAAATTGAATAATTATTGATGAAGTGGAATAGACCGGTAAATATTATTATCCAGATTTTGATCAGCATCCTGGTATTATTACTAATAATCCAACCCGATATAGCACTTGTGACAGTAATGAACGAACATGCTATTTGGATAATTATCAGTCTTATAGCAATAGGTTTGATATCTATGTTCTTCAATAATAAAAACCTTATTTATTTTAGTATGCTCAGCGCAGCAATTCTCACCTTTTACCTTAAAGACCTGTCAAATGAAAATCTTGTGGTCAACAAACATGCAAATAAAAAAGCCGCACTTCATATAGTCCATATTAATATCTTTAATGCAGAAGAATCAAAAAAAGATATATTGAACAAAGTTAAAAAAATTGATCCCGATGTTGTTTCATTTGAAGAATTAACTCCTGACTGGAATGATTTTTTGATTAATAAATTAAATGATAAATATAAAAATGTTCTTTCTTTAAATCGTTTGGATTTTGATAGCAAATTAATTTTATCAAAATATGAATTCATTAACAAAGATACATTTGAAATATCTAATCATCCACAATTGGATGTTACTGTATTTTTTAGAAACAATCCTGTGAAAATTATAATTTCATACATTAATCCCTTTTCTTTGATTGATAAGAACAGCAACAGTAAATATCAATTGGATGATCTTGCGGATTATATCTCTAAAAGTCATAACCGTAACATAATTTTAGTCGGCGAATTCAATCAGGTTTATTGGACAAAAAGAATCAAAAACTTTCTTTATAAAACCAGGTTCAACAATGCGAGACGGTCAATTTCTTTTAGTAAAAGAAACCCCTATGATCATATTTTTTATTCCAATAAATTCAAATGTATAAAACTTAATGAAATATATGATTCAAAAGGAAATCACATCGGTATTGAAGGTTATTTTAAGATTATCGACCCTGATGACATTTCTATTTCAAGCCATTAATCAATTGTCGGTAGCAAACGCCGATTTATAATAATATCTGTTCATTCTGGCGATATTGGTAAG
>Ga0256913_10001300_pt1 | contig 12853 bp, 11 predicted proteins | sample Axial_MatmetaG_FD_185970 | JGI IMG/M metagenome (GOLD analysis project Ga0256913, IMG submission 185970) | Deep-sea worm associated microbial mat communities from Axial Seamount, Juan de Fuca Ridge, Pacific Ocean - Axial_Mat | ecosystem: Environmental > Aquatic > Marine > Oceanic > Microbial...
GAAATACTGCGAAAGCCCGAATGGCTGAAAATCAAGCTTGATACCACGAAAGACACCGCGGCGGTGAGAAAAGACCTCCGGGAACACGGCCTGAATACGGTCTGCGAAGAGGCGAAATGCCCGAACCTCCACGAATGCTGGAGTCACTACCGGACGGCCACCTTCATGATACTCGGAGACACCTGCACCAGAAGCTGCAGGTTCTGCGCGGTGAAAACCGGGGTTCCTGAAGCCCCGGACGAGAGTGAACCGGACCGGCTTGCGGCATCCGTGAAAAAACTGGGCATCCGCCACGCGGTAATCACCATGGTGGACCGTGACGATCTGCCCGACGCAGGTGCGGGAATGCTGGCGGCCTCAGGCATTGCGGTGAAAAGGGAAAATCCCGGGGTAACGGTGGAATACCTCGCATCGGACATGAAGGGCCTCGAAGAGAGCATCGCCGTTCTGCTGAAATCGACTCCGGAGATTCTGGGGCATAACGTGGAGACCGTCCGCCGGCTCAATCCGGTAATCCGCTCCCGAAGCGATTATAATCGCTCCCTGAATTTTCTGCGGACCGCCCGGAAGTTGGACTCGAAGATACTCCTGAAAAGCAGCATCATGCTGGGTCTCGGTGAGAAGAAAGAGGAGATACTGGAAACTTTCGCCGACCTGAGAGAAGCCGGATGCGATATGGTGAACATCGGTCAGTATCTGCAGCCCACGAGAAAGCATCTGCCGGTGCTGCGCTACTGGACTCCCGATGAATTCAGGGAGCTTCGGCAGGAGGCCCTGGCCATGGGTTTCGAATTCGTCGAGGCCGGTCCTCTGGTGAGGGCGAGCTACCACGCCGGGGTGCATCTGAAGAAGCTCCTGGAGAAACGGGCCGGAAAAAAAGGATCCGGGAATCCTGAAGGCGGACAGAATGATTGAATCGGCGGCGGCAGGGCATCCGGGGCATCCGGGGCATCCGGGGCATCCAGGGCATCCAGGACATCCGGGACAGCTCCCATGAACGATACAGGAGAACTCGGAGTTTTCTCCGAAGTGGGCGCTTTGAAAAAGGTGCTTCTCCACCGGCCGGGAAAAGAGATGGAAACCCTCACCCCGGAGGTGCTGGAAAACCTTCTTTTCGAGGATATCCCCTGGCTGAAGAAACTCCGGGAGGAACATGACGGCTTCGCCGATGCCCTCAGGCGCAGCGGGGCTCAGGTATTCTACTACAGCGATCTTCTGCAGAAGATTCTCAAGGAGAAACCGGTGGCCGCCGAGGCTGCGGATCATCTGATATCCACCGGACGGATCCCCCAGTCCCGGCTCAGGGAGGAAATCCGGGAACTTCTTGCGGGGATGAACCCGGAGGATCTGGCGGATGTGATGATTTCCGGTCTCCGGAAGGATGCGGTACCCCACAGCGATGATGAAAAGCGGCTCTCATGGTGGATACAGGAGGATTTTCCCTTCTACATCAATCCTCTGCCGAATCTTTACTTCACCCGGGATCCCGGTGCCATGATCGGCAGGGGTCTGGCGGTCAGTGCCATGCAGACCCGGGCCAGAAACCGGGAGACTTTTCTTCTGGATCTGATACGCCGGCACCATCCTATGTTCTCCGGCGTCGGAGGGAATCTCTGGTATTCCCCGGATATGGGAGACTCCCTGGAGGGGGGAGATGTGATGGTGCTTTCCGATAAGGCGGTGGCGGTGGGTGCCAGCGTCCGGACAGGAAGCGATGCCATCGAAACCCTGGCCCGGGGTCTCTTCGAAAAAGACTCGGGGATCCGGGAGGTTCTGGTTATCAGAATTCCTGCGGCAAGGGCCTACATGCATCTGGATACGGTGTTCACCATGGTGGACCGGGACAGTTTCACCCTCTTCCCCGGGGTGGAGGATTCCATCCGGGTGTTTCACCTCACCCCGGGCTCCATCAGGCCGGGGGGAGGCTCCTCAGGAGGAGGACGCAGTTCCATTCGTATCCGGGAGGCTGAAAGCCTGAAAAAGGGTCTGGCCGGAGTTCTGGGGATGCCGGTACGAATTCTCAGGAGCGGGGGAAAGGACCGGGGAGCGGCGGCCCGGGAGCAGTGGAACGACAGTGCCAATACCCTGGCGGTGAAGCCGGGAACGGTAATCACCTACAACCGGAACACGGCCTCCAACGAAGCTCTGGAAAAGGCCGGTATCAGGGTTCTGGAGATTGAGGGATCGGAACTTGTACGGGGCCGGGGCGGTCCCCGGTGCATGAGTATGCCCCTTGAGAGGGAAAGATAGAAAACCGCCTTATCCCTGATCGGATCGAATCAGATCGGCTCAATCCGGCTCAGGCGGGTTCCCAGCGTATGAAACCGGCCATCTCCCCGGGAACAGCAATACTTCCTGTTTCAGAATCGCAGAGTATCTCTTCCGGCGATTTGAGGGCAACAGTGAGTTTTCGCCCCGGGAGCAGACCCTTCTCACTGCAGAAGGACAGCATCCCATCGGTCATCTCACCTTCTTCGGTTATCCGTATTATTCTCAGCCTGATCCCCTGCTCCGCTTCAGAGAGAGAGGGAGCCTCCAGATACTCCTTTTCAATGTCAGACCCGGGAAAAGGATTCCCATGGGGACAGGTTTTCGGATATCCCAGAAATTTCTCAAGGTGTCCGGTGAGTACATCGGAGAGTGAATCCTGAAGAAATGCGGCTTCGGTATCCGACTGAGCCCAGGAGAAATCCAGTACATCCACAAGCAGATGTTCCAGGAGAAAATGCCGTCGGACCACTTTCTCGGCTATCTCACGTCCTTCCCGGGTGAGTCCTATGGATCCATAACGATCCTGAACAACAAGATTGAGTTTTTTGAGCCGGCCGACCGCCTGGGATACCGCCGGCCGGGAAACTTCAAGTCTGTCGGCCAGTTTTGCATTGGGAACAATTCCGTTATCACGTTCAATGAGAAAAATCTGAGTCAGGTATTCCGGAGCAGCCGGAAACTGATTTTTAAGTTCCTGAAGTGTCATCATAACGATTATAGCTCAAATCCGCAGTTTTTGTGAACGAAACAGGGGAAATCAGAGATTTTCCGGTTTCCCGACCCTGCTGTGTTCGGCACTTCGAGGTTTATCCACCGGGCCGGAGTCTGTAAAGTCTGAAGATTTCTCCGGTATTGACGGAATATCCGGTGAAACAGAGAATACCCGGTATGTCTGAAAGGCTGTCTGATAAAAAAAACCGATACTTAATCTCCGGAGGAGTTATCCTCCTCCTTGGAATCCTCTTTGTCATATACACAGCCCGGAGCAGGAATGTGGCAGGGGAAACTGTTGAAGATGAGCGATTTCTTCTGAACACCCTGGTATCCATCAGGCTCTACGACAGCAGGAACAAGGATATTCTGGAAGAGGCTTTCAGCCTGATTGAATGTTATGAGAATCAACTGAGCCGGCATATCGGAAGCAGTGAAATATCCCGGATAAATGCGGCGGGTCCGGGAATCCCCGTGAGCGTTTCAGAAACGACACTGGGCCTGCTTGAAACAGCTCTTGATTATGCAGGGATGTCCGGGGGGAGTTTCGATCCCACGGTAGGTCCTCTTGTTGACCTCTGGCGCATCGGAAGTGACAAGCCCCACCTTCCTGATCCCGGGGAAATCTCCCGGGTTCTGCCTCTGGTGGATTTCACAGCCGTAACTGTGGACAGAATCACAGATTCGGTAAGCCTGAACAAACCGGGTATGGCCCTGGATCTCGGGGGTATCAGCAAGGGATGGATTGCAGACCGGGTTGGAGAATTTCTCATCGAAAACGGTGAAACTCATTTCATTGTCAATCTCGGGGGAAATATTCTTGTTCACGGAGGCAGGCCGGAGGGAAAATCCGGCAGCCGTCCCTTTCGAATCGGGATGCAGAATCCTTTTGACAGCAGAGGAAATTACCTGGGGGTATTCACCCTTTCCGAAGGATCGGTGGTCTCTTCGGGAATATATGAGAGGTATTTCGAATCCGGAGGGAAACGCTACCATCATATATTGAGTACGGTCGACGGATATCCTGTTGAGAACGGACTGGCAGGGGTTACCGTCCTTTCCGAAAAATCCATAGACGGCGATGCCCTTTCCACGACCCTTTTCACCCTGGGTCTTGAAAAAGGAATGAAACTGGCAGAAAGCCTGAAAGGTATTGAAGCGGCTTTTGTAACAAAAGAGGGAGATGTGATATCAACCCCCGGAGCGGCGGAACGATACACTGCAATTTCCCGGAAAAATGACTGATGACGGAGACTCCTTCACGTCATATACTGAAGGGAATGAAAATCCACAGTGCCGCTGAGCATCTTGAACAGTTTCTGAAAACCGTAATCAGGAATACCATCAACGACAGACTTTTCTTCCGGGCAACGAGCCTGGCCTTCACCAGTGTTATCTCCATGGTACCCCTCACCATGATAATCTATTCCTTCGGTGGTTTTGACCGCCTGGGAAACCGGCTGATGGAAGGGATAGGAAAACTCCTGCTGCCAGACGGCAACGACGGTATTATTCTGGCATTCAGTACCTTCACAACCAACGCAAGGAAACTGGGAACCTGGGGAACCCTGCTCTTCCTTTTCGCGGCCATCATGCTTTTCAACGCCATGGAAACGCATCTGAACGATATTTTCCGGGCCAGGCCGAGGAAAGGACCGATAATGCGCTTCGGAATGTACATCGCATCCATAGCTCTGATTTCCCTGGTTCTCGGTGCCGGATTCGGGACAATCACCGGGCTTATGAATGTGTGGAAACAGGTTCCCGGGCAGATACAGACAGTATTCAGACCGGCGCTTTCCGTCCTGGGTTCCATGCTGGGCATGATGATGCTTTTCGGATTGATGAGTGCCGCCAGGGTTAAACTCAAATCCGCGGCACTGGGTTCCTTCATCGGTGCTATAAGTCTCCAGGCCGCAAAACTCGGTTTCACTCTCTGGACAACCTATTCCGTCCGGCAGTCCATCATCTACGGATCTCTGGTGTTCATACCTCTGCTTCTCATCTGGCTGAGTGTCGCCTGGGTTGTAATTCTCATTTCAGCCGAAATCACTTATGCCCATCAGATTGATGCGGGACGCAGACCACCCCTGAAATACGCCACTCCTGCGGATGAGACGGAGGTGAGCTGGAAGGTTTTTCTGGCCCTTGCCGATGATTTCAGGACAGGAAGAAAGCCCCCGGGGGTGAAAACCCTGGCCAACCGCCTTTCTGTGGATGAACGCCGGGTTGATACCATCCTGAGACGTCTGGAAGACGGCGGCATGATTCATCAGGTAATGCACAATCATCAGGGATTCATACCGGCAAAAGCTCCGGCAGACCTGATCGCGTCTGATGTTTTTGCCGTGATTACCGGCTGGAACAGTCAGAATATTCATAACCTCTCCGATGAGGCTTTCTCTCTTATCCGGAACGGACTGGAGAACAGCCTTTCAGACCGTTCGATACGTTCCTTTCTTGTTGATGAAGAGGGCAACAGTAAACTCAGGTGAAAAGAAAGGGCGTTGTTTACACCCCCGGCTTCTGGGCGGACTGGGCCGTGAGAAGCTATGGAATTGCTGAAAAATGGATGGAGGGAAAAACCATCCTGGATCCGGGATGCGGCCGGGGAGCCCTTACCTCTGCCATTATCCGCAGAGCTCTCAAGCTGGGTTTTTCACCCTCCCCGGAGGATATGAAACGGCTGATCTGCATCGATAAAGATAAAAATGCCCTCTCCTTTTTCAGAGACAGTCTTCCTGCCATATCCGGGATGCCCCTGCCTGAGATTTCCATCAGAACTTCAGACTACCTCCTGGAAGCCCCGGAAATCCGGGCAGACATTGTGTTCTCCAATCCACCCTGGATTTCCTTCGGCGATCTGGATAACGAAGATAAAGAAAAATACAAACCGCTTTTCAGGGATTCCGGACTCGTACCGGATCCCAGAACCCTTCTCCTGGGAGGTTCCCGGATTGATCTGGCGGCCCTGTTTGTTGTAGTCTCCCTGAACCGGGATACAGGGGAAAATGGAGAAGGTTTTTTCTTTCTCCCCGTTTCGCTCTTCCGGAGCGAAGGGGCTCACAGCGCCTTCAGACAACTCAGACTTCCCGGAGGGAGGTTCTTCGCATTAAGAGAAATCAGGGATATGAGAGGCGGTGTCCCCTTCCCGGGGGCCGGAACCGCTTACTGTCTGGCCAGTTACAGAGCAGACAGACAGCAGCAGTGGCCTGTAGCGTGGTTTCAGACGGATGTTTCGGGAAACTGGATAAAGATGGAGGCGGAACCTGCCGATGGCCCGGATTCGCCGCTGATGCCCCGGCCCTCGGGCTCAGAGAGGATATCCCCACCCCGGATTCACGTTCCCCGGGGAACGGTTCCCCGGCAGGGAGTGAATACCCAGGGTGCTTCCGGCATATTCCACATCATGGAAATCGACAGGAAAAAGAACGGTCTGCTACATGCTATCAGTAAAAACGGATTTCAGGGGATCCTTCCGGAAGAACTGGTCTATCCCATGATGAGTTCTTCGAGTTTCAACAGAGAAAATATCACAGTACCCGACCGGTGGATTTTCATGCCCTATAAAAGAGACGGCAGAGTTATGAACAGAAATGAGCTGGAGACGTTTCCCGAAGCTCTTGAATGGTTGGAACATCACCGGGAAACCCTGAAAAGAAGACGGGGTATGATGCTGAAAAAGGTTATGGAAAAAGGAATTTACTGGGCTCTCATCGGGGTGGGTCCCTACACCTTCGCCCCCTGGAAACTGGCCTGGGAATCCTATGGGAAGAACCGCTTTCTCCCGAAACTCTTTCATTCGGAAACAGGAATCCACTGGCAGGGGAATCAGGCTCTTCACGCATATCTTCCCTTCTACGATGAGAAGGCAGCCAAGAAAGCTCTCAAAGACTTTTCATCCCCGGAACTGGAAGATTATCTGAAAAAACTCGGGGGTGCGGGAACAAAGAACTGGGCACAGCCCGGGAGGATACGCCGTCTGCTCAGAGAATATCAGTAGCGGTAACCGCCGAAAAGAGAAAAGGACATCATATTCACAGCAGCGGTTTCCGCTGTGAAGTCCCACCATTCAAAACGAATTCCACTGAATCCCCTGTTGAAATACCAGGCTGCATCAACACGGTAATTCACGGTTTCCAGAATTTCCTGACTGTCCGAACTGTATATTCGAAGTCCTCCTCCGAAAACAAGATTCTCAAGAGATTCAACCTTGAAAATATGATAGAACAGAGGGTCCGCACCCCAGAGCCCGAGAAACAGGGCCCAGAGATGCTCCACTCCATCGTCAGAATAATCGGTGGTCAGCATGGAGGCACCGAAATCTATACCGAGTTCAAGGCGGGAGTTCTCACTCTCCATCAGAAAACCCCGCAGGTTGATCCCGATATCCAGAGCATTGAACAGGATATCCGGATTACCGGGTGCCCAGGAATAACCGTTGCTTCGGAAGCTGAATCCCAGGCTCCGGCCGAGAAAAGGCATCCAATACCTGAAATCGGCTCTCAGTGATGAATATGCAAACTCGGATCCGGAAGACCAGGTATTGATAGTCTCCGAGGATAGAGGGTTCACGGCAAAAAACTTCACACCGAGGTCCAGACGCGTCATATCCCGGAAGAGTGATGGAGGATTCTGTTTATCACTCTCTCCCCGATCGATAACGAATTTAGGCCCCTCCTCATCTTCCCCGATACCCTGTGAAGCTTCGGTTTCACTCAGATCTACTTCTGCGGGACTGCCCTTCACCCAGGACTGCTGAGCCTGATCCAATGCGGAAAGCTCGAGTATTGATTTCCGGTATGAAGTAATCCGGGGATCCCGGGGATCCAGTTTTTCAGCTTCATCAAGAGCCTTCAGAGCACCCTCCCAATCCCCCTGTTCAGCTGAAGAAAGAGCGAAATCCAGCAGGGTATCCAGCTCGGGATTCGGAGAATAATTATTCTCTACGGTTTCTTCGGCTGTTCCCGGGGATTCTGTCTGGGAATGAAGAGGAAAAAGGATCAGAAACATGAGGAGAAAAATCCCGGTAATCCGGAAAATATTCATGGTATGAAAATCACTCACCTGGAATCACCTGCCGACCAGACTGTTCCAGAGAACAGATTCAGGAAATTCGGGGAAACAATCTCCCCAGTTCCCTTTGATTGTCGGCTTTTCCAGCTCCCGGGAGAGTGTATTCAGGAATTTTCCACGAGGCATATCCACAGCACCGAAAGATGCCAGATGCCGGGTATGCTGCTGACAGTCAATCAGACCGAAACCCGAATCAATCAGCAGTCCGGCAAGGGCGCTGAAAGCAACCTTGGACGCATCAGAACACCGGGTGAACATTGATTCACCGTAGAAACAGCCCCCGAGGGAAACGCCGTACAAACCTCCGGCGAGTTCTCCGTCCTGCCATGCTTCAACCGAATGGGCATAACCTTTCCGGTGAAGCCGGATATAGGCTTCCATCATCTCATCGGTTATCCAGGTACCTTCCTGTTCAGGCCTGCCGGCGTTCCGACATCCTGAAATCACCTCTTCAAAAGCTCCATCCAGAGTCAGTTCAAAGGGCTTCTTCCGAATTCTCTTTTTCAGGCTGGTTGAGATATGAATTCTTTCCGGAAATATCACGAACCGGGGATTCAGGCTCCACCAGAGTATAGGATCCTCATCGGAATACCAGGGGAAGATTCCCTGCCTGTATGCGGAAAGAAGAGTTTCAACCGAAAGATTACCGCCGACGGCAATGAGATCGCCCCGGACTTCCGAAGGATCGGGAAATTCAATACCGCCCTGAAGAAAAGTTTTCTCAGTGATATCAGGCCTCCGTTCTCACCCGGATATCATCACCCTCCACATCGGCAACGGCACGTCCGCCGGAGGCGAGAGACCCGAAAAGCACCTCATCCACAAAGAATCCCTTGATTTTATCCTCAACAAGCCGTGCGATATTTCTGGCTCCGAACTCCGGGGAATATCCCTTTTCGGCAATCCAGGAAAGAGCGGCTTCGGTAACCTCCAGACTCACATCTCTGGGTTCCAGCATTTCCCGGAAGCTCTCCAGCTCCTTGCGGACGATATCCAGGACAACTTCCCGACTCAGACGTTCGAACTTCACCACCTTATCCAGACGGTTTCTGAATTCCGGAGAGAAAACCCTCTGAACCGCATCATCCAGGGCCCCGTAACTGAACTCGCCCCCTCCGAAGCCGATCCGCGGTTTGCCGATTTCCCGGGCACCGGCATTGGAGGTCATGATGATAACAACATTGCGGAAATCCGCCTTCCGGCCCATGTTGTCGGTAACCGTTGCATAATCCATCATCTGAAGAAGAATGTTGTACACATCCTGATGAGCCTTCTCGATTTCATCCAGCAGCAGTACCGCGTGGGGAGTTTTCCGTATGGCATCAGTGAGAATACCTCCCTCTTCATAGCCCACATATCCCGGAGGCGATCCGATGAGACGGCTCACGGTGTGCTTCTCCTGGTATTCACTCATGTCAAAACGATGGAGAGGCACACCGAGTTCTGACGCAAGACTCCGGGCCAGTTCAGTTTTCCCGACCCCGGTGGGGCCGACAAAGAGGAAACTGGCTACAGGTTTATCCGGACGCCGGAAGCCCGCTCTGGAGCGTTTAATCGCGGCAGCGACTTCATCCACAGCCGAATCCTGACCGAATATCATTCCCTTGAGGGAATCGGCCAGGGATTTCAGCCTGTCAGTTTCCCCGGCGGAGACGGTTTTTTCGGGTATCCGGGCAATTTTCGCCAGAACTTTTTCAATATCAGAAACAGCCACAACAGGAGTATTATCACCCTGTTCCGGAACATCCGCTTCCCCCGATCCCTCTTCCGAAGAATCTCCGCCGGAGATGCCGGTGAACAGGTCTCCGGGAACAGGAAGAGCCTCCCGGGATCCGGAGGACTCGGCAGGTTCGGAGGATTCAGATACCGGGGCGTCCTCAATAAAAATTTTCTCCTCATGAAGGCGTTTCCAGGCACCGGCTTCATCAATCAGGTCGATGGCTTTATCCGGAAGGTGTTTTTCATTGAGAAACTGATCGGAGAGGTGAACAGCAGCCTGTAAAGCCTCATCTTCATACACAACTCCGTGATGTTCCTCATAAGCCTCACGGAGGCCGAGAAGGATGCGATAGGTTTCATCCCGGGACGGCTCGGGTACCTCGATTCGCTGAAAACGCCGGGCCAGAGCATGATCCTTCTCAAAAAACTTCTTGAAATCATCGTAGGTGGTCGAGCCGATACAGCGGAGTTTCCCGGACATCAGTGCCGGCTTGAGCAGATTTGAGGCATCCATGCTGCCCCCGGAGGTGGCTCCGGCACCGATAACAGTATGAATCTCATCAATAAAAAGAATCACCCGGTCCATGTTTTCAAGATCAGTCAGTACTTTTTTAATCCGCTCTTCAAAATCTCCCCGGTAACGGGTTCCGGCAAGGAGGGAACCCATGTCCAGAGACCAGATCCGGAAACCTTTGAGAAAACCGGGAACCCGATTATCAACAATCCTCCGGGCCAGTCCTTCGGTAATGGCGGTTTTACCCACTCCGGGCTCCCCCACATGAACCGGATTGTTCTTCAGACGGCGGCTTAAAACCTGCATGGTCCGTTCAAGTATATCTTCACGGCCGATCAGGGGCTCAAGCTCCCCTTTCTCCGCACGGGCTGTAAGATCCACAGCAAACTGCTCAAGAGCACCGGATTTCTTTTTCCTGCCGCCCTCTTTCCGGACTTCTTCTCCACCACCCTCTTCAAAGACATTCCCGATTTCCCCGGGGATTTCTTCAGATTCTCCGCTGCCATCCTCTTCCTCCGGTTCTCCGAGACTGTGAGAAACCACTTCAAGGAGTCTGATCCGGGAAACACCTGCTTTCTGCAGGTAGTATGAAGCAAAGGAATCTTCCAGGTCGTACAGGGCGACAAGAAGATCCGCGGAACTGAGCTCCTCCTTCCCGGCACTGCTCAGATGCATCACGGTTCGCTCGATAACATCCTGCCAGCCCTCAGTGAGAATTGGCTCTGAATCTTTTACAGTCTGCAGATATTCACTGAAATAGGTTTCAAGATTTTCTCTGACTTCATCAGGGTCCGCTTCACAGGCTTCCAGAATGTACCGGGGCACATCAAAAGCCAATGCCGTGTAAAGCAGATGCTCAGGTGTTATATATTCATGTCCCTTGTTCCGGGCTTCCAGATAGGCGGCGTTCAGAATTCCCTGAACTTCATCAGTAGGTCTCATCGTCAGGCCTTCTCAAGTATGCTTTTCAGGGGAAACTCCCTCTCCCTGGCCAGCCGGGTAACCTGAGCAACTCTGGTTCTGCCGATATCGTATGGGTATATTCCCACCATGCCTTTTCCCTTGTTATGAACATCCAGCATAATCTTCGTTGCTTCGATGGGCTGTTTATGAAAGATGGACACCAGAATTTCAACAACAAAATCCCGGGGTGTATAGTCGTCATTCAGAAGAATAACCCTCCACATTTCCGGTTCCTTCAATTCATCCCTGATATCTTCGAGTAATTCGCTTCCATTGTCACTTTTCGAATCTTCTGCCATATCTATGGAATTTACGACTTTAAGCCCATACTATCAACAATGAAACGTCCTCTTTGGTTTTACAAAAAATAATCCCTGGGTTATCATTACATTAATTCATGTCGGGAGGCCCCTGATGAAACGTGCTGCTGTACTTTTATCCATACTTGGAATACTGGCTGTATCCGCCGGTGCTGCTGAAAACTTTTATTCCGATCTCTCGGAAGCCCAGCGCTACGATCTCGCGGACGCATACAACCGTGTTGCCGACCAGTTTGATAACCTCGGGCAGAACGAAAGGGCCGAAGGTTACCGGGATCTTGTTCAGGTGATATACCCTGGATTCGGCAGTGCAGAGCGGCCCGTGGAAGAACAGAAGCCTGTGGAAACCCGCCGTCCACAGCAGGCTCCGGATCCTTCAGGAGGGGATGCTTCTTATTACTACTTCAACAAGCTCCTCCGGGGTATTTTCAATAAAAATAAATCACTCACCCTCTCGGTGATTGCCGATCCCCTCTACCTGCCCCTTTTCGATGCCGGTGTGGAGAAAAATCTTGTGGCATCGGAACTGGACTGGTTTTTCTCGGCATACGATGTAAGCGGCATGGCTCCGAATGATGTGTTCAGAATGAATACCATTCAGGTAACCCCTCTGGATAACGGCTACTGGAGACTGGATGTGCAGACTCAGCCGGAATACTCCGATGCCGTTCCCGAGGTAACCTTCTGGGCGGAAAAAATGGGTTTCTATTTCCGGAAATTCCCCGAAGGCTGGAGACTGGCGGCCATCGGACCGGTTGCCTGAAAACCTCTACTGCTGCCCGGAGGATTCTTCATCGGTGGCAGGATCGTTATCCTCCACTGTTTCAGAGAGGGCGATCCGGGGAGAAGGGAAGAACGACGGCCGGAATTTTCTCACATAAGCGCAACTCGGAGAAAGATACCCTGTAAAAAGAGCACGGGGCAGATTCACCCGCAGGCACCGGGGGTTCACCCTGAACCGTTTCTCATAAACAGTACACAGACGGGTTTCAATATCCAGCCAGGGACAGGGACTCGAAAGATCGATCAGCCAGGAACCGTCTTCCTGCTGAATCTTTTCATAACAGCACAGACCGCATTGATTACAATGACTCTCCCACCATGCCTCTATCCCGGATTTCATGAATCACTGCAGGGGAGCGAAGGTACCGGAATCGTCCCGTCCGCTCTTATTGATATAAATAACTTCAACCGACACAGGAAGAAAAGATCGGCCGTAGCCCGAAGAATGGGGAGAAGTCCAGACAACTGTATAACGCCCGATCCCACTGTTCCGTAT
>Ga0256913_10001301_pt1 | contig 12848 bp, 9 predicted proteins | sample Axial_MatmetaG_FD_185970 | JGI IMG/M metagenome (GOLD analysis project Ga0256913, IMG submission 185970) | Deep-sea worm associated microbial mat communities from Axial Seamount, Juan de Fuca Ridge, Pacific Ocean - Axial_Mat | ecosystem: Environmental > Aquatic > Marine > Oceanic > Microbial...
CCTGGAAAAGGTTGAGGAAATCAAGGAAAAGGTTGAGAAAAAAAGGAAAAAGCCAGCTGAAAAAAGTGCTGAAAAATAAGTCTGTAGTTATCTGGGGCGATGGAGCAGTCGGAAGAGGACTCGCTGTCGCCCTTTCAGGTAATCTGGAAGTATTTCTTGCCGGCCCGGCAGGCAGCGGCAGGGGGAGAAGTGCAATTACCGCGTTCGGAGCTTTACGGGGAAATGCTGTTGTAGAAAAAATCGAATCCGGAGATAACGTACATTGCGATTACTGCATATTAGCTTTGAAAGCGTACGATTTGAATCTTGCAGCTGATGCTGCCATGAAAAGCACTGATGGACAATGTATCTGCCTTTCGAACGGAATGGGACTTGAAACTGAGTGGGGAGATTCGTGGAGGGACAGAGTCGAACCAGCGGTTCTGACGGCGGGTTTTTTTCTACAGGATAAAGGTTTGATAGAAGTCACGGAAGGTGATCTTATTGTTTCAGCCGGAAGAGAAGCTGAACATATCTTCTCTGAGAGCTTTCTTAACGTTGTCCCAACGGAGAAAATTGAAACTGTAAGATGGGCTAAATGGCTTACCAACAGCGTTCTGAACCCATTGGGCGCTCTTTCCGGCCTCAGGAACAACCAGCTGCTGAAGGCCGGTCTCGGGGCTGCAGCAGAACAACTCTTTACCGAACTCTCCCGTGTTGTTCCCGCTGGTATAAGAAATGATGCGGTAGAGAAGGCAGGGAAAATGCTGAGTTTTCTTTTCGAATCCTCCTCTAACAGATGCAGCATGCTTCAGGATATTATTGCCGGAAGAAAAACGGAGATAGAATTCCTTACAGGGTTGTATAAAAAACGGCTGCGACGCAGATGCCCCGCAGCCGCCGTTGTAACGGATATGATAAAAGCTAGAGCTTCACAACTCTACTTGTAGTTACCGAATTACCCGTTTTAAGTACTACGCTGTAAATACCGGTCGGTAAGTTCTCTCCGGAGTTCATGGTTTCGCCATCTGTAACCCCGTTGTATACAGATTCAACAACTCGTCCATCCATCGAATAGATAAGCAGGCTGCATTCGCCGGGAGTATCAAGTTCGAATTTAACCGTGAATTGGTCTGTAAACGGATTAGGGCCCACCGATAATCCGTTTATCACGACATGTCCCGTTTCCGGATTGGATTGGGTATGGAGGGAATTATCGTACCAGATATTGCTGGGAGCAGGGCTGCTGCCGCTGTCCGGGTTCATATAGAAGAGTCCAACTTCAGACGGAAGTCCGCCATGCCTTATAACCGGAGGCCCGCCCATGAAGACCGATTCATTGGAAATGGAATCAGGACTCTGCGTGGCCAGATCTACAAGGTTTGTCGCAGAGGCGTAGTATATTTTTTGAGTGTTGTAATCAATAAAAGCAAGAGCTGATTGTTTTGTCTGCCTGAATACGTCGATAAAAGGATAGTAACCATTTGAAATTGGGCTTGAAACACTCCATGTTGCCCCGTTGTCATCGGACAGTGCCATCCTGATGCCGAAGCTGGCATCATGGTAGACGATTGATACATGATCACCGGACCCTGACTGTTCGGAAGCGATGATCGGGGCGGAAGTATCACCACCGTCAGCAACCTCTGTCTCGTAATAACTTGTTTCTCCGAAAGAGATAGACATGATCTTGTTATCGGAAATTCTCCGGTAAGTCAGATAGGTCCAGCCGGCGGGTCCGGGAGCTGCAGCAGGGAGAATTGCATCTGAAGCTACAAGCTCGGTGGTCGTCCAGTTGTTTCCGTGGTCGGTACTGCGTGATAGATTTATATTATGATCGCTGTCGTCTCCAAAAACCCAGAGTTCACCTGTTTCCGGATGACATATGGCTTCGATTGACAGAAGTGTATCAGACGAAGGCCAGTCCGGCATCAGGAAGGCATCAAAAATAAAATCCGGTAGAGTGTATCGCATTCCGTATGGCTGTATTGCGGTTTGGGTTGTACCGGTAAAGAACAGGAAAAAATATTCAGCTGGAATACTATTTCCAAGACATATCTCAGGGTCCGTCAGTATCCAGTCTCCGCCGGTAATCCAGTTCTCAAGTTGCCAGTTGTTTCCGCCGTCAGACGATGAGAAAATTTTAATTACGTCTCCCTGTGAACCTGTACTGTCGGTTATCGAAGCCGCGTACTCCATTTCAAACGGGCCGAAGATACCTGTGCAGTATGTAAGTCCCGGGCCTGCCCAGGTGCTATTCCCGGTCATGTCCCAGATAAGAATATCGTTATCCCAAAGCGCGGATGGATTATTTATGGGAGTCATTACTCCATGTGTTCCGGCCAGGATGAGAAATACAGATAGAATTATATGCATAATGAAGCTCCTTTCAAAACCTTAATATTATTGTAAGAATACGGAATATGGTGTTCGGGAACAAGGGTGCTCTTCTATCAGTGCTGTTCTTACTCTTCTTCTTCGCCCATCCAGGTACCTTTGTCAAGAATTTTCCAGACCGGTTTACCTGTGATTTCTCTAAGATCTTCAAGTACATCAAGTTGTGTAGCATCTACCTGTAGTGACTGCTTGAACATGTCAACGGCATCTTCTTCCTGCGCTATAATCGCAAAAAGCCTGCCCATGGCATTGTAAGCCTCGGTAAGCTCCGGGTCAAGTTCCGCGGCCTGCTCCAGGAAATCCATAGCATTATCTATCATTTCCTGTTCATCAATTTCTCTTTCCCAGATTTCCGCGGTAGGTATGTTGTCAAGAAGAGACATGGCCCAGGAAAGACCTTTGCCAAGGTAAGCCAGGGGATTGTCCGGATCCAGTTCAATAACTTTGTCGTACATATCCAGAGCTTCCTCGGGACTTCGGTCCTTTCGTATGATTTCAGCAAGGTTGAGTCGTGCGTCAATGTCATCAGGGTTCCTTCTGATGGCTTCTTCAAGAGTTTCTCTGGTTTTCAGCTCCATTTTCGGTATCTACCTCCATAGGTATTTTCACGGTTTCGCCTTCATTACTTCCTGAGAAACTGTTCGTCAAGCCCCGTTTTTATTTTTTTCTGACCCACCTTGCATGAAAGCCGTAGAAACTTTAGTTTTTATTTTCACCACAACCCTGGAGAAAATATGCTGAAAACTGATGTGAGGTATCTGAAAGGAGTAGGTCCCGCCAGAAGCAGGCAACTGCTGAAGCTGGGGATTAAGACTCTGGGCGACCTCCTTCTGCATGTACCAAGAAGCTATAATGACCGTAGAATAATAACTCCGATTTATCATCTGATTCCCGGAGAAAAGGCTAACATATCCGGTACAGTCATTTCAACGAAATATCTTCGGTCGAGAAACGGGAATAGAAGGTTTGAAGTCACTCTGGAAGACGGTACCGGAAAGCTGAAGCTGACCTTCTTCCATTTCAGGTATATCACGGATAAATTTAAACAGGGTGCCAGGGTTATTGCAAGCGGGAATGTCGAATATTTTGGCGGTATTACCATCGTCCATCCCGAACTGATATTTCTTGATGAGAAAAACCCGGACGAGAGGATGATTACCCCGATATATCCTCTTACTGCGGGGATTACACAGGGAATAATGCGGAAACTCGTTCGAACAGTACTTGAGGAATATACTTCCTCAATCCCCGAAGTACTTCCTCACGATGTTCTCATGTCAAAGGGCTGGAAGAATCGAAAGGAAATTCTGTACAAAGTTCATTTTCCAGATAATCCGGAGGAAGGTGAGCGGGCCCGGAGAACCCTTGCTCTTGAAGAACTCTTCATTCACCAAATGCTTCTGAATCATATAAGGTCACAGGCTTTGAACCTGACAGGAATCCGAATGGTTCCGCCTGAGGATTTTCTTGCGGATTTCATAGCAGGTTTACCTTACAGCCTTACCGTGGCACAGGAAAGGGCTCTGAATGCTATTTCAGCTGATCTTGCAAGAAGCGTTCCGATGAGGAGACTGCTTCAGGGTGATGTGGGATCAGGGAAAACGGTTGTTGCAGCGGCTGCATGCGCTGTCTGCTGCAAGTCCGGTTATCAGGCTGTGCTGGTTGCTCCTACGGAAGTTCTTGCTTCTCAGCATTACAGAACCTTAAGTGATTTGCTGGGACCGACCGGAATAAAATGTGGATTGCTGACAGGTGGAACCAGAAGCTTAAACAGAAAGATTCTGCTTGAATCACTGCTTCAGGGGTCGCTAGATGTCCTTATAGGAACTCATGCTGTTTTTGAGGACAGTGTAGTCATTCCTGAGATGGGTCTGTGCATTATTGACGAGCAGCACAAGTTTGGAGTCGAACAAAGGGAGAAACTGTTATCGGGACGTGATCCGAATCCTCATTTCATGCTGATGTCCGCTACACCTATACCGAGAACCCTTGCAATGACTCTTTACGGAGATCTCGATATGACAGTTCTGAATGAAATGCCGCCCGGACGTGGAAGCACTGTTACGAGAATCATGGACAGAGATGATAGAAATGAAGTTTACCAGTTTCTCCGGAAAAGACTTGTATGTGGCGAGAGAGCATATATTGTTTATCCCCTGAGGGAATCTTCTGAGGAGCTTGATCTCAAAGACGCTGCGACTTCGTACGAAATACTGAAACGTGGTCCGATTGGAAGTTTTGGTGTAGGGCTTCTCACAGGAGCAATGAAACCGGAAAAAAAGCTGGAAGTAACAGGAAAATTCATTTCCGGAGAAATTTCTGTTCTCGTCAGCACAACTGTTGTTGAAGTTGGTCTCGATGTTCCCGAAGCAACTGTTATTGTGATTGCACATGCAGACAGATTTGGTCTGAGCCAGCTTCATCAGCTCAGGGGAAGGGTCGGCAGAGGAGGAAAAGACTCATGGTGTTTTCTGATGAAGGATAAGAGTTGCGGACCAGAGGCCGCTAAAAGACTTGAAATCCTTGCCTCAACCAGCGACGGATTCGTAATAGCCGAGCAGGATCTTAAGTTAAGAGGTCCAGGAGAAGTGGCCGGTACGAGGCAGCATGGTCTTCCGGTGTTTCGAATAGCTTCGTTGACAGATGATGCGGATCTCTTTCAGGAAGCCTCGGATCTTGCATCCGGAAATAACTCCTTCAGGCCGTTTCAGAGATGAATTTGCAACCCGATTAAAAGGGACTGGATATTGCCGGACTATAGTAGTATTTATGAGAGGTTGTCAGAAGCAGTGCCTTCCTCCTATCTTTACTTATATGGAAAAGGTTTTCCCGGATATGGCACTTGACATGGAATTATTAGTAAATAGCATTATGAATCTTGAAGATGGCTCGCACTAACAACCAGAGGGAGCAGGTTGGAGATGGGCTCAGGAGCTGAAAAAGTAAATAAATTATTACAGACCGCCAGGATTCAAATTCAGCAGGGTTTGCGGAAGGAAGCTCTTGAAACCTACCATAAAGCCCTGATACTTGATCCTGACAACCATCAGATAATGGACCGGATAAACATTGTGGAACGTGAAATTGCCGCAATGGATAAATTCAATAAAAGTAGATCAAGTCGAACGCACAGCGCCGGTCGGAATATCTCGTCATCCGGTTTTGTGGAAGACTGCATTACAAGATCAGATGAAGCGTTCAAAGCTGATGACGCTGTCAGAGCGTTGCAGGAACTTGAAAGGGCGAAGCGTCACGACCCCGATAATGTTCTTGTGAAGAAGAAGATCAGTTACGTGGAACGCTCGATCAAAGTCGATAATCTTGCTGATCTTGTTCGAACCAGATTGAATTCCGGTGACCCGATATTTGCGGTTGAGAATATCAGGAGAATTTTCGATCTCTGGCCTTCCGCACCCGTTCTTCGGGAACTTATCAAAATGGTTGAAGATTTCAAAGGTACTGTAGCTGGCAAAGAAGAAGTAATCGCCGTAGCTCCCGTCACTCCGAAGCCTGAACAGAAGAAACAGAAAGCAGCTGCGGTTCCAACAGCCGTAACCACCGGGAAGACACCACCCGGAAAGAAAGCTGAAAAGAAACGGCCAGAAAAGAAAACTAAGCCCGTTGCGGTTACCGACGCGAAAACTGAAGGCAGGGGTCAGAAAAAGATATTCGCGTTTATAGCTGGAGCGGTTGTACTGGTTATCGTAATATTCGCGATAATGAAGATGATCAGCGGCAGGAAGCCTGAACCCGGACCTGTAGAAATTGTTCAAACCCTGCCATTCACTGAAACGATTGTTGTACAGGGTGCGCAGGATGCCAGCCTGATTCTTGATGGAGTTCCCATTGCGGAACAGGCGGCAGGTGTGTTTACGCTCAGTGATACTGTTTTCTCGGAAAGAACTATCGTCGTATCAGCCCCGGGTTTTGAAACGCTGACATGGAAACATACTTTCGAAGAGGGTCAGACAGGAGTTGATACGCTGGTCCTTGACAGTCTTGGAGTTTCGACGGTACTGGTCAGTTTTGGTTACGAGATGCCCGCAGATGCTGAAGACCCGGGACCCGATGCTGTAAGTTTCATAGTAGATGGTGAGATAATTGAAGGCAGCACTGATTCAATCAAAACAGGGGAGCATGTTTTCCAGGCAGTGCTTGAAGGTTATCGCACAATGCCGGAGTCAGTCCTGGTGGTAAATCCGGTCGATCTGAACCAGACATTGAATATCCTTGCTTCAGAACAGTCACAGATTACATTGCAGCTTGCCGCGGATACACCTGGAAACGCTACTTTCTTTATAGACGGGAACCGTATTACTACAGGCCGCAGGATGACCCAGGTACTTCCCTTTGGAAGCTATTTCCTTCAGGTTCAGATGGATCAGAGGGAGGACTTTGGAGTAAGTATCAATCTCGGCGAAAACGGATACAGCCGAACTGTATCTTTGCCCGAGATAGTTGAGACAGGTCAACTTATGGTTGGACCTGAACCATGGTCGAACGTTTATGTCGACGGTCAGCTGGTCGGGACCACACCCTTCGGAGGCGTTGAACTGGAGCCAGGAACATACACGGTCAGGTTATCCAATCCGGATTTCCAGGACGATACGCATACCGTTGAGATAACCGCTGGCGAGACGGCATCCATTCAATACAATGCTGTTGCAATTGAAGCTCCCGGCGATGTTGCACCTGATACTGCTTCTTCAATTGAACCGGTTGAGGAATTGCCTATTTCTTCACCCTTTGCCATACAGCAGACTCAGCCTTCTGTGCCTTCAATGGCCAGAGCAAGGGGAGATCTGCATGGTTACGTTACTCTTGCTGTTGTAGTAGGCACCGATGGCTCAGTCAAGAGTGTCAGTGTAGTAAGTGACCCTCTTGGCCTGGGATGTGGCCAGGCAGCCGTGGATGCTGTCAGTAACTGGGTTTTCAGTCCGGCAATGCAGGGTGACCAGCCGGTTGAGGTTACAACCAATGTTCAGATCCGATTCGACATTGAATAGGCCCTCAGATCATGTTTCTCCTGCGCGAGGGTGACATCAGTTGGACTCCCGCCGTAGATATCTACGAAGCAGGAAACCGATGGCTTGTATTCGTTGAGCTCCCCGGAGTATTACATGAAGATATAGATCTAACCGTATATCCGGAAAGTCTGTTGATACGAGGATTCAAAACACCTCCCGCTAAAGCTCTCAGTGCGGAAAAGATAGAAATTTATTCCGGTTATTTTCATCGCGAGGTGCGTATTCCCGGTAGAATCAATATAGCTGAAGTTACAGCATCTTTAAAAAACGGGGTTCTCAGTTTGATCCTGCCGGCAGAAAAGCAGACGAGTGTTAAAATTCCGGTGAGCAGACCTGGTGAGCTTATTCAGATTGAAAAAGGAGATTAGATGACCCGGGCGATAACCCTGGAATTACCTGAAATACTGCCTGTGCTGCCAAGTTCTGACGGAGTTGTATTTCCTTATACAATAGTTCCAAAGACTATTACAAAGCTGGAAACTTCCGAACTTGTTGACGAATCTGTGCGGGGAGATAAACTTATAGGTGTGGTAAGTCTGAAATACATTATCAATTCGGCTGCCCGTCCTGCGGATCTTTACAAAACGGGAACAGTTACGGGAATAGACCGGCTTTACAGATTTCCGGGCAATATTATCAGACTTCATTTACGAGGTCTTATGCGGTTCCGTATTCTGGAGTTTATTGATACTGACAAACCTTATCTGATGGCAAGAATTAAAAAGCTTGAATCCATATTTCCCGAAGACGATATAGAGCTGGATGCCTGGCAGAACACTGTGGAGATTCAACTGAAACAGATATTCGAATTGACACGCACAATTCCTGATGATTCACAATTTCTTGAGCTTTCCGGTGATGCTGAAAAACTTAGTTTTCTGGCAGCAAGCAGAATTGAAGCAAATATTGAGGAGAAGCAGAAAATTCTGGAAGTTGACAGTGTTCTTGAACGTCTCAGCATGCTGTCACGTATTATGGGAAAAGAAATCAGGATTCTGAAGCTGCGTAATAAGATCCAGGGTCAGGTCAGAACGGAGATTGAAAAAGATCAGAAAGAATATATTCTGAAAGAGCAGATGAAAGCCATTCAAAAAGAGCTTGGCGGAGAAACTGAAAATCCCGATGCCGAAGAACTGAGACAGCAGATTGAAGAAAAGGATCTTCCCGAGTGTGTTGAAAAAGCTGCGAGTGAAGAACTCGACCGGCTCACACGGATGCATCCCGGTCTTCCGGAAGTTGCGGTTATCAGAAACTATATTGAATGGATACTGAATCTGCCTTGGAAGGAAAGCACAAAAGACAGACTCGATATCAGCCGCGCACAGAGAGTTCTTGAAGAAGATCATTACGATCTGAAAGACGTGAAGGAAAGAGTCCTGGAATTTCTGGCCGTCCGTAAGCTCAATCCCAGTGGTAAGGCACCCATACTATGCTTTGTCGGACCTCCCGGTGTAGGAAAAACCTCAATGGGTAAAAGTATAGCCAGAGCTATTGCACGAAAATTTGTCCGCTTATCTCTGGGGGGAGTTCATGATGAAGCTGAAATTCGCGGACACAGAAGAACCTATATCGGAGCGATGCCAGGCAAGATAATTCAGGGGTTGAAGGAAGCAGGCAGTAATAACCCTGTGTTTATGCTGGATGAGGTGGATAAGATCGGCAGTGATTTCAGGGGTGACCCCACATCAGCGCTTCTTGAAGTTCTCGATCCCGAACAGAACTTCTCTTTCAGGGATAATTACATGAACGTACCATTCGACCTCAGTGGTGTTCAATTCATAACTACAGCTAACCGCCTTGATACCATACCCTCACCTCTGAGGGACAGAATGGAAATTATCCGCATACCAGGATATACGTCTGCTGAAAAGCTTGAAATAGCTAAAAGGTATCTTGTTGCAAGACAGATGGTGAATGCAGGACTTACCGGTAAAGTTCTCCGGTTTCGAAGTAAGGGATTAAGTAGAATAATAGTTGATTACACCCGCGAAGCCGGGGTCAGGGAACTCGAAAGGACTATTGGAAAAATCTGCAGGAAAACTGCGATGAGAGTTGCCAGCGGGAATAACGATCTTGTTATTGTCACTCCGTCCCGGCTTCCTGGATTTCTCGGCCCGGTGAAGTTTACCCGCGAAAGAATCTCAGACAAACCCAGGGTTGGAGTCTCCACTGGTCTTGCGTGGACACCTGCAGGGGGAGAAATTTTATTTATTGAAACCACTATAATGAGTGGCAAAGGAGATCTTATTGTTACCGGGCAGCTGGGACAGGTAATGCAGGAATCGGTAAAAGCTGCGCTATCCTGGATCAGGACGCATGCGGATGAATATGGCCTGAAAACGAATTTCAAAGAATTTGATATTCATCTTCATGTACCCGCTGGAGCAACACCCAAGGATGGACCTTCAGCAGGTGTGGCAATATTGATATCCATCCTGTCTGCATTGACCGGGAAACCTGTTGTTCCAGATATCGCAGTTACCGGGGAAATAAGCCTGCAGGGGCGCGTAATGCCTGTAGGGGGTATCAAAGAAAAAATTCTGGGCGCTCTTGCTGCGGGGATAACAAAGGTTTTTCTGCCGTACGAGAATAGCAGGAGTATCGAAGAGATTCCAGAGGAGATCCAGGAGCAGATGCATTTTGAACTTGTCAGGAAAGTTCAGGACGTTGTAGATATTTTTATTCCCGGATTGAAAGAGGTTAACAAATGATCAGGATCACAGGCGTTATAATCCTGTCAGTACTGCTTTCCATAGCCGGATGCAGGAGTATTCCGGACAGGATGATAACCGCGGATGGTCAGATTCTTTCCGGAAAACTGATATCGATAGAGGGTCAGCATATCGTCTTTAATAATTCGGAAAGCTTTGTCGAGTACGAAGAAGGCAGGGTGTTTCTCAGAGAAGGAGATTCCTTCAGAGGTTACATCTCCGGCAATAGAAGTAGCATCAAAATCACGACGGCTTCAGGTGTGGAGGAATTTCCAGTCAAGGAGATTGAATCGATTATCTGGAGTAATCCCTCCGATGAAACCACAACGACACTGGATATTCATGCCGTAGATGGGTGGGTGAACACCGGCCTTGAGATATCTGATTGTGAAAGACTTATCATTACGGCAACAGGAACCGTTTCCATGGAAACAGGAACCTGCGGTCCATCGGGCATTGATTACTTTTCCACAAGCACAGCTCTTGTTCCCGGAGCAACCAATGGAGAACTTGTCATGGCTGTCGGCGAGTCCGGCCCGGTAGCAGCGGGCAGGGCGTGGTCGGGTGATTCGCCAGGTAACGGCGAGCTGATGCTCGCTGTAAATATACCCAACTGTGAATCCACTGCAGGAGTGGGTGGAAGCTTTGCGGTTACTGTAACGAGAACAGCAGGCATTCTTAACAATTCAGTTCTTTATCCCGCAAAGAAATAAAGCCTGCCCGGGTGCATTTGACTTGAGATACTTGTGAACTTAGAATATTATGAAGTTATGAAGTTCGCTAATCAAAATGGAGACCACCGCGGGAGGTCAGGTTGAAATGAAAAGCTTCACTGTGACATTATCTGTTTTAGTTCTTCTTATCGGGGCGACGTTTTCTGTATCTGCTGCATCAAGAACCCATTATGTAACGTATGGAGATACACTGTGGGATCTTTCAATACGTTATTACAACAATCCTTTTTACTGGGAGAATATTCTGAATGCTAATCCTGGCATAGAGGGAATCGAATACCTTCAACCGGGAAGTGAACTGATCATTCCAGATATTCTCGGAACTTCGGTAACCACAGAATCCTACGATTCATTCAGTTCCGGTATATACACAACCGCCGGAACCAGCAGCAGACCGCTTCTCAGCAGACTCCTTCTGGAAACTGCCGGTATGGTTACCAGTGATCCACCGGATCCTGTTGGATACATAATTGAGACGGATATTGATGAGAATGACATGGACAGTAAACTTGTCGCGTATCCGGGTGACCTGGTTGCTGTTGATATTGGTCAGAATCAGGGAGTTGAGGTCAACAGGGTTTACAAAATATACAAGACAGGTGAAGAAGTACGGCATCCTCAGACAGGAATCCTTCTCGGTAAAGTAATCAGGGTTGCAGGTGTCTGCAGAGTAATAGATACAGCTTCCAATTCCAGTACGGCAATTCTGGAACATGCTTACCTGCCTGTGAATTATGGTGATTTCCTCGTTCCTTACACATCTTCAGCTCCGATACCCGTTTCAAACTCCGAAGTTATCGAGAGTATGGATGCGTATGTACTCGCATTTAAGGATCCCGATCTTGAGAGGGTGTATTCCTACGATGTACTGTACATTGATAAAGGAGCATCAGACGGCCTTCAGCCGGGAGACATTTTCAACATGTTCAAATACGGCCGCGAGGTTTTAAGTCCTTCAGGTGAGATCGTGGAAACTCCCGATATACCGGTTTCCCAGCTGATAATTCTTCATACGACACAAAACACTTCATCCGCACTGATTTTCTCGGTTTCATCGTCAGATCTCGTGCATATTGGAGATAGAATCGAACTGGCCAGGGAACAGCAGTAACGGCGATTAATCATGAGATGGAAAGCGGTTGTAAAGGGTAGTAAGCCCACGGGGAAAACTGTGCGTATTCTTTCTGAATGCACGGGACAACTTCCGGAGAAAACCCTTCTCGCTTTCAATCAGGAAGAGAAAGTCGTATGTAACGATCTCACAGAAACAGAAGCACAGGAGATTTCGGACAGTCTTCGAAAAGATCCCGGAGTAGAATGCAGGATTCTTCCCGAGAGTGAGGAAGAAATTCAATCTCCTGCTCTCTTCCGGGTATTGCTTGTGAATTACCGCCCCGGGTACAGAACAAGGTTACGAAGAAGATTGCAGGAACTGACCCGTCTTCCGCAGGAGCAGATTATCCTCTGGCTTTCCAGGTTACCTTTTGCCCTCAGTAAAGGAATCGACAGCGAAGCCGCGAAAAGGATAAAGAAATCCATTACCGAAGCTGGTGGGATTGTCAGAATCGAAACTGATTCACTGCTGCCCGGTAAAGTTTCCTCCCGACGGAAATCGAATGTTGTCTTCAGAACCCGTTCAGTTTCTGTAGATACCGATGAAAGTCTCAGCAGCATATTCTCTGCGAAACCCGCAGGAGCAGTTGATGATTCTTTAATTCCTCCCGTATGTGAACTTCCCGGGAAGTTCACTGCGGGACCACCTCCGCTGGAGGAGTTTGAAAATTCCTATGGGAATGTTGTTATGCATCCTCCGGCAAGGTTTTCAGCAGGACTTCCCGGGGTATCTCTTGACGGAGGTTTCCGGGAGACACCCCCTGTTCTGCCTGATATCAGCGGTAAAGGTGTTCCCGGGATATTTTTGTTTTCAGCACCCGGAGTTATAAGTGCGGATGATCCACCATATGTGGGAGGCAAAAGCCGAAATTCATCGGTAATCGGGC
>Ga0256913_10001302_pt1 | contig 12844 bp, 9 predicted proteins | sample Axial_MatmetaG_FD_185970 | JGI IMG/M metagenome (GOLD analysis project Ga0256913, IMG submission 185970) | Deep-sea worm associated microbial mat communities from Axial Seamount, Juan de Fuca Ridge, Pacific Ocean - Axial_Mat | ecosystem: Environmental > Aquatic > Marine > Oceanic > Microbial...
CAAAGCTGCAAATACACCTGATAATTGGGTTTTTCCGCCTGATTTAACATTAATTACTGTTCGCATTGTTGCACCTGCACCTGGCAATCCGCCAATAATTCCTGCAACAATATTTCCTATTCCTTGTCCTATTAGTTCCTTGTTGCTATTGTGCTTTGTTTTTGTGATATTATCGGCAACAACCGATGTTAAAAGAGAATCTATTGCTCCTAAAGCGGCAAGAGTAAAAGCATATTCTAAAATTTTTACTAATAATTTAGGATTTGTAAAAATAGAAATAAAACCTAAGTTTATTTTTGGTAATCCTGTAGGAATTTCTCCGTTAGAATTTATTTTTAATATAAGATTATCGGGAATAAAAAAGAAAACAACTATTGATACAACAAGTAATGCAACAAGTGTTGCCGGTATTTTTTTTGTTATACGTGGCATTAGGTAAATAATTAATATTGTTGCAATAGCTATGCTTACAGAATATATATTTACTAATTCAGGAATTTTATGTATATTTATAATAGTTCCAAAAGCACCACCGGCAGGACTATCAGTTCCTATAAAAGGGAAAAGCTGAGTTATTATAATTATTATTCCAATACCACTCATAAAGCCTGAAACAACGGGATATGGAATGTATTTTATGTATTTTCCTAACTTGAAAACACCAAGTAGTGCTTGTATTATACCTGTTAGCACAAAAGTTGCAATAATAATCGGCAAGGCAGCTTCAATACTTCCCATTTGACTGATAGCATCAGAAATTAATACAGCAGCAACAACTGTCATTGGTGCAGTTGGTCCGCTTATTTGTGTTTTTGTACCTCCAAAAATAGCGGCAAAAATTCCAAGTGCTATTGCTCCATACAAACCTGCAATAGCTCCTAATTCGGTTTGTTCGCCAAAAGCAAGAGCTAAAGGTAAAGCAACTATTCCTGCTGTTATACCGCCAAATAAATCGCCACCAATATTCGAGAATATTCCTGTTTTATTAGTACTCATATTTTTTATTTTCTGATAGGAAATAATTTACCATAAGTAAGGCAACGCCATAACCACTCTAAAGGACCAAATGCAAAATATTTTAACCACACTTTTGCATAAGCTACTTGTAAAATATATATACCAACAGCCATAAGTTCTATTTGCCAAAGACTAAATTCTTTAAATAAACCAATAGCATACGGATAAAACAATGTAATTCCTATTATTGTATGAGATAAATAACTGCTAAACGACATTCTACCAACATATTTAAGTCCTACCATAAGTTTTTTTCCTAAATTAGAACTGTATAACATTGTTAGTATTGATATGTATGCAAAAGCTAAACTTACTTGTCCAAAACTAAACAATAGTTTGTATAAAATATCGCCCCAATCTGATGGAAAATGAGCCATACTTCCTTTGAAAACAAATTTTGCTAAAAATGTAAGCCCTAAACCAAATGTAAGATAAAATAAAAGTAATTTCTTAGAAAAAGCTTTTGTTTTAAAATAATTAGAACTCATCATATAAAATCCTAAAATAAAAAAGGCAAAAACTTTAAAAAATCTACCACTGGGCAGTAGGTCGAACCAACGCCATTTTAAATTATGTAGATTAAGATGTAGCATTTCCATAAAACTACCGGTAGCAAATGTATTTTCAATATCAGAAGGAGCCATGTCTACATAAGTTTTTAAAGCTAACTTTGATGAGGGAACCATATATCCCGGATTTACCAATAACATAATTACATCAATAAATAACGGAGTTACAAAGCTTATCGCAGAAATTATTAATAACTGTTTTGGTTGAAAGTTTCTAAATTGAACAAATACTAAAGCTGTAATTCCATATATAAATAGTATGTCGCCCGACCAAAAAAACATATGTATTAACCCGAAAATCATTAAGAAAATTAATCTTCGGTAATAAACTTTCATAAAATCGTGCTGATTATCTCTGTTCTTGTTAAACTGAAAATAAAAACCAATACCAAAAAGTAAAGAAAAAATTGTGTAAAATTTTGTATCAACAAAAATAGCGTTCAATTTGTATATTAATAAGTCTAATTCAAAATTAGGGTGGCTTCTTATTTCATCTAGTGGTATAAATTTAAACCCACTGAAACTCATTATATTGGCAAGTAAAATTCCAAGAATTGCAAATCCTCTAAGAGCGTCAATAACTTCTACTCTATTGCTTCCTTTCGATGGTGTAATATTTGACATAAATTATTATTTAGATTTATTACAAATATAATAATATTTATGGAAAAATGATGTATATTTGACTAGATATTATTATTAGAATTGTATAAATGAAAGAAATTAAGAAATCATCAAACAAATTTATTAAAGGAAATACTTGTTTAAATTGTGAAAAGAAATTAGATGTTAACGACAATTATTGTTCTGAATGTGGACAAGCCAACGACAGTAGTAGAGTTAGTTTTAAACATCTTATTTATGATATTTTCGGTTATTTTTTCTTTTACGATTATAAATTAAAAAATAGTTTAAAACAATTATTATTTCACCCCGGCAAATTATCTTTACATTTTATAAATGGTAAAAAAGCAGATTATATACATCCAATAAGGTTATTTTTTATAGTAAGTTTAATTTATTTTTCGCTAAGCACATTATACGATTCTATTAATAATACTAAACAAGTTGATATTGTTTCATTAGACACATTAGATAAAGATATAGAGGAAGATCCTAGTAATTTTTACGCATTACTTAATATTACAGATTCTACAACAATAGATTCTGCATTAATTCTTAAAGCACAGAGTGATAATGTTAGTTTATTTAAATTAACTCTTATTGAATTAAAATCAAATAAAAAGATTACACCAGAGACACTGTTTAATAAATACAGTATAGATGATAGTATTATTAATAATTTCGTTTTTAAGAAAGCTGTTGAATTTTCAACTGTAAATCTTGATGACTTTTTTGGAATTATAGATAGGAAATTTAAGATTTTATTATTCTTATTTATGCCATTATTAGCAAGCTTTTTATTTTTACTTCATTATAAAAAAGATATTTACTATTACGAACATCTTATTTTTGCATTTAATACACAAACGGCTTTATTTTTAATTTTAATTTTTGCCGAATCACTGGCTTTTATTATACCATCAATAGGTGTTTATATCGTATTTATTACAAATATTATAATATTTCCGATATATTTATTTTTTGCCTTAAAGGAATTCTATAATTATAAATCTTATTTAAAAACTATTATTATGTTTATTATAATTAATAGTGTGTTTTTTATTTCATCGATAATATTTTTTTTATTTACATTAGTTTTTTTATTTGTTGTTTTTTAAAATAAAAATAAGTTTTATTATTAAAACTTTTATTTTATGGATAAAATAAATGTATATTTGATTTTATTATTTACTCATAATACTTTATAAATTGAAAAATACAATAATATATTTGTTACTGATATTTTTTTTGTATTCTTGTACTAATCAGGAAAAAACAAATAAGTTAAGTGTTATTAATCTTAATGATGATATAAACTCGGAATTAATTATTAATACGATTGATGAACTAAAAACAGCAGATAAGAAACATAATGTTAACATTCAAATAGAGAAAAGTATCGAATTGTCTAATTTGTTTTTTCAAATTCACGAAACAGACCAAGCTTTAAAATATTTGAACTCAGCTCTTTTATTATCAAAACAAAACAATGAAAATGAACAGCTTAATGTTATTTATCATAAACTTGGAGATATTTATTTGTTTAATAATAATTACGATAAGGCAAAAAAATATTTTTCAAAAGCATATGAGCTAAGCATGTTACAAAACGAAGGAGAGAATGTTATTTCTGATTTAATGAAGTTGGGTTTTATTGTGCATAAGCAAGATAATATAGATTCTGCTCGCTTTTATTACAGGAAAATCTTAAAAATTGTTGAAGCAAACAATACGAAAGAAGAATTAGTTAATATTTATATAAAACTTGCAGAATTATACGAAGATGAAGGTTTGTTTAAAGAAGCAAAAATACTTTATAAACAAGTTTTAGATACATCGAAACTGTATAATATTCATAAAGATATTGATTTACTGTATTTAAATTTGGGAAAACTATATTCAGGACAGAATAAATTCGATTCTGCAAATTATTTTTTATTAAAATCTGATTCAATAATTAATTTAAACAATAATACAGAACTAAAAACAGAGTGTAATTATTGGCTATTACGTAATAATATTTTAAAAAAATCTAATAATGAATTGGTTGGCTATCTTGATTATAATAAGGAAATAAGAGATAGTATAAATTTATACCAAAATGAAAAATGGCAAAGATATGCAGAGTTTAACTATAAATTAGGAAAAAAAGAAGCAAAGTTGGTATATCTTCAAGAAAAAAATTATAATCAAAAAACAAAGTTTATTTTACTTATTATTACATTCTTGCTGCTAGGATTTGTTCTTATTTTATTAATAAAAAACAAGAACAAAAAGCTAAATCAAAAATTAATTCTGCTCTCTAAAGAAAATGAAATCAAAGAACTTAAAGAAAAACAATTAGAAGCTGAAGCAGAAAGAATAAAGCTGGAACTGGAAATTAAAAATAAAGAAGTTTTATCGAACAGTATCTTGTTATTAAACAAAAATGAGATGTTAGAAAATCTTAAAAATATTGCAAAAAAGATAGATGTTTCTAATAATAAAGAAAATAAACTTTTAGTTGATGAAATATTAGGTCTTTTACGAGATAATACAAATCAAGACAATATCTGGAACGATTTCAAAATTCATTTCGAAGAAGTACATCAAGACTTCTTTAATAAATTAAAAGATAAACATCCCGATTTATCAGAAAATGATACTCGTTTATGTGCATACATAAAAATTGGTATGCAAAATCAAGAAATTGCAAATATCGCATTTATATCACCGGAATCGGTACGCAAAAGAAAGCAACGCTTGCGAGAAAAACTAAATCTAGAATCGGGTAATGAACTTGTAAATTATATAGATGGGATATAAAAAAACAGAGGTGTTAAAAAACACCTCTGCCAACCTTTAAAATTTAATTATGAAACTTATTTCTTATTAATCTTATAAGTTTCTACTGTTCCGTCAGAATTTTCAATTTTTATAATATAAATTCCGGTAGGAACATTGTATAATGCCAAGCTCATAAAATTAGAATTAACTTCTTGCGACATTATTTTACTTCCAACAGTATTGTAAATAGATACCCTCTCGGCTTTGTCAATATCTAATCCTGAGATATTAATTATACCATTAGTAGGATTAGGATAAACTTTAACAGCATCTTCTTCACCAAAACTGTACTCATTAATACTTGTATAGACAAAATCGGTACTATCTGATACAGTACATGGGATACCATTAGTTAACTCACAACTTAATACTCCAGACTCAGTTATACTGTCTTTATAAATAATACTTGTATTTCCCACTGTAGTACCAGTTATAGGAGCTCCATTGAAGTACCATTGTAAATCGTAACCGTTTCCGTAAGGTGTTGCATAATACATCTCATTGCCATCGGGATCAACATCTTCAATAATCTCAACATCAAAGTAGTGCATATATATTCCTGTACCACTAGTATATAATCTTTCAGGGCAAGCTTCAGGGTACGCACCTATAATATAGCTACCTGGTTCTGTAACCCATAATGTATCGTTATCAGAATTAGGCATAGGCTCTGTATCTTTAAACCAAACATACTCTCCCCATTCGCCTGGATAAGCTAAAATAACCATAGACGAGTCTCCTTCGCATATTTCTGCATTATCGTGAGCCATAATAACAGGTGCGGCAAAATTCCTCATATCTAACAAAATAGGATCCGATACACCAACACAACCTGTACTATTTTCTGCAGCAACTCTTATCCATTGTAAGTTTGCTTCTACAGTTAAACTATCTGTAAATTCGCCCACAATACTATCACCAATAGACCAGTCGTCTTGATTATTATATCCATATAAATTAGAATACCACTTATACGATACATATCCGTCTTCTGCTTTTATATTTACAGGCTCATGTTCGCAGAATAAATATGTGTCTGCAGAATCTAATAGAGTTAATTTTCTTCCGTAAACAGGATTATCATTAATCATTTCTAGTTCAGGAACAAATTTTGGTTTTATTTCCTTAACTCCAGAAGTTAATTTTAATCCATTAGGACAAGAATTATGTTTTGCTTTCACAATATATTTATTAAAATGTTTTACATAATACCTTGTTGTATCGCTATTAGCCATAGGTAGGTAAAAAATCTGGTATCCATCATTAGATGTCATTTGTATGTCACCCTCAAGCCACTGAATATTAGTCCATTCCGATCCACTTAATGCAAGTCTTGCACTATCGCCCAAACAAATACCTCCATTATAAGGTGATGTTGATAAGTACATAGGTCTTTCTCTGTATTCGTAAACATGATATGGATTTGACTCAACATATGCAGATGAACATTCAGAATGAGTTCCTGTTATTTTGTAATAACCAGAATCAGGAGCATTATAAGTTGCACTTGTAGCACCTGTAATCTCATCCCAAGAACTACCATTTTGTTTATACCATTGGTAATTTACAAATGTAGATGCATTACTAGTAAGTTTTAAATTAGCAAGACTATCAGTACATAAATACTTTTGGTCTATGTTATTAATCCCAACATTCATTGCAACATCAGCATAATCCTTCAAAGTAATTTTTTTATCATTTGAGCAACCTTGATATTCTGCTACTACAGAAACTCTTATTGCATTCTCAAAAGTAAAATTATATACTCCAGATGGTACAGCAACTTCATCAGTATCATTATAATAATAAGATGTATGTGCATACCAGTGATATTCGTATCCTTCATCAGATAATGTAATATTTATTGCATCACCAGCACAATGATAAGAGTTACTTACTGCACCTGTTAATACCGGTTCAATAATTTCGAAATAATCTGCATTAACAGTTTCTGATTGAACTGTTACTTCAGACCAACCAACAGGAACAGTAATTACATAATAATCTCCTGTTTTATATGAGCTATTTACTGTTACATGAGTAGTTCCATAAGTATGTGTCCCGTTTTTATACCAATCGTAATCAGCAACAACAGTGTTGTCAACATCAATACTTAAAGTAATAACAGTGCCTTCGCAAACCTTTCCGTAAGAGTTTGTGTCTGCTTCAACTGTAATAACAACAGGCTCGAACATAGCTTGTTCAACAGGTCTTGCTTCGGTTTGCATTACACAAGAGCCAATAGTTCCTTCTAACATGTAATATGTTAAACTTGATGTAATATCGGCAACATAAGATTGAGATGTTGCACCTGAAATAGCTGTCATACTTGATAAATCTGTTCCGGAATACCATTGATAAGAATCCATACCTGCTTCAGCAGTTAATGTAAGCTGACTATTTGCTTGATCTAAACTTCCTGTAAAAGCTAAACTAAGCTCATCAACAAGTAATTGATTTGATTGATAACTTGTACCTCCATCATCTACAACAACATAGTAAGTTCCTGTTTCTGTAGCAGAGTAAGTTTCAGAAGTAGCACCACTTATTAATACACTTTCGTGATACCACTGATATGTATCAAAAGTATCAGCAATACTTAATAATTCTGTATCAGTTCCTCCCGGACATAAAAAACCGTCGTCTAAACTAGCAACTGCCGGAGAGGCAATATCAATACTAATTACATCAGAAAAGTTATATCCATTTGAAGATGTATAATAAGCACCCCAAATCCAAACAGCCTCGTTAACAGTATAATTAAAACTAAAAGTTCCGTCACCATTATCAACCCAACCACTATTGTGTTCTGTCCATTCAGAGTTTAATGAATACTGATAATCATCAACATTGCCCGGATCTTCATCATATGTTAATATTACAGTTGGTTCTTCATTGTAATATGACCAAGTAACAGTTATTTCTGTTCCCGGTAGTACCTCATAAGGTTGTGTTAATCCAGAAGGATTAGTTAATGTCATGTCTTGGGCATTTGCCCACATTCCAGTTAGCATTATTGCAAATGCTATAAATAAATTTTTAAATTTCATAATTAAAATTTTTAAATGATTAACGCTGCAAATATAAAATCAATTTTAAGCTAACATGTTGTTTTTCTGTGGACTAAGCGTGACATGGACTGTGACATTTTGTGACTTATATGTATTATTTTATAAGTTTTGGTTATAAACCCGCATAATTCAGTGAAAAATTCACTGAATTATTTAAGCTGTTAGTTAATAACCCGACGAATATAAACCGTAATATTATTATGCGGCATATTTAATATCCTTGTGATTAAAATATTTTTCAATTCTCTCATTATTGTTTACTAACATATTCATATGATTTTCTATGTTATTTTTTAACTGTTCTTTATTTTTAGGAGCAGGCTTGTCTGATAAACCATATTTTAAATCACAATTTAAATATTCATCAGGACTCTTTTCAGGAGAATATGATGGTAAATAGAATAACTCTATTTTATCTATATTCTCATTTACCCATTGCTTCACTATTTTACTATGATGCACACGTAAGTTATCTAATATAAGAAATATTTTTTGCGATTTATTTTTTATTAACTGTTTCATAAATTCAATTAACTTATCAGCATTCATACTACCAGTATATATCATAAATTCAACCTTGCCTTTATTGGTTACTGTTGATATCATATTTACAGAAAATCGTTTTGCCATACTCCTCTTTATTGGTGTTTTCCCTTTGGGAGCATAACTTCTACCATGTTGGTTGCTATTCATTACTCCTGTTTCATCTCCCCATTGTATTTCTGCACCTTCTTCTTTTGCTCTATTTTTTATTGCCGGGTATTCCTCTTCTATCCATTTTTGAACTGCTTTTGGATTTTGTTCATATGCTTTTTTCTTTGGCTTTTGTGGAGAATAACCCCAAGAACGCAAATAATCTCCCATCGTATTTATTGCCAGTACTACTCCAAACTCTCTTTCAACTAATTCTTTTACTGCTTTTCGTGTCCATAAGGCATAGGGAAGCTTTAATTGGTCTGGCATGGTATCTATAATCATTTCTTGTATTGCTTTTTCTTGTTTTGGGTTGAGAAGCTTTTTATCTTCCGATTTTACACCTCTTACTTTATCTTTTAATCCTTTATTACCAAACTTTTCATAAGACTTCTTCCATTCACATATCGTAGCTTCTCGAACTCCAAAATATTCAGAAACTTCTTTTTGTTTTTTCCCTGCTTTTATCATTGAGATAGCTCGCTTTCGGAAAAGAAAACGCTCTTGACTTGATAATGTCCTAAAATCCATTTTTTCCATACAACAAAGATACAAAAAACATCTAACATATTACGGTATATTGTCGTTTTATTAATAATAAAACGAACAACAGCAAAATCAAGTATATCTTTCTCAAATTTGACAGAAAAAATAAGCTTATGTCTATATCATTATCTAACAACATATTATATTGTTAACAAAGTAAAAAATGGTGAGATATTATGCTTTTTTTTAAAAAAGTTTCGGACGCTAGTGTTTGATGGTAACAATTAAACAAAGATTTATCTATAAAACAAAACAATAGTTATTAATTTTTCATAAAAAAGACAGCCAAAATAGCCAATCTTATTTAAAAATAATTATATTGCATTTTTTAAAAGAATTTAGATGGAAAAGAAAGAAAAATATACATTAGAATATGCTTTTAACTCATCGGCAAAAATACTATACAATAGAATTAGTACTGTTGCCGGTTTATCGGAATGGTTTGCCGATAATGTAATGATAAAAGGCGACAAGTTTATATTTGTATGGGACGATATAGAACAAGAAGCAAAACTACTTGGCAAAAAAGACCTAGATTATGCCAGATTTAAATGGCTAGACGACGAAGACGACAAAACTTATTTTGAGTTTAAAATAGAGATAGACGAACTAACAAATGATGTATCTCTAATGGTAACCGACTTTGCATACGAAGACGAAAAAGAGGACGATATAGATTTGTGGGAAGCACAAATAGAAAATTTAAGAAGTGTTATTGGATCATAAAATCACTTTAAAGTGAAGAAATTACATTTATTTGTAATAAAATCATATATAGGACCTTTCATTGCCACATTTTTTATAGCAGAATTTATTCTACTAATGCAATTTCTTTGGCTTTGGGTTGACGACTTGGTAGGCAAAGGATTAAGTGCATATATTTTAGCAAAACTATTTACCTTTATTGCTGCCGGATTAGTACCTATGGCAATGCCTATTGCAGTTTTACTATCATCTATAATGACTTTCGGTAATCTTGGCGAAAACTACGAACTCACTGCAATAAAGTCGGCAGGAATATCGCTAATAAAAACCATGTTTCCGCTAATAATTATTAATTTAATTCTAAGTCTAGCTTCTTTTGGTTTCTACAACAATGTAATGCCATACACAAACCTAAAAGCAAAATCCTTGCTTTGGGATATCCAACATCAACGCCTAGACATAAACATACGCGAAGGAATTTTTTATAATGGCATTGATAATTACAGCATAAAAGTAGCTTCTAAAAACTTGGAAACAGGTATGCTTTACGATATGATGATATACGACCATACCTCGCTAAAAGGAAATGTAGCACTTACAAGAGCCGATTCCGGCTATCTTAAAATGACAGATAACAAGCAATATTTAATGATAAAACTGTTTCATGGAGTAAAATACGAAGAGTTACCCGAAACAGATCCACGCAAAAAAACAAAAACATATCCACATCAAAAAGAAAGCTTCGACGAAGAAACAGTTGTATTTAAAGTATCGGGTTTTGGTTTAAAACGTACAGATGAAAAGCAATACAAAGCAAATTTCGAGATGATGAATATTAGTCAGATAAGCACATCGGTAGATTCGCTAACACAAGGTTTAGAAAAAGAAAAAAAAGATTTTACAAAAAATTTACAAACAAATAATTACTTTAAAAAAGAACAAAAAAACGATAGTATAAGAAAATTAATAGACTACAATAAGTTAGAAACCATTAACATAGACAGTATTTTTTTAAGCCGAAGCAAAAAAGAAAAAATAAGAATAATGAACATGGCAACAAATTTTGCCAGAGCAACAAAAACATTTATTTCGCAAAACAAAGATAATGTTGAGTTAAAAAATAAATGGATTACCAAGCACTATATAGAATGGAATAAACGATTATCGATACCGGTGGCTTGTTTCATATTGTTTTTTATAGGAGCACCAATGGGAGCAATTATACGCAAAGGTGGGCTTGGGTGGCCTGTAATAGTATCAATCTTTTTCTTTTTGTTGTATTATGTAATTTCAATAATAAGCGAAAAAACTGTACAAGAAGGCATTCTACCTGCATGGCAAGGCATTTGGATATCTTCGCTTGTTTTATTACCAATAGGTATTTTCCTTACAACTAAAGCAAACTCAGACTCGGCACTTTTCGATATTGCTCGATATACCGACTTAATTAATAAATTTCTAAAAAAATACTTAAAGAAAAAAATAGAATTATGACAGAATTAGCTATTTCAGATTGGTTATGGACAATTTTTTGGAGTATAGTCCCAATTTCTGAACTCAGAGGTGGAATACCTTTTGCACTTGCCCATGAACTAAACCCAATATTAGTTTATTTTGTTTGTGTAATTTCTAATGTGCTTGCATACCCTATAGTATATCTATTCTTAGACAACATTCACCCTATTTTTGAAAGATGGGAATGGTACAGTAAATTATTCGATAAAATAATTATTCGTACAAGAAACAAAGTAGAAAAAAAGATTAACAAATATGGTTTTTGGGGTTTAATGATTTTTGTTATGATACCACTACCTGTAACTGGTGCATATACTGGGTCTTTAGCAGCTTGGCTTTTTAATATAAACAAAAAGAAAGGCTTTTTAGCTGTTTTACTTGGGGTAATAATTTCTGGTTTAATTGTAACAAGTGTTTATATGTCTGGTGCACATATATTTGATATTTTTATGAAAAGAATGTAATTATAATACTATGAATAAACTTGTTTATTTTCTCTTTATCGTAATTACTGTACAAACAAGCACAGCTCAATATTACGAGCCAATTGATCTTGCAAAAATCATTTTCAAACAAGACAGCTTTCCTGATATAAACAACTATATTACAGGAGAATACAACGGTCACCCAAACGCTACTGATATCCCTAAACATATAAAAAAATCTTTTCTTTTATTAGGTCAAGATGAAGAAACAGCAGTTGTAAATATTACATTTTCTGATGGTAAAAATCCGGATTATGATACATACATGCATTTTAAAAATGATAGCGTTTGGAAAGCAACTGCCTTTCGTGCATTGGCTATGACTGGTATTATTGCACAAGTAAATACTATGTTAAAAAAATTAAGCCCTGAACAAGTAGATAGTATTTTAAATATTCAATATACTGATAGCTCTAAAAAAGCACCAATGTTTACCACAAAAGAAGAATACGTATTTGAATTAGGAAATACAAATCTAACTCTTGCTTCTGATAATGAAATTATAGCTCATTTTAATAAAAACAAAGCTGAATTTGAAAGGATTAAGAATATTATTATTGAGCAGATTAAAGACAGTAATATTGTTGATTATAAAACTACAAATATTGGTGTAAATTTAGAAAAAGACTACAAGAAACTCTATATTAATACTGTTAGCACAGGTGGATATCAATTTCCAAATACTATTAACCTGAGTTCGATTAATACTTTGTCCTCAGTTTCAAATAATTAGTTTTTAAACGAAACAAATTATTGTAACACTATCGGGATAATGTAAGATAATTTGGTAAAG
>Ga0256913_10001303_pt1 | contig 12840 bp, 7 predicted proteins | sample Axial_MatmetaG_FD_185970 | JGI IMG/M metagenome (GOLD analysis project Ga0256913, IMG submission 185970) | Deep-sea worm associated microbial mat communities from Axial Seamount, Juan de Fuca Ridge, Pacific Ocean - Axial_Mat | ecosystem: Environmental > Aquatic > Marine > Oceanic > Microbial...
ATAAAAAATCGCTGGAAAGGTAAATATTAAGCTCACTTCTCTATCGGATGGTATTTTTACTTCTCTCATAAAAATTCGTGAATTATTCAGCTGAATATGATATTTTTGCCACTCAAAATTTTGTTATGGGAAGAAGAAGGAGAAGGCAGGACTTGCCTACACTGGAAAATGTAGAGATGTTGGCTATTGCAGCCGAAGGAAAATCAATAGCCAAGGTGAACGAAAAAGCCTTATTCGTACCATTTACCGTCCCCGGTGATGTGGTAGATGTGAAAGTGACCAAAAGCCGCGCTGCCTTTATGGAGGGAAAAGCCCTCCGTTTTGAGAAATACTCTGATATGCGTATAGAGCCAAAGTGTGAACATTTTGGGACATGTGGCGGTTGTAAATGGCAAATGCTTGATTATGCAGAGCAGCTAAAGGCCAAACAGCAGCAGGTGCAGGATCATTTACAAAGATTAGGCGATTTCGATTTCCCTGAATTACTTCCAATTCTCGCCTCCGATCAGCAATATCATTATCGTAATAAGATGGAATTCACTTTCTCTAACCGGATTTGGTTGACGGAGTATTCCAAGGAAATGGATTTCAATGATAGAAATATGAATGGACTGGGTTTTCATATGCCCGGAATGTTTGATAGAATTCTTGATATTGAAAATTGTTATCTACAAGCTGAGCCTTCCAATCAAATTCGCTTGAGTGTGAGGGCCTATGCCCATGAACATGAAATTAGTTTTTACAACCAGCGCGAACAGGTGGGGTATTTGCGTAATTTACTCATTCGCAGCTCGTCAACAGGCGATTTAATGGTGATTTTAGTGGTGGGTTACGAAGATACAGAAATTCTGAACGGCATCCTCAATCATATTGCGGAGCAGTTTCCGCAAATTACCTCTTTGATGTATGTGGTGAACGAAAAGAAAAATACCATTATCACTGACTTACCCATACAACTATTTAAAGGTTTGCCCTATCTAATGGAGGAGATGGAAGGTGTTAAGTTTAAAGTTGGTCCTGTTTCTTTTTATCAGACCAATAGTCAGCAAGCTTATAAAATGTATAGGTTGGCAAGGGAATATGCCGGCTTAACAGGTGAGGAATTAGTGTATGATTTATACACCGGAACAGGTACCATTGCCAATTTTGTAGCGCGACAAGCCAAAAAAGTAGTGGGGGTGGAGTATGTGCCCGAAGCTATTGAGGATGCCAAAGTGAACTCTGAGCTCAATCAGATTGACAATACCGTGTTTTATGCCGGTGATATGGCCAAAGTGTTGGATGAGGGATTTATAGAAAAAAATGGCCGCCCCGATGTGGTGATAACCGACCCGCCCCGCGCCGGAATGCATGAGAAAGTAGTGAAACAACTCATCAAAGCAGCTCCTAAACGAATCGTATATATCAGCTGTAATCCTGCCACCCAGGCACGCGACATCACCTGGATGAAAGACTATTATAAAGTAACGAAAGTTCAGCCTTTAGATATGTTCCCACAAACCCACCACGTGGAGAATATTGTTCTCTTGGAGAGAATATAGAAATAGTTTTTATTGGATTCGTTGGTTGCTAATTTGCTTTATTTAGTTGTCTGTCTATAAAGTCGCTAATTTTTTAAAAACTTGGAGAGTCTGGTTCAGAATGTTTGAGTTCGATGTTTCGTAGCTCTGAAAATAAGGAGCTTAGGTTTGTAAGTAACTGTTTTTAGAACAAGAAAAAAGAAGAAGTCAGACTTGCATTCTAAGCTTTGGAAATACATTTTAGCAGTTGTTTTTCTTCCATTTCCCAATGGAGCTCTTTTTGTGCGATGAGCAGATTTTTTTTCCACTGGGAATAAGTCTCTTGGTTCTGAAAGGCTGTGTTAATGAGTTGAGCAATATGCTTAGGATCATGGTTTTCTGCCACCATGCCGATTTGATATTCCTTTACTATTCTTGCAATTTCTACCAGAGGAGAAACCAAAACAGGGATGCCGGCATGAATATAGTCGAAGAGTTTATTGGGTAGGCTATAGCGATAATTGAGATTGGTGTCTTTGTCTAAACTGAGACCCAGGTCAGCAACACGGGTATATTGAGCCAGTTGCTCATAAGGGACTTTCCCCGTGATGATTACCCGTTTTTCTATGTTCAGTTCTTTTCGCATTTTTTTCAAAACGTCAATAACATCGCCACTACCCACTATCAGCAAAATAGTATCCTCTATATATTGCATGGCTTCCACGGCTTCTTCAGCACCTCTTTGAATATTGATGCCGGCGCCTTGTAATATCACCAGATTTTTGTCCTCCGGCAATCCCAGTTTTTTTCTTGAAGCCATATGCGCAATGGGGCGGGGGATGGGTATATTCCTCACCACATAGAGATTTTTATTATACTCTTGCTCGTAAATATGGGCAATGGATTTGTTTACAGTGATGATGTTCTTCAGTTTGGGGAATAGCCATCTTTCCAGTGCTTTCCAGATTTTTCTTTTTTGTGGATGCTCAATCAGCTCCGGTACTTCACAAAAAAGCTCATGGCTGTCGTAAATGAGCTTGGCTTGCTTGATTCTAGAGATGAGATAATTGGGTAGCAAGGTGTCTAAATCATTGGCATAAACAAGCTGTGGCCTTTTTGTTAGGAGGAAGAAAAATACGCGAATTTGGAATTCCAGATAAAACAGTGGCCCTTGGGTGTAAAATAGCTTCATGCGATGGGAAGCATAGGGTCTTTCATTCATAGGCAGGCTGTTGGCTAAGACCCGTCCAACCAATAAAACCTCATAACCACTTTTTACCAAGGCACGGCAAGCACGATCTACCCTTTGGTCGGTAACCAAATCATTAATGACAGTAACGATGGCTTTTGGTGAACTCATTATTTTATAATCATGATTTTTTTGTAGTGCAGGCTTTTCTCTCCTCTGATCATCAAGAAATACACCCCGGATGCTAAACGCTGCAAATGTAAATTAATTATATGTTTTCCGGTATTTTGAGAGGAAAGATTCTCTTTCATCACTGTATTCCATTGAGCATTCAAAAGGCTTATTTCTATGTTTTCTGATTGGGGTAATTCATATTCCACTCTCAGCTCTCCCGAAGTAGGGTTGGGCTGTACCAGTATTTGGTAGCTAAAACCGTCTTTATCATCAAGTCCTTGTGTATCGCAATTATCCGGACTCATTCCGGGTGTTCCATAATCGCAGCCACAGCGCCAACTTAAGGGGTCTAAGCTATTTTGATAGTTGATTAGTTCTAAAGTTCGATTATTGGTGTCCGTTTGAAATACAGGCCAGTCCAACAGGTAGTTATAAGCCAAAACGTCTCCCGGATGCCGATATTTATCCAGTATAAAAAGCGCATCTTCATTTTTGCGTAAATCGAAGAAGCTTCCTGCAATGCTGGGTGTTAAGCTATCGTATATTTGATAGAATAGCGCTGTGTCTGAAGCCATCACCACATAATCAGATGCTGCCAATATATAACTGCTGTCGATATTGATGGTGTCGCCATGACTAATCATCTTCCAGTCTTGTAAATCTACCTCTCTGGTGTTGGTATTATAGAGTTCTACCCAATCACCACTTTCTTCATTGGGAGCGGATTGGTATTTAATTTCAGAAAAGATGATAGAGCCGGGTTGTATACACCAATTGGGTGCGCCAAATGGAGTTCCGAGAAAACAATTAGCTGACCAGTTTTCTCCTGCTTGCATATTCATATTTGCATTGTTGAGTTCAATGGTATAGCCACTTCCGGAAGCCTCATCGGGCCAGGGAGCATCGTTGGTAAATTGCAGGCTGATCGCTCTTTGATCAAATTGATTGCTTAGCGAGATTTGTTCCCCGGAAGCCGAGAAGCCAAAACCCATTGGGCCATAGATAGTTCTTGTGTTCTCTTGTATGTCATTGAATGCAGCAGTGTCTTGAGCAATGATGATCCGTTCTTCCGGATTCAAAAGGCTCTCAGCAGGGAAGACAAAGCTGTTGTCAGGATTTCCATCTCTAAAAATCCAATGGCTGATATCTATCGGGATGCTGTCGTGGTTGAGAATTTCCACCCAGTCGCCGCTATTGTATTGGGGATGCGATTTATAATTGATCTCTGAGAATAACAATCGTGACTCTATGCTGCAATCCTGAGGTGGCAAAGCGGGGCTTCCCCCCGGACAGCCTAACTGCCAGTTTTCTGCTTCGTGGTAATCGGAGTCTTGTACCGCCAGCTCAATGCTTTTGGAGGTGAAGGCATTGTCCGGCCATGGTGCTTTACCACTAAAACTCATTTTACTCACCAAGCGTCCCAGCTCGTCCCACAGACTTATTTCTTCTTCTTCCGAGTTGATTCCCCACTCAAAAGAACCCACAAAAGCCGTCACTTCGGGATGTATGCTCTTGAAGAGAGCACTGTCTTGCACCAATACCAATCTGGCATGAGGTGCTATTGATGTTCCTGGGGGAATTTCCCATTTTTTATAGGGTTTCAATCCTCTGAGAGTCCATCCACTGAGATCAATTGTATCGGTTTCTTTATTGAATATTTCCAGCCAGTCGCCGGCCTCGGCATTCTCAAAGCTGCGGTAATTTATTTCTGTGAATGCCATTTGTAAGGTATCTTCTGTTCCGCCGGGAGAATAAAACAAGGCTCTGATGCTGTCGTGGCTTTTAAGATACCATTTTTGTACGATTCTTCCCGAATCGGCCAGCTCAGGGCTGGTGGGCGATTGCCAGCCCACAAACTCATATCCGGGATTAGGAATGGCTTCCAGTCGTACGGGGATAGAATCGAAGTAGAGCCCCGACCAATTATTTTCTTTGATAAAGATAGTGTTGAGCCTTATTTGACCCTTGCCTTCAGGATTTACAGATAGGCTAATGGTATCGTTAGCGCCCAGAGAATAATAGTTTCGTAGATGATTGCGCATATAAGGGCTTCTGTCTTCGATAAATTCACGAACAACCGGGATATGATAATTCAGCCAATGGTTGTATACCCTATTCCAACGCTCACAATGTCTTGGCATTTCAGGAGTCATTATTTCAACAATGCTATCAACGATGGGGAGGTAGTTGGCAGGAAGAAAAATAGTATTCATTAAGTCGGAGAAACGATTGATATATTTCCTTTTAAAAGATTTGTTTTTTATTAGCGATTGATAAAAAACAGCCAAATAAGAGATGGTATCTTCATGGATAGGGATTAATGCATTTTGTGAAACTGAGTTGTTCATCCTATATCCCATGGTAACGTCTTGGTCAACAAGTATCTGACGCCATTTATGGCCAGGCATCTTCCAAAACTTAGTGTTATGATGAGGCCAGTCGGTATTGAAATGATACAAATTAGAAATAAGAGCATCTATCCAGTTTTCTATGTCTATTTCACTACTGATATATTGATAATTAGCTTCATTACTTAAAGGCTTGTGTTTTACAAAATCCACCAAAGACACAAATTCATTTCTGTCACCGGTGACGATCAGACCGTTTTGTTCCAGCAAATCAAGATCATCAGGATTGGCTCCACAATTATCTTGTAAATAATAACGATCAATCTTTTCTCGCAGGTGGTAAAGGCCCCAATATTCTCCATTTAGAAATACGCGGCCCGGTTGTCCCGATTGTATTTCAATTCCGGTGGCTTGCATTCTAGTTTGAATGAGCAAATCCCTTAATCCTGCTCTATAGAAATCGTTTCCGGTATTACGTAATAAAAAGCGTTTTACACTTTTAATATAAGGTTTACGTTTAAATAAGGCATGATTGAACCGGGAAGTTGCATATCGAGATTTTGCATAAATACCGAAACTTTTTTGGGGAATTGAGCGGGTGTAATTGCCATGTATTTTGATGCCGGCATCCTGTTCCCATTGTAAGCTTGCATCCTTCGAAAACTCTTGTATATGAACAGGGCGTTCCCAATCTTGCCAGAAGTTTGCACCAAAATGAATTCCATTATTTGTGTAGTGATTGCCTAATACGTAGATGCCATATTCACTATCCCAGAGATTGTATGGGTCGGTGATCAATGAAAAAGTGGGTAGAGAGGAAGTGTCGTTGATAAAATAGGTGTAGTTGCTCACAGGACCTGCTATCAGGCTATCACAAAAATACCGAAATCGGAGCACCATGGTTGAGTCCACAATAATAGAGGTGTCGTAGAGGAGAGCTGTATCTCTAGGCAGGCTACCATCCAAAGTATAACGAATGATAAAGTTGGTGTCAATGTTTTGAACTGATACTCTAATTGAATCGTTATAATTACCAGAACTATAATTCGTTATAATGGAATCGTTAATGATTCCTGACTTGGCCTGTTCATCATTTTCATAGCCGGGTGTTGGCCGGGTAAAAAAGACCAGCGAGTCGGGGAATTCAGTGGAAGAACCCATGGAGATATCTGTTGGAAGAGCCGGGATGGACAGTTTCTGAATCCTATTGCCCAAGCTATCGTTTAAATAGATATTCTCGCCCTCACTTTTAATACTAAAATTTGTATGCAGCGGCAAACTTCTTGTGTGTAATAGGGGAGCAATACTGTCTGTTTGGTAGATGCTATCAGCCACAGAAAAAGATAGCCATGCCTTAATGACCATAGGATATTGATTCCAAAAGTTATGATCTTGAATGGCCAGCACATTGCGACCATTTTTCAATAAAGATTTCCAGAGTTTGGGTTCGATATAAAAAGCCTCAGGTGCTTCGCCGGAGTCTATATGCGAGGGATGTGGTGAAAATGCTGTTCGCTTATATGACGGTTTAATGCCATCCTCTATCATATTGATTCTAAAAAGCTCATAACCATTCAGATATGCTGTAAATCCATCATCGTAATAGGCATGCAAAACCACCGATAATATTTTTGAAGTATCACTGATATTGAACTCTTGACGCAGATAGATGCTTCTCAGAGTATCCGAGGTTTCTGTGGCTATGTTTTCGTAGCCAAGACCAAAAGCTCCCGGTCCTACCTCCCAATTCGTATCATCGTAATCTTCATCGCTCCAATAGACGTAATCATAGTCACTTTCATTCTCGGCATTGGGGTTTTTATATTTCCATAAGCTATCACCAAATAGGGCTGTCTCCCAATGGTTGATCATGGGCTTGCGATTCTTTTTAGAGGCAAATATCAGTAAATATTCATGAGGATTCAATAACATATTGGGAAAACGCCACATCAGGGCTTGGTCTTTGTCATCGGAAAGATAAAAGGAGGATAGGTTAATGGCTAGGGTATCGGCATTATATATTTCTATCCAATCCTCCTTTTCACCATCCTCGTCAGCAATCACAGAAGCGTTTCGTGAGCAGACTTCGTTTATCCTTATGCCGGATTGTGCCATGAGCAGCGAGGTGAAAACAAAACTGAAAATGAGTAATATCAACCGCATATTTAGATTGTGTTCGTTTAAATAATTTTCAAAAATAGATATTTAAGCTGAATAATTTATTAAAAGAATAACTTAGTGAAACTTAGCATCTCCGTGTCTTTATGGTAACTTTATATTCCGCTACTAAGTCTCTCAGACACAAAGAAATCAAAAAGTTTATGAATTATTCAGTTTCACACCGATTTTATATCATTGAGACAGCAAAAATATAATGAAGGATGCACTGATAGTTTGAAAGCGTGATGATGAATCGAAAAATGGCTAAATTGCTGCCTGAAAAAAAGAAACTATGTATCCATATTTATTTATCATTTTTGTGGTGTTGATGGCCTTTGGATTTGCTTTTGAGAAAGCTCTGGAAGTTCTGAATGCCAGTCGTTTTGGGATTCCTATTCCTGATGTTTTTAAGAAATATTTCCCGCAGGATTTTCAGACTCAGTCCGTGGCTTATCAAAAATCGAAATATCATTACTCATTAATTCAAGGGAGTATCAGCTTTTTAGCAACGTTTTTATTCTGGATTTTGGGTGGATTTGGATGGCTGTCGGCAGAAATATCACAGTTGTTTACCAACGAAATCATCCGAACCTTGGTGTTCTTTGGTGCTTTGGGAGCTGCTTCGGGATTAGTATCACTTCCTTTTACTTATTATTTTCATTTCGTGATAGAGGAGAAATATGGCTTTAATAAAATGACTCTTAAGACCTTTATTGGGGACCAGATAAAATCCGGCTTGCTGGCCATCCTATTGGGAGGAGGATTGATAGCTCTTGTCGTTTGGGTCTACCAAGCTGCGCCAGAGAAGTTTTGGTGGTTGGTTTGGTTGCTGATGAGTGTGATCATGATTTTTCTAACTGCTTTTTATGCTCAACTCATTGTCCCCTTGTTTAATAAGCAAACAAAGCTAGAAGATGGTGAATTAAGGACTGCCATTCAGGGCTTTGCCAAAAAAGCGGGTTTCTCCCTTGCCCATATCTTTGTGATGGATGGCTCCAAGAGATCATCTAAAGCCAATGCTTATTTCACCGGGTTGGGATCGAAAAAACGTATAGTTCTTTACGATACTCTAATCCATGATCTGGAAACGAAGGAAATAGTGGCCGTCTTAGCTCACGAAGTAGGTCATTATCAACATCGGCATACGCTTTATAATATCGTTCTGGGCATCTTGCAAACGGGCTTTATGCTCTTTGTTCTATCGCTGTTTATAGCTCCTGATTCACAGATAGGATTAGCCGTAAATAGAGTGGTGGCACAAGATCCCCGGCTGATGCAAACGCATTTCTATTTAGGATTGATAGGCTTCGGAATTGTTTATAGTCCGGTGTCCACCATCTTGGGTATTTTAATGAATATGCTGAGCAGGAGCTTTGAGTATCAGGCAGATGCTTTTGCGGCAAAACATACTCGTGCTGAAGATTTGAAAACGGCCTTAGTGAAGCTCTCCAAAAATAGCAGGAGTCAATTGAGTCCTCATCCTTTTTATGTTTTTGTTTACTATTCGCATCCAACACTGTTGCAGCGCTTTAAGGAGCTTTCGTAAAGCTCTTCCGGATGCTTCTTTTATTCTCTGTGGCCAGCTTTAAAAGAGAATCTGCTATCTTTTGTTGTTTTTCCTTTAAATAGATGCTTGATAATAAATAATATGGTTCGGCATAATTGGGGGCATTTTTGATGGCATATGTTAGATTGTTGATGGCTTGTGTTGTATCATGGAATTTTAGATTAGCCATAGCCTTATAATAAAAAGCTTTATCGTGTTTGGGATTGATATTACTCACTGAATCGAAGAGTAGATAGGCATCCAGATATTCTCCCATATCCCAAATAACCAGTGATTTACCAAATAATGCAATATTGTTGCGGGGATTGAGGCTTAAGGCTTTATTGAAATTCGACAGGGCAGGGGATGTTTGCTATGGATACATCATTACGGGGATTGATGCGAGCCGATTTCTGAAAATCTCTTAAAGCTTGTTGATATTTCTCTTGAAAGAAGCTGTCTTTTCCACTCATTAAAAGATCCAAATCAGCTCTACCTGATTGGCTGCAAGAAGAAACCATAAGCATGAAACAAACAAAGAAAAATATGGGGGTTTTTTTCAACATTATTTTTTTAGTAAATATAATGAATTATTTTTAATTGAAATATCCCAGAATAGGAATCTAATCAGTACATTAAATGCGCCTTGTTAAATAGCTTATTTAGAAAGTGTTCAGACAATTGTTAATATCTATTTAATTATTTATCAAGCAAATAGCATTTTTTAACTTGATAAATATAATTTATTTATATATTTTTGTTCATTAATAGTGTCGAATGTGAAAGCTATTGTGAGGTATATATCAATATTTGTGGTTTTATTAATGTTACCGGCATTTTCTTATTCTCAGTGTGAGATATATGCGGATTTTAATACTTATCAAGCGCAAGGTATGTCTTCTACTATTGAGTGGACACCTCTTACTAGTAACTCTGTCATTTGTTATTCCTCAGACTGGCAGCCATCCTTTTTTGTCAATTCCGATACTTTGTTGAATGTAAAAATATCAGGTGATTTATATGTTAATTCATCTGTTAACGATGATGATTTTGTAGGCTTCGTTTTTGGATATAGTTCGCCCAATATTACCACCCTTTCCAATGACAATCATTTTTATCTATTCGATTGGAAAAAGGTGGGACAACATGCTCCCGATGAATTTGGAGGCTTATTAGCACAAGAAGGCTTTACTTTGTCTCGCGCCGATGGTGTGATAAATAATGATCCCGTGACTACTTATAAATATTTCTGGGCTCATGAATCCGGTGTGCAATTTACTACCCTAGATAGCAAATATGGGAATGATATAGGATGGGAATATAATACATCCTATCATTTTGAATTGGTATATACGTACAATAGAATTTTGATCAGTATCAATGGAGAAAAGATATTTGATGAGAATGGATGTTTTCCTCCGGGTTTTTTCGGACTATATAGCTTTAATCAAAATGGTGTCAATTATAGCAACTTGAAAATTGAACAACACTACAATATTCAATTGGATAGCGATCAAGAAAATTTTTGTGAAGAACGCCCTGTTTATCTGAGTTTTATTGATACAGCTTGCACGCAAATTACCCAGAGTTTAGGAAATTATGAATGGAATTTTGGAGATGATAGCCCCAACTCTTCGGATCTCTTGCCACATCATGTTTACGATGATCCCGGTAGCTATGAAGTTCAACTCTATGTTACAGATATGAATGGATGTGTGGATACCATAGCCAAAGATGTTTTTATTGAACCTAAACCCGAAATAATACAACAGCCCATAAACGATTCATGTTTTGTGGGTGATGGCATTTCTTTTTCTGTGATGGCTAATTATGCTGAGGACTATCAGTGGTATTACCAAGCAAATGGCATGAGTTATTGGTCTAAAGTGAAAAATAATGGATATTTTACAGGGGCAACCACAGCGGAACTGCATGTGTATAATGTACGTCCTCAATTTGACAAAATGAAGTTTCGTTGCCAAATGGATGGTGTTTGTTTTAATCCGGTTACTTCTCAATATGGCGAGATATTTATCACCGATGTTCCCTTAAGAGCAGAATTAAACCCGGCAAAGCCAGCTATTTGCAATGCAGATTCTACCTATTTATTGATTAACTTAAAAGAGTTATATCAAATGAAATATGGGCATTTAAGAATTTTATACGATACAAATACCTTAAGAATTGGAAATGTGACGACCTATTTCCAAAGCATGAGTTTTGATATTCAACAGTTAGATAATTACTTAGATATTGGGATTGCCGTTAGCGAGCCTATTAATATTGAAGAAGCTATTGTTGCATCTGTGAATCTAACTGCTATTGGCAGTCAAAGTGACACCACCCTCTTGAGTTGGGATATCGACCATACTTATTTTGTAAGCGAAACATCTGATACGATTATTAAAATACTTAGAGATTCCTATTTAGTAGTAAATCAGGCATATGTGGTAAATTTGAACGATACTATTCAGATGTGCAGGGGAGATAGATTGAACATAGATGAACAGCAGTTTGGCAGTGTATTGTGGAGTACAGGATCCGAAGAACCCTCTATTGTTGTGAATAATGATGGTGAGTATTGGGTGCATTTAGTGGATAGAAATGCTTGTGCCTCTACAGATACTTTTTATTGCGCCTTGGAAGATGTCCCCAAGCCTCCTTTGGATATTATACCGGATAAACCTTTTTACTGTACTTTTGATGATACGGTGAGTTTTACTATTGAAGGTGGGGAAGGCGATGTCTTTAAATATTCCTATGAGAATCATTTTGCCCTAGATTCTAATTATTCTACAATGAATTATCATATCCAAAATCCGGGTGGATCTTTTAGCATTATTGGGCAATGGGTGAATCTTTGTGGCTCTTCAGCACCTTTTACAAAAAATGTCGATGTTTTTGAAGCTGCTGATGCCAAAGTCTCACTGTTAACCAATCATACTTCTGTTCAATTGGGCGAACAGCTTAGCTTAACGGCTATTCCACAAGATGGAGGCGATCAGCCATATTATATTTGGAAAGTGAATGGCTATTCGGAGCAATCCGGCTTTGACAATATATTTGTAACCGATCATGTGAAGCAGAATCAGGAATATAGTGTTACTATGTATTCCAATAAGTTATGTCAGCTTCATACGAATATTGCAAAGGCAAGTTTGGTGCTGAATTTAGATAATGGGCCAGACTTATATGTCCCCGGACTTGTAACACCCAATGGCGACGGGGTGAATGATGCATTTAAAGTTGTGTTTCGAGAAGCTGTGATTTATCATTTCCGCCTTCAAATTTACGATATGAGTGGTCGTTTGGTTTTTGAAACTTCCGATTTACATCAGGCTTGGGATGGACGCCAGATACTGGGTGAAGGAATAGCCCAAGTTTTCGCATATAGAATACAATACAGCGAGGTTTTTAAGCCTGAAGGAGATCAATTGAAGCAAGCTAGGGGAAAGTTTATCTTTAGACGTTAATTGCTATTGGCGCCTTCTAATCTATTCTCATAAAAAATATTAATATAATGTTTGGTGGTGCTAAGAATTAACTACATTTATGCTCTAAATAATAAGCTATGTCTTGGATGTTGATATTCATTCTTATTTTGGTAGGATTGCTTTTGTTAATTGTTGAATTACTGGTTATTCCGGGCACAACTGTTGTAGGGATTGTAGGTTTCATTGTGATGTGTGTTGGCGTGTGGCAGGCCTTTGTAAACTTTGGCGCAGGAGCAGGATCACTTGTCTTAATAGTGACTCTCCTCATTTCTGCTATTGCCGTTTATTTAAGTTTGCGAGCAAGCACTTGGAATAAAGCTATGCTGCATACCGCCATCGACTCTAAAGTGAATACCAAAGCAGCAAAATTAAATATTGGGGATACGGGAAAAACTGTTTCAAGGGTGAACCCTATGGGCAAGGCAAGTTT
>Ga0256913_10001304_pt1 | contig 12838 bp, 9 predicted proteins | sample Axial_MatmetaG_FD_185970 | JGI IMG/M metagenome (GOLD analysis project Ga0256913, IMG submission 185970) | Deep-sea worm associated microbial mat communities from Axial Seamount, Juan de Fuca Ridge, Pacific Ocean - Axial_Mat | ecosystem: Environmental > Aquatic > Marine > Oceanic > Microbial...
CCGAATATTCGGGAGTATCATCAAATACTTTATTACGATTCATATTAGTAAGCTGATCATACCATTTAATATAACCCTCAACATTTGCGGTAAGTCTTCGACCTAAATCATATTCAAGACCAAGAATAAAATGAGTTGCTTTTTGCAATTTATGAGTTACCTCTTCCCCCTGAAATGTCTTTGGCAAATCATCGGGACCTGATATAAAGCCATAAAATAAATTTACGACATCACGATCCGAAGCCGTGCTAATAAGATTCTGAGAATATCTACCTGTTGCCATTTTTATACGCAAATCAGAACTAATATTATACTTTAGGGCTAAACGAGGTTCAATAGAAAGATTAGCTAAAGAAGCATAATAATGAATACGCAAGCCTGGAGACACAATAATTCTTGGTACATCTAAACCTCCATGATGTTTCTTATTGACTTTACCTATTTGGAATTTAGCAGAAACATAGCCTGCAAGTTCTGTAGTAGATTCTGCTTGCGTAATCACTCGATTTAATGAGTTCGTAAAGTTAAAATCTGTACTAAACCCCTTCATCTCAACGCCATACTTAAGCTTATTCTTTCCTAAGAAATAGGTAAAACCAAGCCCCATATTAAATCCACCAATTTCACTACTACGAGGGTTTAACGAACCATCAACTAGCTCAATTCTATATTTTGAATAGGATATATTTCCTGATATTAATGTTGGTGAAGCACCAGGAACAATGGAAAAACGCATTCCTGCACCATATGAGTTCCATTGATAGTTTTGAATTGTATGATAACTAACCTGATCGTTAAAATTAAAACCAAAAATATCAGCACGAGATCCATTCGCTGCATTGAAGGATAGTTTGCCATAAAAATCAGAAAATGTAAATGGTAATCCACCACCATCATTCACATGAGGATAAATAGACTTGGAAGTTTTATCAATATACGATTTCTTAGCAGACAGTATATAGGTAATACTATTTGTGTTGTCTTCTTTAGCTTTTACTAGCGGACCCTCAATTAAAAGTTTCATTCCAAAGGTATTAACATCAACTTTTCCTGAATGCTTTAAAGCATTCCCATATCGAGTCGAGATATCCATAACTGATGAAATTCGACCTCCATATTCAGCACCAAAGCCCCCAGTATAAATATCAGCATTGCTAATAATATCCGCATCAAATACAGAAAATAAACCTATTGAGTGAAATGGATTATACACTGTCATACCATCTAAAAGCACCAAATTCTGAACAGGCGTGCCCCCTCTAATATATAACTGCCCCCCTTGATCACCAGTAAATACTACTCCAGGTACCACCTGCAAATACTGAGCAATATCGGCCTGACCACCAATTGCAGGCATTTGCTTCAATTGTTTTGGAGTAATACGAGTAATCGAGGTCGTTGGATCAAGCTGCCTTGTCTGTCTATCAGCAGAAATTGTTGCTCCTTCAATATCATAAGCCCCTTTAACAAGGTTAAATTTATGATATAAAACATCACCCGCTTTTACATTAATTTTTTTTCTTAATGTATCAAATCCAATATAAGTTATCAGTATAGTATAACTTCCTGGTATTACTTGTGAAATAGTAAAAAAACCATTTACATCTGTTACTGCTCCATAAGAAGTTTCTTCGAGCTGCACGTTAGTATATAATACAGGTTTCTGGTTTTTCTTCTCAAAAACACTTCCCCGCACAGTTGCATACTTCTCTTGAGCACTTGCGTTTATAGCAACAAAAGAGAGTAAGGTTACAACAATTGTAAAGCGTAAAAATAAATTCATAAAAAAAGATATTCGTGTGTGTGTATGTATCCTTTATAATTAGCAAAGATGCAAAAAAAAAGCGATATTTTTTTTCGAAATATCGCTTTTTAAAATAAATAATTATATCTATTTTTTATTGTTTCTTTGCAATCGAGCCTCTTCAATTTGTTGCTTCCTGGCCTTTCGTAGCATATATCTATTAGTTAAATCTTCACCTGGCTTTATCAAAATAGCAACCACTAACTTTAGTGCCAAGCCCACAAAAGGGTATTCTGAATTTGGAAAGTGATTATCAATAATAGGTTCAATCCAGGCTTCCGAGAGTATAAATAAACCAATAGCAACTATCATTACAATAGTACCTGCTTTTCTACCAATTTTGGCCTCTGTTAATGCATCAATAGTTTCATTAAGCTTAATATTAGTCTCATTAAGCTGATTATTTGTCAGTTCTAATTTATCATTCGTTTTGTTTAATTTCTTTTGAAGGCGATCACTTATTTTGGTAATAATCTTCACTTGGCTTACAAGTTCTTCATAATTCTCAATCAGGTTCTTCGCTTCTAACTGAAGTTCTTCTTGCGAATACTCTCCCTTTGCCATAAAATCTTTGGCATTTTGAAGAAAATCAACCTCCCTTTGATATATACTTTGTTTAGCCATTAAAAACGATTAATCCTCCTCAACTGAAATTAAAGAAAATGGCAAACCACTTACATCTTCGTAATCCTCACCTGTCTCCATCATTTCCTCATCATCTTCCTCGTAATACCATTCCACTAATACATCGTGTCCATCATTCATAACATTTTTCACACGCTTAAGTATTTCCAAAATGTACTTTGATGAACTTGTATTAAAATATTCAAGGTTCACTTTCACAATGGTTTTTTTCGCTGGGCTTTTAGCATACTCCTCAAGCCAAAGTAATACAGGATTGAAAAAGTCAAATGTATTTTCTGGAATTGATCTTCCTTTTATTTCCAATTCTCCCAACTCTGCATTAAAACTTATTTCTGGCGTTTGTTTACTTCCTTCTATAAAAAAATTATCCATGATCGTATATATTTATATTGAAACTCTTCTTAATTATTAACTTTACTCTTAAGCTGATTTTTCAGCCACTTTCTTTTTACTCAATATTTTAACTCTAAAATCAAAAAAAGATATATTATCATCAATTTTTGTAAAGTGATAATCCAACTTTTCACCAGACTTTCTTGCCATATCAATCATTCCAAGATTAGCTCCTCCTTTACTCGAAATCTGATTATTATCTAATATCTCTCTATAAAACTGGCGCAATTCATCCTTGGACAAAGAGTTAACTTTATCAAGTCTAGTTTGAAGCTTTTCAACTTCTTTATTCTTGATATAATTACCAGTAATAATATTATAGTATCCATCACTTATATACATCTCAAGCATAGCTTTTCGAGTTTTCAATTCGCCAAGCTTCTCTGGCTCTGAATGATGATATAAGTTTTGCATACATTCAACGAGGATATTAAAGACTTTCTTCTTAACACTACTTTTTGCTTCTTCAGCTTCAAGCCGTGTTTCCATAATCTGAAGAACCATAGTAATTATCTCTGAGGTAATCTCTCCTTTAAACGATAAAATAATATGGTTATCCATCATTGTACGGAATTTAGCGTAAACATTCATATCGTGACTAATTCGTTGTGTAAATAAAACCTTACAATTTTGGCACTAAATTACGTTTTTTTTTTGAATAATCGTATTAAAATGCCACTCCTACTACTAAAACATCATCTATTTGCTCATAATTACCTAACCACTCGCTAAAATGGGCGTCTAACATGGCCTGCATATCTTCAGAAGAGTTGCCATGTAGGTTAAGTAATAAATCTTTAAACCTCCTAGACATCATTTTTCTTCCCTTATCACCTCCAAACTGATCAATATAACCATCGGTTGTCAAAATTAGCAAATCACCTTCTTCAAGATCAATCCTTCGAGTGTGGAATTTTTTATTTAAACGCTCCGAAATACCTATTGGCATTCGATCTGCTTTTATTTCAATCAATCTGTTTTGATAAATAGAGAATCTAAAATCATAATCTAAATCATTCTTACTAATATTATGATTTTTAACAATATACAATGAATTATAAGCACCAGAATACTCTAATAACCGATTATCTATTTCAATACTCAATAAGGAAATATCTAATCCATCTTTACTGTCCCACTCTCCACCCTTACCTTGAGCCATATAATCTATCACATCACTACGCAATTCATTCAACACCATTCCTGGAATAGTAATATGGTTCTCTTTTACAATTTTGTTTAATGAGCTTATACTAATCATACTCATAAAGGCGCCTGGAACACCATGACCTGTACAATCGGCCGCAGCTAACATTATTCTATTTTTTTCTTTTGCAAACCAATAAAAATCACCACTTACAATATCTTTTGGCTTATAGAAAACAAAACTATTAGGTAAATCTTTGTTTATCTTTTCCAAGGGAGGCATCAGTGCATATTGTATTCGCTTTGCATAGTTGATACTATCTGTAATATCCTTATTCTTTTTAGCAAGCAATCTATTCTTTTCAGAAATTTCAACTGTTCTTTGCTCTACCTTTGATTCAAGCTCTTCCTTCTCATGGATTAATGCTCTTTCTCTCACCTTTATAAAAAAGACTAAAATAACTATTGCTGAACCTAAAACTATTGCATAAAACCATATTGTTTCCCAAAAAGGAGGATTAATAACAAAGGTAAAACTAGCAGGCTCTTTATCCCAAATCCCAGAATTATTCATTGCCAATACTTTGAATGTATAATCTCCAGGTGATAAAGAAGGATAACTAACAGAAGACTGCTTCGTTTCTGGTTGCCATGTAACGTCAGCTCCTTCAAGCTTTATTTTATAGCGCACCTTTTCGGCATCAGTGATACAAATTGCCTTATAATCAATCAATAAAGAAGTATAAGAATAATCCAATACTACTAGTTTTGAAAAATCCATATCCTTCAAATCCACTCGAACCTTCTTAATATTAATCTTTGGAGGATTTGTATTAATTAATAATTTCTTTGGATTCACTTTTGTAAGACCAGCCGAGGTTCCAAAGAAAATTTCACCATTTTTATTCTTATATACAGCATTAGATCTCACTTCAACCCCAATAAAACCTTCTTTTTTACCATAATAAACTATACGCCCCATATCTAGCCTATACTCAAAAAGTCCTTTAGGTGTTCCTATAAATACATTACCAAAGTCGTCAGTAATCAATGTTGTAATCAAACTTGAACTAACTCCATTTTCTGCTGTAAACGACTCTGCCAAAGTATCATTTTTAATAACTAATACTCCCAGTCCCTCTGTTCCAATCCACATGGAACCATCCTTTGCTTCAGTAAAACAAGTAGGAGTAAACGAAATATTAAGATTGAGAGCTTTAATATTTGCCCCTTTTATTTTGGTTACCCCTTTGCTTCTTGAACCAACCCACACCGTACCATCATTCGATGTGTAAAGAGCTGTAATATCATTACCAGCCAGTCCATTTGTTTGAGTAAGAAAATCTATTTTATCATTTTCAATTTCATAGTATATTAGACCTTCTGAAGCACCAATAAATAAATCATTATCATGATCAATAGTCATTGCTGATACATTTCCATTTGATGCTTCCAACACATATCGATTTACGAGATAATTACTCTCAATCTTTTTTGTTTTTCGATTGAAAACACTAACACCACCTCCCCATGTACCAATCCAAATATCACCAGAGCGATCACATCGAATAAAACGAATATTATTAGAATGGAGCGATTCATTCGAATTTGCATCAATTCTTATCAATTCTTCCGACCCCTTACTACTGTTAGAAGAGGACACCCAAATACCTGATTGACTACCAAACCACTTTTCATCTTCGTACTGACAAATGCTTGATATCTGGACAGGCTTATCTCCAAAATATTCATTAAAATGCAAAAATGCATCTCCTTTATAAATAAACAAGCCTTTATTCTTACTTGCAATTAGAATGTTACCTTCGTAATCTTGGTATATTCCTCGAATCTTTGAAGCTGCTAAACCATTATTTTTATTAAATACTTTCAGAGTCCCCTCTTCAATAGTCGTGATTCCTCCACCCCAAGTACCTATCCACATCACATGATTATGGTCTTCGTAAATGTAACTAATCCAATTCTTCGATAGACCATCTCTTTGATCAAACACTTTCAAAGTTTTACCTTTATCCGTAAATCGATAAAGTCCACCATTGTAAGTACCAACCCATAATGCATGTTTTGAATCCTCAAATATTGAGATAACTGGAAAATACTCAGGCCATTTCGAAATTCTCTTCTTTATAAAACTAAAACTCTTAGTACTATCACTCCAATACTTTACTCCAAAATCAGTAGTAAATAATAAGCCATATGCCTTAGTATTACATATTGCCGACACTCTATCACTTAAATTCTGCGCTCCTGTAAAATGATCAATACTTTGTAACGCACTGTCGGAATAGGGATTATTAATTCGATAAACGCCATCGCCATAAGTTGAAATCCAAAGGTGCCCTTTATCATCCTCAACAATACTAGTAATATCTGCAGAAAGGGAATCTATACTTCTATTTTGAAAATGACCATTTAAGTAATAAGTCAAACCCCCTCCAATATGACCAAACCAAATCCCTCCTATCGAGTCTTGATACAGGCACTTCATTCCATTTGCAGCAATATCATCACTGCTATGAAAGTTATTGAAGTTCCGACCATCGAAATTAGAAATACCACTTTTTGTTCCTAACCATACATACCCATCATTTCCTTGTGACACCACATAAATGTCTGAATTACTCAAACTTTGTTTAATTCCATAAGAATCAAAATAGTACTCCTGTGCACTAAGGCTCGTCAGAAAGCTAAGAAATAAAACAAAAAGTAATATTTTTCTCATAAATCATTTATATGATAGACACATTCAAAAAGCTATTTTCTTGTACATTACACAAATGATTTAAAAGTTTTGAATTCCTATCTTTTGATAAAAAAGAAAGTACCATTCTCATCTGCCATTCCATCAATCTTACCAAATAATGGTTTCTGTTGTTTATTACGAGCAACTGCTGAAGTAACTTTTTTCACAACACTTTCTATAGGAATACATGAGTTAGGATTATACTTTAATGAATTTGCAAATGTTTTAGTAAATTGTGAATTATCTGATGCTAATTCATAGCCTGCAGAAGAAAACACTTGTGAAGACTTAAACTTAGTCGCTTGCCAATCACCACAATCTCTAATTTTTAAACCCGAGCGCATTGCTGAATAAAATGTAGGCCCTGATTCACATGCATCAGTAACAACCAAAGTATGTGTCACTACTGTTGAATACGATTGCATAGAAGCCTTGAGGGTATTGATATTAAAATATCCAAACTCATCGTCGCGATTAGCATCAACAGGAATCCAATAACCCGTTCTATTAATAAACTTACCATGACCAGCATACCACACTACTAATGAATTCACATGATTTTTGCGAACCAAGTCACGGAGTTCAATTGAGAAAAAGCGTTCCATTTGAGCTTTACTCATATCTTTTTTATGAATGATATGGTGAATTTGATATTGCGATAATGCGGCCTTCATCATTGTAACATCCTTTGTTGGCCCATCAAGTGATGCAAAAGACTCATACTTGCTGTTTTCAATAAAAACAACCCAGGTTTTACCCATTGGATTATTCTTTGACAATGCAGCAGCATCTCTATTGATAATATACTCGTTGCGAGTAATATTACCATAAACATCCTCCACTTCTATCCATATCATTTTTTTATTTGCAATATTAATATTGGCCGAAAATGCAGGATTGGAAGCAGAAGTAATATAACTTGCATTCACACTATCAATAACAATCGAAGCGATTCTACTCTCATCAAGGATTACTCCTTCAATGTATAGAATTGGTTCATCCGAATCTACATAAATTTGGCCATCGTCATTTGTAACTGGCGTGATTAAAGATACTTCAGGAGCATCAACCTCAGTACGAATAATTCGATAATTCGCTATAGTATTATTACCGTAAACATCTTCAGCAACAAAAACAATTTCAGAAATATCATCCACATTCAAGGCAATAGTAAATTTGAATCCGTTAGTCTTTTTAACGATAGAAACATTTTCGCCATTAACCGTGAAGTTCTTGATATCACTTGCATCTTTTATCAATCCTTCAAGATAAACTGAAGAATTTCCTTTAATAACTTCTAGTTCACCAGCATTACGTACAGTAGGCTTACTCACCTGAATAATAGGATTATCAGATTCTCTTTTCAACTCATAAAGACGTGCAGTTGCTGCAGCTAACATTGCTGTATATTTTTCACCAACTAAGCCCATCGATTTTAACATCTCATAGTCAGCAGTGGCATTATCAATGGCACGAATATCTTCATAAGAAGCTGCTCTTCCAAAATAGGCCTCAGCACAACTAGAATCATTATTTATCACCAATGTGTAATCATTAATTGCGTTCATATGCTGATTAAAGTCGTAATAAATAGCGGCTCTTTTGAGATATACCTCATTAATTCTTTCATCCGTTGGGTGAAATACCATCATTTGTGATAAATCATTAATAGCATCTTGGTATCGCTGATTTTTTTCGTATGCAGCAGCACGTAGCCACAATGCATCCCAACTTTTAGGTTCAATACCTAAAGCTTGAAAAGTAACATTAGTACATGCATCAAATTTTCCCTGCTCATAAAAAGTTCGTCCCATAGCTATTAGGGCGCCAATATTCTCTCTATTTTTACTATGAGCTAATTGAAAATGCTGTTCGGCAGCAGCATATTTCTTTTGGGCTAAGTAAACTAAACCCAAATTATAATATGTGTCGTAGTTTTTCTTAATACTGTATGCAAAAGCACCAGACATCTCGGCTTCACCTAATTTTTCTTGGTCAAACAAAGCTATTGTCCTTACATTAACTGCATCTAAGTATTTTCTTTTGAGTGTTAAGGCTTTATTGGCTGCAATAATTGCCTCTTGGTAGTTTCCCATTGCTAAATTCAATTTAGCGATATGGTAAAAGTTTTCTTCATCATCCGCATCTAAGGACGATGCTAGTTTGTAATCTTTCATTGCTAAATCTAGACTATCGACCTGTTCATATACAGCGGCCCTAGCAATATAGGCCTTTACATACTCTGGATCGAGACTGATAGATTTGTTTAAAACAGAAATGGCATCGGAATAATCCTGACTTTGAGCAAAAGCCACACCTGTTTTGTAAAAAGACTTAGCCGATTGAGCATTCAGGCTAAGAGTAATTACAACTAGTAAAATTGTAATAAGTAAAGTTGTTTTTTTCATGGCATTTAATGTTTAATTTTAGATTATTCTTTCAAATAATATTTTTGTAACCAAGCAATCTGTAAGCAAGTACCTTTACGTACAAAATGCAGGTAATTTACGTGGATACGTATAAGAAGTTACATTAATATCATAAAAAAGATGGTTTAATTTATATTTCTAAATATCGATTTTTGTGTAGCCCAATACAGGACAAACAAAAATACATACAAACATACAACATATTAAGCTGTTATGCAAGTATTGTTAATAATTAGTACTGAACTATTAGCAGTTGGAGGCTACCATAATAAAAAGAAATACAAATAAATCTAGTGCTCACAATAATAATCTTTACTCTAATCTTCAATTATTTACAATTAGAAACTAACCCTAAACAACCAAGGTTCCTATACTCAAACCCTCTACTACTTTAAGTAAATTTCCAGGCTTATTCATATCGAAAACGTAGATGGGTAGATTATTCTCTTGACAGAGCGTAAAAGCAGTTAAATCCATAATGCTTAACTTCTTTTCATAGGCCTCAGAAAAAGATAATGTTTCATATTTTGTAGCCGAAGGATCTTTCTCAGGATCCGCAGTATAAATGCCATCAACACGGGTTCCTTTCAGAATAATATCGGCCTCTATTTCAACCGCTCGAAGTGCTGATGCTGTATCAGTTGTAAAGAAAGGGTTTCCCGTTCCTCCACTAATAATCACCACTTTACCTTCAGCCATATAATCTTGTGCCCGTTTACGACTCATAGCTTCGGCAATTGGGTCAATTGTCAAACCTCCAAGCAATCGAGTAGAAACACCTATTCCTTCTAGTGCTCCTTGAATCGACATAGAATTGATAACCGTAGCTAACATTCCCATATAATCTCCTTGCACACGGTCCATTCCTTGAGCAGCTCCTTGCATACCTCGGAAAATATTTCCTCCACCAATTACAATGGCAACTTCAACTCCCTTTTCCACAACTTCCTTTATTTCAGCTGCATACTTATTAAGGCGCTTTGGATCAATTCCATATTGTTGGCTTCCCATTAAGGCTTCGCCACTTAGTTTTAATAAAACTCTATTATATTTCATTATTCTATTCTTTATTTTGTCCATCTTATTAATACTCAACAAAGTTACAGAACTTTTAATTCGCTTTTGCAATAGATTCCTACTTTTATTTTGACTTATCAACCCAATTCACATTGCATAAAAAAAGGCCGTTCCACAATGTGAAACGGCCTTAATATCTATTTTCAGTTAACTTATAAAGCCAAACGATAAAATTCAGTTACAGTAAGATCTTTATCAGCCTCTTTCAAGTACTGAGTTACCGTTTGCTTATTGTTACGAACAAATGCTTGATTCAACAAAGTATTCTCTTTGTAGAATTTATTCAATTTACCCATAGCAATTTTCTCAAGCATAGCCTCAGGCTTACCTTCTTGACGTGCTTGGTCCATTCCGATTTCAATCTCAGTTTTAACAACTGAAGCATCAACACCATCTTTGTCCAAAGCAATAGGATTCATTGCAGCAATTTGCATATTAAGCTCTTTACCAACAGTTGCAATACCTTCAACATCAGCTTTATTCAACCCCATGATAGTAGCCAAACGGTTACCTGGGTGAATATAAGCATATACCGCTGGAGCTGAGATTGATTGAAACTCAACCAATTCAATTTTCTCACCAATTTTTCCCAATTGATCAAGAATATTTTCCTCAACAGTGCGACCATTCATATCAGCAGCTTTCAACTCATCAGCATTGGCAGCTTTAGTCTCAACAGCTTTATCAGCAACAGCAGTTACAAAATCAATAAAATCTTGATTTTTTGCAACAAAATCAGTCTCGCTACTAATTCTTACCACAGCACCATAAGTATTATCATCAGAAACCTTAGCGATAATTACTCCTTCAGCAGCATCACGATCAGCACGCTTTGCAGCTACTTTTTGACCTTTCTTACGAAGAATCTCAATTGCTTTTTCCTGATTACCTTCAGCTTCAGTAAGAGCCTTCTTGCAATCCATCATGCCTGCACCTGTTTTTTTACGAAGTGCATTCACATCACTAGCAGTTATTTTTGCCATTTCTATTTATCTTTTATAATTATAAATTATGCTTCTTTCTTTGCTTCCTCAGCAGGCTTTTCTGCTTTTTTAGCTTCTGCTTCTACAGCTTTTTTAGCCTCAGCAGCTTTTTTAGCCTCTGCTTTTTTCAATTTTGCAGCAGCCTCATCAGCATTTTTCTTCTCACGCTCCATCTTTCGCTCAGCCAATCCTTCTTCTATTGCAGTAGCAACAACATCAATGATTAGAGAAATAGATTTTGAAGCATCATCATTTGCAGGAATCACAAAATCAATATCATTTGGATTTGAATTGGTATCAACCATTGCAAAAACAGGGATATTTAATTTCTTAGCTTCAGCAACCGCGATATTCTCTTTCAATACATCCACAACAAATAATGCAGAAGGAAGACGAGTAAGATCCGAAATACTTCCTAAGTTTTTTTCAAGCTTTGCACGCTCACGAGTAATCTGTAAACGCTCACGCTTAGAAAGGCTAGTAAATGACTTTTCAGTAAGCATTTTGTCGATGGTTGACATTTTACGTACCGCCTTACGGATAGTAGCAAAATTTGTCAACATTCCACCTGGCCAACGCTCAGTTACATAGGGCATTCCTGTTTTCTGGATACGCTCAGCAACGATCATTTTAGCTTGTTTCTTAGTAGCTACAAAAAGGATTTTCTTTCCTGATTTAGCGATTTGTTTTGCAGCAGCAGCAGCCTCATCTAATTTAGCAACTGTTTTGTGCAAGTCAATGATATGAATACCATTGCGCTCCATAAAAATAAAAGGAGCCATGTTTGGATTCCACTTACGTTTCAAGTGTCCAAAGTGTACTCCTGCATCGAGGAGTTCATCAAAATTTGTTCTTGGCATTTTCTTAATATTAAATTGTTTACATTCCGTTTAAACCAATTGCTAAGTAGTCCCGAAGCTTCGGAAGTCTTAGCGATTTGGATACTAAACAAAAAACTTGTCTTAACGTTTTGAGAATTGGAAACGCTTACGTGCTTTTGGTTGTCCTGGTTTCTTACGTTCAACCATACGTGGGTCACGACGCATTAAACCATCTTTCTTAAGCATTGGGCGATATTCTGGATCAATTTGAACCAATGCACGAGAGATTGCTAAACGCAAAGCCTCTGCTTGTCCTTTGATTCCACCTCCATCAAGATTTACCTTGAGATCATATTTTCCCATATTGTCGGTAATCAAAAATGGTTGCTCAACAACATATTGTAATATTCCAGTTGGGAAATAGTCTTTATAATCACGTTTGTTTACTGTGATTTGTCCATTACCCTCGCTCATATAAATACGAGCAACAGCAGTCTTTCTACGACCTATAACATTAATTACTTCCATGATTATTTAAGATCTTTTAGATTCAACATTTTTGGCTTTTGTGCTTCGTGTGGATGCTCTGTACCTACAAATACATATAGGTTACGGAACAACTGACGTCCCAATTTATTTTTTGGTAGCATACCACGAATTGCTTTTTCGATTACCATTTCTGGCTTCTTAGCTAATAATTCAGCTGGAGTAGCGAAACGTTGACCCCCTGGATATCCAGTGTGACGAACATATTGTTTGTCAGTCATTTTATTGCCCTT
>Ga0256913_10001305_pt1 | contig 12827 bp, 13 predicted proteins | sample Axial_MatmetaG_FD_185970 | JGI IMG/M metagenome (GOLD analysis project Ga0256913, IMG submission 185970) | Deep-sea worm associated microbial mat communities from Axial Seamount, Juan de Fuca Ridge, Pacific Ocean - Axial_Mat | ecosystem: Environmental > Aquatic > Marine > Oceanic > Microbial...
TGGCCAACTTTTCAAAAAGTTGATTATGAGTTTCCTGAAGATACTAATGCTGATCCTATAGTAGAAGTTATTTTAGATACATATGATATACCTTTTAGAAGAGTTACTTCTGGTAGATTATTAAATGTTGATTTAAAAAGGGTACCCCCTATAGAAGCTATGAAGGCATCTTTATTGGAGCTTTTAGCTACAAAAGGTATTTTTTATGAGTTAAGAGTTAATAATAATGGTTATGTAGAAGTTTATAGTGTGGGTTCTGAATCTGCTGATTTGGATATTTATTATACTATTAAGTCTACTGGTTACTCTCCAAAGGAGGTTAATGTATTAGTTACTGGGGCAAAACCTCGTGCTAAACGTGTGATATATGATTTTAAACCCATAATTGGCGCCGATGCTGATTTTACTATATGGGAGACTACTAAATTAACTTCTTCTTGTACTGTACCTGGTTTTTCTTCTTCTGTAGTTATTACTTATAAAGATCCTTTATTATCTACAGGTAAAACTAGTTATCGTGATGGTATACCCAACATGTTTGAATTAACATCTCCTTTTCAGAATATTTTAGGTTGGGCATGGAATGTAGAGCTTGATATAGAAACAAATCCTTATATAAATATAATACAAAGAAACACTGCAAGCGTACCAGTTTTAATTTCAGAAGATGGCTTTATAGGCAGGCCTCGAAGAAGAAAATATGTAAGTTTAACAGGGGACAGCGCGGATTGTATACCTTTTGAAGAAGATACTGGACCACACGAGGGGGAACCTGTGATTTTTGAATTGCCCCTTGTAGAAGGTTTAACCTACGAATCTTATAGAGGTACTCTAGTTAATAAATTTATGGGTATAAATCAACTATTTATTGTAGGTATAAATCTAAGGGCTTGTAGAGGTATTCCTAAACCTTCTACCGCTATGAATGGCAACTCATACGAAAATACAGTAGTTTTTGTTTCTACTGATACAGTTGAAACACAAATATTAAAACTAAGTCCTGGAGTCCATTACATAGAAGATTATTCTGATAGTGGGTTTATAGATGGTCAAGGAATTATAAAAATTCAAATGGCAAACAATGCTTTATATAATGATAAAGGACTTTATGGTAGTAATGTAAATTTTTATATTGATTATACATCTACTGATTTAATATCTTTATTGGCATCTAATGTGACAACAACTTCTTTAGGTTTTGTTGGTAAGGGTAATTTACTACCTTTGAATGGTGATGGTACAGGAGTATTAGTTTTTCAATTATGGGCACAAATAGATTTGGATACTCCTTGTTTTATTATTAGTGATCCTATGGGAAAAGCTAAGGATATAGCTGATAATTTAACCATAAGTATTTGCCCTATAGTTCTAGAAGAAGAACCACCTCCAATGGCTTTAAATGGGGCTTTAATTGATCAAACTGTAGGTATTAAGGATAATGATCCTACAACTGCACAGAACTTTGATGATACGCCTTTAGAGCGTGCTCATGATCAGATGAAGGGTCGTACCTTAAATATTAACTTAGCTTCTTTAGATGAAGATGCAACAAAGCTTTTGTCAAAGAAGCTTTATGATATGTTACTTAAGGATTCGGGTATAAGTTATACGCATACTTGTGGTCCTGATAGTGCACCTGAAGTAGGTACTAAAGGGCCAAATGGTAAAATAATAAATACTGTAACTTATAATTATTCTGATAGTGGTTCTTATTTAATAACTGCTGTAGAGGGTGATTATTCTTTTGGTGATTTTGCGGGTATAGGGGGTGGGATGTATAAAAAACAGGTGGAAGATATGACAGCCACTGGTACTATTATACAACAGCTTGGTGATCATGTTCATTTTAAAGTAAGGGTAGATGGTGTGGGTAATATTGTAGCGATTAATGGTTATCCTGGAGTGTTAGATATTGGAGATAAAGTTAACGTAGTAATTCATAATAATGCTGTGGAGGTATAAATGGCGATAAATGAACAAGCAATAAGGGCAACAGTTAAATTAGGTGATATTACAGTAGAAACACCTTATGTACTAAGTTTTACCGTTAATAAAGTACGTAATGGCAAATCTACTTTTTCCGCTTCTTTAAAAATAGATGCTACAGCTTTACGTCATTTAAATGATAATTTAATAGTTATTTACGCAGGTTTAAAAAGAAAACAACAGAAAATTTTTACAGGTTATGTGCTTAATTCTACACCTAGTCCTTGTTGGGATGATCCCAAATATGTTGTTTTAAATATTTCTGGTGCTGATGTTTTATTTAGATTAGAACATGAGCACTATACAAGAAGACAAACTTCAGCTTCAAGTAGGTGGGCTATTATTACAGGAGTACAAAGAAAAGCTCCTAAAGGATCACAATTTAAGTTGGTTAAAGAAAATGTATTATTACCTACAGATGGTGATATAGCTACAGATGATCAGAAAAGTGATAAACAATTTTATATAACTGATTTAAGTAGATATGGTGTGCCTATTAGTAAAGGTCCTGGTCAAAATGTATTATTGGAAATAACAAATGTGGCATCGGGGGATTAATTAATGGAAGGTCAATCTTCATATTCAATTTCGGTGCCTGCTGGTACACAATTAAAAATAAGGGTACCTGTAGATTTAAGTTTTGGTCAGGGGTTTTTTCCTTCAGAAGAGGATACTATGTTTATAGATGGGAAAGAGCTCACTTTAGTTAATGGCTTTGCTGTAGCTAACCCTTTAGTAGGTACTTTAAGTAATGTACCTTCTGCTTTGCGTACAGGTGACCCTGAAGTACTTTATACTCATTTAAAACAAAAGGAAAATAAAATTTATTTTTTTTCAGCAAATAGAATTTATCAAACAGTAGATATATTGAATATTCCAATTCATGATCATTCAAGTATTGTACAAGGAGGGCCTGCTTTTGGTACTTATTTTACAGATTATAGGGAAACAAATGATGATGAGTCCTAGTAGAGGTATCTTATATGGTTGGTAATTCAAGAAATTGTTGTAATTTAGTAGGGAATTTTCCTTCTACTGCAGAAGGTTTAATTTCTGTATCTTCTCGTGGTAATACGGGTTTTCAGTATTATTCTAGTGGTGGTAGTAGTAATGTAGCCATAGAACCAAGCACAGGTACAGTATCTATTTCAGCTTATGCAAGTAGTAAAGTACACGAGGGTTGTGCTGGTAGAGCTACCGTAAGTATTAATTGGCAAAGACGTACAGATTGCGATGTTTTTATATATTTATTTGCGGGTGCAGGAAAGTCTACTATAACAGGTAATGTTCAAGGTTTGGCTAGTTTTCCTAGTTTAGGTGGTGTAACTAATCCTATAGCCAAATATAATACAGTGGATGCCTCAGCTTCTTCTGGTCCTGCTGCATTATATACTGATGATATACAATATGATGGTATAGGTTTAATTTATACAGGAAATCCTTGGTATATAAATACAATGTCAGAGGATAGTTGTAAGATTAATTTAACTTCTTATGGTATTGGTGGTTATGGTCTTTGTTTTTTACAAAGTATTAATTTACAATGTGTGCCAGGCAAAATTCCAATTGTGTCTTTGGATTTTATTTATACAATTAATAATTAGGGGGTAAAATAATGTCTGATGTGGTATTAGTTAATAATACTTATAAGTTAAGAGCAGGAGCTCCTATGCCGATAGGTTTGGGTAAATTTATAATACAGACTTTCATGGCTGAAGAAACTACTATAGATAATTATTTATATACAACTCACTTACCTGCTAGTAGCGACTTTAGAGGTCGAGATGGGGATTATATTTCAGCTAACTTTACAAGATTACTAGATAAGAATAATGAAAGTTTTCAAGGTAAAATGGTATATAATCCAGTTTATGTAGATGAGGAGAGGGTTAGATAGTTATGGCTTGTGCGGAGGCTTTTATAGATTGTACTTCATTATCTTTTAGTTATAATATTATGGGTATAGTAACTATTAATTATACAATGGTTCATAAAGATGCGGATTATTGTTATACTACGGAATTATCCGCTGGAGGACAACGTTTTTCAGGTTATGTTTCAGATATGTCTTTGACTCCTGTAAAAGATACTTTATCTTGGTACGAAACTCGTGTTACCTTAATAGCTACTACTGATTAGATAATGAGCTGCTCTAAGTGTGGTACAAGAAAAACTATAAGGGAAGAAGATTATGATGTTATGGGTGGTTATAAGTATCTACCTCATAATCAAATAAAGGCACGTTTAGAACTTTTTAAGAAACGTTTTTGTAAATCGTGTGATCTACGTTATGAATGTGATTATGTACGATATAAAAAATGTAAAAATAAATAATCTAACTATATTATATTAAATATTTAAATTTTAGTTGGGGGTATAATAAATGGGTGTTATAATAGGTGCAGGTACAATAGTAGATATGGGTGGTGGGCATCCAACACAAGTATCATGGGAAATAAATCCTAATATACAAAGAGCTTATGTATTGGGTGATTGGCTACCTTATGAGCCAGCAGAAATTAGTAGTCCTACAGAAACTCTTAATGTTACGTTATATTCAGGAGATCTTCCTTCTTACGATACTACACCAACTACCATTTGTGCTGATGCAAATAAATTACTTTGTAAAGTTTTTCCTGCTATATGTTCTACAGGAGATGATATTAGACCATCCTCAGATTATTGGTTTGTTACTAGTTATAGTTTTTCTAAAGGAGATGCAAGGCAGCCTGGACAAGAAACATGGTCTATGATGAATTATATTACTTTAGGTAATAGTTCCGTAGTTTTACCTGATTATGTTTTAAGAGGTATTTCAGAAGGTTCTGTTACAGGAGATCCTCCTAGTCAGAGTATGGTAGGTGTTACTTTTGGGGGTTCCATTTCTGAAGGTTCTTCTGGTAGTGTGTCTGCTGGTCAAATAGGTAGAGCAGATAAAGTACAAACTGCTGTGGTATCAAGTGTAGGAAATTCTTTAAGTGGTTCTGGGGATATAGGTCAAGGGAGTTGTTCGATGCCTTACACACCTTTATATTTATAAACAGTTATGTATTTGTTTAATAGTAATTATAGATTAGAGCTACATTGGCAAGATTTAACCTATAAAGAGGGAGAGTGTCACTTTAAAAATGCTTATTTTTCTGGGCCAGTACTATCTCTTGCTGAAAAAATACAAGCTAATGATAAAATTAATTTAGATTTTTTTAGGCAGTACTATATAGTCGTTGAAAATGTATATATAGGAGAATTATCTTGGGGAGATATTTGTTATAAAGATGATCAAGTTTATTTGATGGACTGTAAAATGACACACAAATCTGAATTGAATAAGGCCCCTAAGTTGAGTAAACATGATTATATGATTATTGATTGTGGTAATCATGATCGTAGTGTTCATAGTTGGAATCCTAACTATAGAACTTTTATTGTTAATTTAGATAAACAAGTATATAATTATGAGAAGTAAAGACATATGTGATAATTCAAATTTGACCGCCGAAGAAAAATGGCGTTTGCTAGTGGGTACAGATGCTTTTGGTAACTTACCACAATATAAAAGATTAAATCATACAGGTCATTGTTGGATGCCTTGTCCATATGATTTAAGAGTTTCAGATGATAAAACAAGAGCTATGTTAGGATTGTCTGATACAGATCCTTTACCTACTAAAGTAGATCATACTGGTGCTAATGGTCGTGCTTATTATATGGCTACAGCATCACAAGGTCCTTGGGGTTATGTATGTACCTTTGATAATTGTCCTCATAAGACTTCACAAGGTACAGCTTATTTTTATAGATAAAATTGATTAAGTAAAGGAGAATACAATTATGGCTATTAATCAAGATGTTCAAAATTTAGTACTATATCCAGGTATAACAAAACGTGTATCTTTAGATGTGGATCAGATAGTACCTACAGATACTTATGGTGATGAAAAATTAATGCTTACAGCCTCTACTACAGCTTATGCAGATAATGCTGCTAGAGCACCAATACAAGACCTATATGTTATGTATCCTTATGTTGGTTGGGCCAAATCTTCAGGTTTAGCCGGCGCGGCAGGAAAATTTGCTATAAATGCTGCTAATAGTAAATTAGGTATTAGTATGGATTCTACAGTAAGTGGTACTTACTCTTACCAAGGTAAAGCTTATTATGAAATTAGTTTAAATTACAATAGTGATGGTACCTTAAAAAGCGGCGAAGATATAGCACAAGATATGCAAAATAAAATTAGAGCTATAGATTGCGTAGCCGCAGATAAAGGTTTTCAGTTAGCCTATACTAATTGTGATGTTATTTTTAAATCTGGTAAATTTTATATAACCTCTGGTACCATAGGTTCATCTTATGTAGGGCAAAATAAAACAGCAGTATCTGTTGCTCCAGCTCCTACAGACGACTGTACAGATGTTTTAGGCTTTGATCATGCAGTAACTTCTGAAGGTTTATGGGGAACTACTGTAGCAGAAGTTAAACTTTTAGCTGATTATACTGTAGGGAATAGTACTTTGTCTATAGGTATTGGTACTGGTGTTCAAGAAGGAGATAGTTTATATATTACTGATGGTACTAACTATGACTATTTTACAGCTATAACTATATCTGGTAGTGTTCTTACTGTACCTACTCAGGCTATTAATGGTTTTGATGGTATTAAGCATAATTATGCTACCTCAACAGGATCGTATGTTCAAGTTTTACGAAAACAAGATCCGGATAATAAACCAAATGGTTATTTTGAAGATATAGATAGTTTGTTACGTTATATGTCTAAATGCTTAATTAATCAAATAGATTTTTCTAGCTAGTATTTATGGCTGATTTATATGTAAAAAATAATCTTAACCCTCATAAGTCTGTACGCTTTTGTGTCAACATACAGAAATTTGTTGATAAAGAAAATGATGGTGAGGCTAAATATTATTTAGAAATAGGTACCACACATGAGGGTATTTATACTGAAGGTGATAATGCTACTTATAGTGGCGTAGATTATGTTAAAATTAGGCCTGGTTATTTAGATAAAATTCAAAATGCTACTATAGATGAAGAATTTTCTAAGATTTTAGGTAAATTAAGTGCCTATATAGATTGGTCACCTTTAATGCCAGATACTACAGCACCTTACATGGCTCATATGGAGCCTTTAGGTGAAGACGTTTCTATTTACGCCAATGTACGTTTTACTATAACAGATGATATTCCTACTACTGGTATAGATTTGACGGATATGCAGATTATTTTAGATAATGGGGTACAGGAATTTGATATTACTAATGAATGTACTATACAAGGGAATCCATTTACTTATGAATTTACATGGAGACCTCCAATAAGGGTATTAAATGGGTAAATTATGTCAGCTAATATTAATTTTAAGATAGGTCATTTTACTTTAGCAGATGGTTATTTTTATATGTTTGATGATGATACTAATGTATTATTTCAGAGAACCGCTGATAGTTGCACTTCTTTTTCTTTTCCTTTAGATAATATTTTAACTTCTGAAGTATTGTCCTTAGAATATGATGGTGTAAATTATTGGACATTAGAACAATCTGCTCAAGAGAATATAACCATAAGAAGGTGGGTTGTTGATAATTATGTGTGCAAACAACAGCAAATTATTAATTTAAATGCTGGTTTCGGACATAAATATGAATCAAACGCTTTTACAGTAGAACATTATCATACAACTTTATCTGGTTCCGTACTTTCAGGTTCAGATAAATTACCTGTTTTAGAGTATTGGGACAAAATGGCTAGTGGTATGACAGTAACTATTGGACCTAACTCGAATGGTTTAAAAGAAACAATAAATGTACAAGGTTATATTGAGGGAAATATTGTTTTAGCCGATCCTTTACAGCATAGCTACTTGGTACAGGATAAGGTACAATTTTATACTAAATTATGGGTATTTAATAATTTTGATGGTGAAGATGCTAATTCCGCAGCTTTATATAAATTTAATGCTTACAATGGTTCCTATATAACAAGATACGCTGCAGATGCTTATAAAGATGTTACAGCATGTACTTTTTATAAGATAATTTCTTTTGTACAACATGGACCTGTAGATACATTGTGTTATGTAAAGGGTACTAATATATTATTTATAAACGTATCTGATACAGGGCTTACCTTACCTTATTATGGTTCTATGGTTATAGATAATGTTCATGAAAATGACACAGAATTATTACCTGTTTATGATTTAGCTATAGAAGGGGATAATATATATAAGTTACAAAAAAATGTTAATATTTTTGGGGAAACCGAAAAACATACTTTATACACTTATCATATAGCTACACAAACAAGTATGGTAACATCTGTATCGCTTCTTGTTAATCCTAGTATTATAGCTGCTAATGGTTTAGCTTCCACAAATGTTATAGCCCGTGTAAAAGACCAGTTTTTTCAACCAATAGCTGGTAGATTAGTATATTTTGGCCATGATGACCCATCTGGCGGCGAAATTGTAGGAGGTAATCCTGTTAATACTGATGGTGGGGGTGAAGCAGGTACTATTTATCGTTCTGGTAATGAAGCACGAGAAGTAAAACTTACAGCTACTGTAGATCAGGTTTAATAGGAGTAACCTAGTGTGTTCGAAAATATAAAATTTAAACATGATCATTTTTGCTTAATTGATAATATATATTACTATATTAATACTGATTATAATGTTTTAATAGCTAAGTCTGTTTCAGGTGTAACTTTATTTACTTATAATGTAAATTATAATTTAAGTATTCCCCCAGAAAAATTAGTTTTTGATGGTACTTATTTTTTATCATTACACTTAGAAAATAAGCGCTATATTGTGAGAAAATGGTTATTAACTAAAGAGCTTTTAGTTCTTATAGATACTTTTGATTATAGTTCTATTGGTCTTTTAGCTACAACTAATTTAGTTTTTAAAAAATTTTTTAATAGGCCTATTACTTATGATGACTGGTTTACTGGAGGATCATCAGGGTCTTATTTTGAAATTTATAATAATGAATTAGTGGTAGGTTCTTATGGTAATAATGCGCAGTGGCATGGCCCAAGTTTAAGCCGTTATATTGAAGATGTAGCTGATTTTAAATTAGATTTAAAATTTTTTTTAGATGCTACCTTGGCTTATGCAACTTATGTACGTTTATACCTTAGATTTTATGATGAAAATAATACTTTAATTTTTGATGTTATATTTAATGCTAAGGAAGGTTGGATAAAAAATAATGCTTCTTATCATCATTTAAGTGCAGCTATACCTTTGAATAAAGCTTATAATAATGTTATTTTTTCTAGATATAGTGATGCCATAGAATTACAGCTTAATGGTAAAATTATTTATACTGAAGCTTCTTTAACTCCTACTATCAATAAAATAACTATTTCTGTACTAAGATATTATACTAATCACACAAATATATTTAGAATAAATAATTTAAATTTAAAAACTTTTCATACTGAACATAACATACAATCAGATACTTTATGTGTAGATGGTTATGATTCAATCTTAAGTACTACAATACCTAGTAACTCTTTATATGTTGACTTGTTGGGTGAAACAAGTTATATAGAACCTGGAACAGTACTACGTTTAAATAATACGTATAGTGCTAACTTTGAAGAGGTAACCGTAACAGGTACTTTAGGTGATAATAGATATGGTTTAAGTTTTTACACACAGTATGAACATCTTGTAGGAGAAAAAGTTCAATATTCTAAATACTTTTATATGTTTAATAACTATACAAGAAAAGATCCAGTAGGAGCCATATATGTGTTTGACTATACTACTGGTTATTTAGTTACATATTATTCAAGTCAATTATATTATAAAGTAATGGCTGCTTGCTGGTTTAAATTTAAAGACACTTATTTATTAGGTTTTGTAAAGGATACAAATTTTTTAATATTAGAAGCCAATAATTTACCTGTACTATTTAATGCTATGAATATGGATAATATTTATAGTGATAATATAACTTTAATTAATATTTATGATATTAATATAGGTAATGGGTCTATTTATAGATTACAAAAAGTTGCTAATTATTTTGGTACTGAATATGTGTGGACTACTTACAACTACCAGTTATCTCCTTTACGTTCTTTCGTGGATTCTACTACTATTATGGTTTATCCTAGAATATTACCTTCTGATGGAAGAAGTCAAGCGAAGGTGTCTGCAGTGGTTAAAAATCAATATGGCGAACCTTCGGTTAGTGTTAGAGTTAATTTTACAAACGATGATCCAGATGGTTATATGACTTTATTAGATAGGTATACCGGTTATCTTGGTACAACTTACAATTACTATAAATCAGGTGTCATTCCAAAAAGAGTAATATTAGAAATAGAAAGTTTACAGCAGAGTTAATTTATGTCCTTTGAAAACATACAAATAGCCTACCCAAATTTTTGTATAGGCCCACAAACAGGAACTTTTTGTTATGTTGATTTTGTCGACATAGATAAAGTTTACTTAAAAGTGGTTAATAACTCAGGAGATTTAATAAGAAGTTATTCTTTTATGCCTGAAGGTGTTTTTAACTTAAATTCTACTTCTGACTATCCTTATACTTATATTGTGGATCTTAAATACATAGGTCCACGAGAACTATTTAATTTTTATACTGGTGCTATTTTTTACACTCTAGAACGTATAGTTGTGGGTAAACATGCTTTAGACGAGGATAATAAAGAGGAATATTCTGATAGATGTATTATTAGGAAATGGTCCTTAGATAATTCTTTATTTACTTTAAATTTATTAAATACTTGGAAATTAAATAGTAATCCAGATCATTACTTTGATACCTTTGCTTTTGCTATAAAAGTATATAATTTAAGTTTTGCTACAAGCGTATCTACGGGGACAGAACATATAGAAGTTAATGATGCTTCCTTATTAAATATAGGGGATTTTTTAATGTTGGGTCCTAGTAGCGATATGGATAACATAAATGCTTTAGAACATGTTTATATTTACGCTATTAATGGTAATATATTAACTATACGAAGTTTTGATGGGACACCCCCTACACAATATGAATATGTAGATGGTGATGCCATAACTGTTTTGGGCAATATTTATTTATTTTCTAACCCCAGACCTTTATTAGGTACCAGTTCCGGCGGTAATATCAACGTAGGTACAGGTTTGGATGGTTCTTTATTAATTACTTCTGCTAATACCATTCTTAATTCTTATACCTATATAACAGACATAGATATACCCAAAGGTATAAAATACATACATGTAGAAGATGTATCTATATTTTCTATTGATCAAGAAATTTTGATACATCAAACTCAAGATTCTTCAGATACCTTTCCTGGTAGATATGAATTTAAAAAAATTATTAATATATATACAAACAATAATCTTTTAGTTTTTGATTCTGGTTTATTATATGACTATAAATCTGGTAATTTTAATACTTTAAATGCTGATGTTACGCAAGTAATAACTGTACCTAATTATCTTAATATAACTATAAAATCATTATGTAGTATTACTTGTAAAGCTTGGGATGGTTATACCGGAGGTATAGTTGTATTTAGATCCAAGGGCGTAGTACTATTTGAAGATGACGCTGGAGGTATTGATGTATCAGCTAAAGGTTTTAGAGGTGGGGGTGTAAACGGTGGTCTAAATAACAGCCCTGGAGATCCTGGGGAAAGTTATGTGGGTTTAGGTTGGCATAATGACTCTACTGTATCTAATTGTTTAGCTAACGCTACTGGTGGTGGAGGTGGTTATGGTGGTACTGGTTATGGGGGTACTGGTGGAGGAGGAGGAGGTGCCAAAAATTTAGGTGGAACTTCTACTAATGGTTATAAGCCTCCAGCTTTGGCTGTGGGAGGTAAGGCTTTTTCTTTTTCTTTCCCCGATTTTTTAAGTTTTGGTGGAGCTGGTGGTGGTGGTGGAGATGATGATGGTGTAACTTCCGGAGGTTGTTTAGGGGGTTCTAGCGGTGGTATAATTTTAATATATAGCAACGTTATGAAAGATGCTATACTTTATGCTAAAGGCGAGGATGGTGTGAATGCTGGCGGTTCTGGTGGGGGTTCAGGCGGCGCTGGGGCCGGAGGATCAATTTTTATAAAAGCTTCTAACTACAGTGAATTTTCAGATGACTCCGTTTCAGTAGCTGGGGGAGTAGGTGGACATTCTAATACAAATACTGGTGGAAATGGTTCTATAGGTTTTAGTAAAGTGCCTTTAGGTGAGATAGAAGTTATAACTGGTTATGAAGGTAACGGTACTTTGTACGTTTTAGATCAATATGATTATTGTGCTGTAGTTGATACAGACGAAAATGCAAAATATTCTAGTGTAAAAGCAGCTATATGGAGTAATACCACTGGTGGATTATCTTTTGTAAAAATTAATAACTATATGACTGTAGATATAGATGATAATTATGAAACTATAAAATCACAATGTATAAAGACTATAACTAAGCGATTTGATTTTATTATTATACAAGCATTAGATTATTTAGGTACAGATATTTATTTTTTGCAACAAGAATATATAAAAGTAGATGATGAAGGTAATGAATTAAAAGTGTCTTGGACGACTTATAACTATGTGTTAGATACTATCATACCTTATAATTATACAACCAATTTAGTTAGTACACGCACAGTTTTAGGGTTATATAATCAGACAACTATTTATGTGCAGGTTAGGGACCAATTTAATAATGGTGTTTATGGTGCTAATGTATTTGTTTCTTTTACAGGTGATATTGGGGGTCATTTAGATCCTTTGTCCGGTTATGTTGTTACAGATCCTAATGGTTTTTGTGAACTTACTTAT
>Ga0256913_10001306_pt1 | contig 12825 bp, 12 predicted proteins | sample Axial_MatmetaG_FD_185970 | JGI IMG/M metagenome (GOLD analysis project Ga0256913, IMG submission 185970) | Deep-sea worm associated microbial mat communities from Axial Seamount, Juan de Fuca Ridge, Pacific Ocean - Axial_Mat | ecosystem: Environmental > Aquatic > Marine > Oceanic > Microbial...
CTGTCTCTGTTTTCTTGCAGGATCTTTCTCTACAAATACCGGTTTGCGTGTCCATGGATCCATCTCTGTATAGTACATGAGCGTCGAGTAGGTTGACGGGGTGGGGATGAACACCTGTACCTGTTCGGGGTTGAGGCGCAGCTCTTTGTTGGCGAACGCTTTTAAATGCTGCATATCTTCCATCTGGCTTCCCGGATGCGCTGCGATGAGATAGTAGGTAAGGAACTGTCTCTTGCCCGATTTCTTATTGAGATTGTCGAAACGTTTCTTAAAATGGAGCAGTGTCTCTTTATTTGGTTTCCCCATCAGTTTGAGTATTTTGTCCTCGGTATGTTCGGGGGCAACTTTCATCTGGCCTGATATATGGTGCTCAACCAGTGTTTTGAGGTACTCCTGCCCGTGTTTCCTGTCTTCGTTGATGAGGTCGTAACGTATGCCGCTGTTGACGAAAACCTTTTTGATATGCGGCATCTGGCGTATGGCTTTGAGCATCTCTATCTGTGGGCCGTGGTCGGGCCTGAGAGTAGGGCAGACGGTGGAGCTGGTACAGGCGATGTCCAGGCAGACGCCATGCTTGAGTTTGCGTTTGCACTCGTAGCCGTACATATTGGCGGTCGCCCCACCCACATCGTTGATGATGCCTTTAAAATCTTTGTGTCTTTTGAATGCGTCTATCTCGTTGACGATGGACTCCTGGCTTCTGCTGCGGATGGTTCTGCCCTGGTGAACGGAGATGGCGCAGAAGTTGCACTCCCCGTAACAGCCGTGATGGGTAGTTACGGAGAACTGTATGGTCTGAAGTGCCTTGACCTCACCCTGCTCTTTGTAGTAGGGGTGGACATCGCGTTCATACTTGAGATCATAGACATGGTCTATCTCCTCCTCTTCCATGTAGTCCTGAGGAGGGTTCTGAATGAGCCATCGGCTGTCCTGAAGCTGGCAGAGCCCTTTTGAGATGACGGGTTCATTGTTATGATAGAACTGGTGGAACATGTTGATAAAGGTCTTTTTATCCGCTTTGCAGGCATCAAAGGAGGGAAGCTCTATGTAGCCCTCTTTCGGCCCTTTGGCAAAGTAGCAGAGCCCGTTGATCTCTTCAACGGATGTACCGTCCCTGTAGGCATCGGCAAGTGCAATGATGGTCTTTTCGGCCATACCGTAGACCAGTACATCGGCTTTTGCATCGAAAAGCAGCGATTTTCTGAGTTTGTTGGACCAGAAGTCATAGTGTACGACCCGCCTCAGGCTTGCCTCTATGCCTCCAAGTACGATGGGGGCGGTCTCTTTGAAGTGCTGACGTATGAGATTGACATATTTGATGGTGGCACGGTCGGGCCTGCGGTTGTTCTTCCCTCCGGGAGTGAAGTCATCATTGTTCCTGAACTTCTTTGTTGCGGTATAGTTGGCGACCATACTGTCCACAAGTCCGGCACTGACACCCCAGAAGAGTTTGGGTTCCCCAAGCCGGCAGATATCTTCCCCGCTGTTGACATCTGGTTGTGCAATAACGCCTACACGGTAGCCTGCATCGAGCAGCAGCTTGCCTACAATGGCAATACCGTTATAGGGGGTATCGATATAGGTATCGCCGCTGACAAGAATGACATCCAGCTTTTCCCATCCCAGCCTCTTTAACTCTTCTTTTGTGGTAGGTATAAACACGCGACCTCCTTTATTTGTCTAATTATAGTCAGTATCTGCGGCTTTGTCCATAGCCGAAAATATGACAATTTGACATCTTTTAATGTTTAAAACCAAACACCTGATATACTTTGGAAAATTAAAAATTCGGAAATGTGAAATGAGGAGTATAGGATGATCGTAGGAATCGAAGGAACAGTGGAACACAAAGACCCGACCTTTGTGCATATCAATGTCAACGGACTTATCTATGAGGTGCATGTCTCCATCAACACTTCCAATGCCCTTGAAAAGAGCAGGGTAAAGCTGTTTGTCACGCAGATCATCCGGGAAGATACCAATGCGCTGTACGGGTTTAAAGAGCGGAATGAGAAAAAAATGTTCGATACGCTCATCAAGATCAATGGGGTCGGCCCGAAGGTAGGGCTGGCGGTCTGTTCGACCTTCACTCCTGAAACCTTTGCCAGGGTGGTCAGCAGCAAAGATGTGGGCATGCTCAAACGGGTACCGGGCATCGGGCCCAAAGCGGCGAGCCGTATTTTGGTAGAACTGGCGGACTTCATCGTTGACGGGAATGAAACAGACAGCAGCAGCGGAGCGATGGGAGAGGCGGTCATGGCTTTGGAGAGCCTCGGTTTCAAAAAAGAGGCGATCCAAAAAGCTCTTGCCGGTGTCAGTGGCGACACGGCCAGTATGGTCAAAGAGGGCTTGAAGAAGCTGCAGCGGCTTTAAAGTTGATCTTTCATGATACAGCTATCTGGAAGCGGAAGATCTTGGCGGTGTGTGCCGGTAGAGCTCTTCAAGCAGATTAAGAAGCGGAAGGAAAAGTATTTCAACTTCGGACATATCGACAGTTCCTTGATTGGGGAAGAAAAAATGGTTATTCCGGTTGCGTCTGGTACGGATGATGATATAGATCATCTCCGAGATCAGTTTTGATTTCAGAGGATCGAAAGAGAGTTTTTCAAAGAGTTCCTCTTCAGCACTTCTGATCGCGGTACTGATGGTACCTGTATTGATCTGTGCCATATACTCTATCTGCAGCGTTTCAAGCGTTTTCGCAAGCCAGGGATTCCCGCTGGCCGTAGCCCTCTCTCCATACTCCCCGTTGGCTCTTTTTTTGAAAAAGGCAATATGGTGTTTGAGAAGGCAGGCTTTAAGCAGAACTTCTGCTGCCAGTGATGTATCGCGCCAGAAATCCACAGCTTGAAAAGGGTCTGGAGCTACAAGGTCCCCGAGTATGAAAGAACCGTTACGGTAGCTGAGGATGCGGTGTTTGGTGGCAAGATGGATGGTATAGGCATGATTCTCCTCTCCAAGATGGCTGATATCGATACTGCCGTGCATGAACTACCCTTTTTTAAAGATCAACTCTTCGACCTCCTGGCCGATGGCCTGGGCAACGACATTGCATTTGACGATGAAGAGGAAATAGACAGGACGCTCTGCCGCCTGAAAGAGACTCTCGAAATTCCCCATCCCTTTTGCGAGTACAATGTCCGCCCGGTCAAAAATGGCTTTTGAACGGGCATTGATCTCCTGCAGGTCATATCCGGGAGTCTCTACGCCGGTATCTACGATATGGGCGACATTTTCGAGTATTTGTGCCTCTTTGACGGTCACGTCATTGATGATGGGTTTGCCGCGGACGAAGTAGTAGACTTCTACATCGTACGTTTGTTTGATCTTCTCTATGAGCAGTTTGTCAAAGATATGCTCCCCGACATTGTCACCGATGAAAACAAGCTCTTTTGCCTCTTTGAGCTCTGTTTCGAAGCGGGCAAAATCATCGATGCCGAAGCTTCGGTGAAAATGGCTCTGGATCGTCTTGTTCAGATCCAGCTGGTTCTGAGCGCCAAAATCGATGACATTGCCGATAACGGAGAGTTTGACTGCATCGTGCAGGGTATGGACAAAAGAGGTATCGACACTGAGTGCAAGTGCCGTTGCCTGCTCTTTTGCCTTGGCCACAGGATCGTCGATCCCTGTGAGTTCCGAAATCTTCCCGTAAGTCTTTTTTGCCAGTTGCGGAGGGGTATGCCCAAGATCGTTCTCCATCAGTATCTGTGCCGTACTGTCAAGCAGTGCTTTACTGGTTCCATCATCGAGTTCAAGCAGTTTGGAGACTTTGAGTGTCTGGTTCATAATGCAGGTGATACAGTCTGGTTTAATGTTCATGTGACATTTCTTTCTGTTTTTCTGCTATTATATCACTTCTAGTTTATTAAGGAGAGAGAACATCAGACAGATACTGCTTAAAATACTGTTTCTTTTTTATCTGACATCCTCATACCTCAATGCGGTACATATTCACAGCAGCCATGAAGCACATGGGGACAACTGCAAGATCTGTATCGTTGCAAAGGCACTGCAGAGTGCAGACCTGCCTCCTTCGGGAGTACTATTGGCCTCTTTTCCCACTGACTACGAGCTCAACTCCGGTTTGGAGAGCAAACGCTGCTTTTTTACCGATAAAGGCTATGACAGTACAGCCCCTCCTTTTTTCCATTGATCTTTTTTTGAGATTTGGGTTTAGCAACAGAACATAATTTTTACAATCTATGGAATAAAGGATATTTCTATGAAACAATATACTGCCGTACTGACGGCTGTGCTTTGTGCGACACTCGCCCATGCACAGCCTGATGTGCAACTTGCCCTGACGTATGGGCATCTTGATTTCGACCACTCCGTTAAAAAAGATAAAGGAGAGAGGTATGGTATGAAGCTTGACTGGAAAACAGATACCGGCCTCTACCAGATTGCCTATGAAAAAACGGATACCCTGACTTTCAAGCCTCCGCTTGGGAAAAACCTGCATGTCAATAAATACTATCTTAAATATACCTATGCACTGGATGAGAAACAGGCGTTCCATTTCAGCTACGCCACAATCGATGACAACCTGATGAAGGAGACGGACAGCGGGCATATCTACGGTATGGGGTACCGCTACGGTGCCTGGGATCTGACACAGTACATTAGCGACTACAGACACTTCAATGTCTATCAGACCGATATGAAATATACCTATGGAACAGATATCGGAGCAGTGAGAACATCTGTGGCACTGATAGGGAAATATATCCATCTTCAGAACAGGGAGAGTAACGGGTTCAGTAAAAATGCGAAAGCGGATTACTTTACCCCCGGCATCAAACTTCACGCGCATTATGGGGAGTATCATTTCGGGGCAGGGGCGTTTTTCGGCAAGAGGATCTTCGCTGTCATGGATAACGGTTTTAGGGTACAGCACCATGCTATGGAGTTCGATGAAACCTATATGGCAGGTTTGGGAAAACATTTCGGCCCGGCGGACCTGACACTGAAGTATGTCTACCAGAGTGCGACGGAAGTACCCATAAACAATAAGAACGTTAAAGTAAAAAATGTGATGTTACAGTTACGGTACCGTTTTTAGAAATAGGCTAGACTTTGTTGATGACCCTGCGTGCCGTAACGAATTTCTTGGCGTAGTAGCCGTGGCGGATAGGGGAGATGATGATCCCTTTCTTCTTTGATGCAGCATGGATGAACTTTCCGTTACCGATATAGATGCCTACATGGGTAACGGGAATATCGCGTTTTTTGTCTGTCAGGAAGAAGAGCAGGTCGCCTTTTTGCAGGTGTTCCCTGTCTACTGCCTCCCCTTTTTTGGACTGGGACCATGCTGTTCTCGGCAGGTTGATACCATGCTTTTTGTAGAGGTACTGCACATAGCCGGAGCAGTCGAAGCCTTCGGGAGTCGTTCCTCCCCAGACATATTTGCCGCCTTTGAAATATTTGGCATCTTCAAGCAGCTTTTTCTTGTCTGCCAGGGAGATATGGTAGACTTTGCCCGCTTTTTTTGCCTCTGCCTGCGCCTTTGCGATACGCCGGACCCTTCTTCTTGCCGCTTCGGCTCTTTTGGCAAGGTTTTCCGCCCTGTGGAGCTCATCGTAGATAGCTTGCAGGGAGTATTCGGTAGCTTTCTGGTTGAGGCAGGCATTTTCGGTATGGGAGAGGGTGCGGCTATGCACCACCTTTCCCTTTTTATCGGTAATGACAAAGAGATTGCCGTAGGCGCACGCCATGACACTGAGCAGTACAATCCCTCTCTTCAGCACCTTCTCCCACCTTTCCATATTTTTTACTATTATATCATAGTAACTTTTAACGAAAATAAAATATTTTCAAAGCATTTCTCTTTTGAAGGGAGGAATAAGATACAATACCGTTATGAATAGCGATATCGTCATTATAGGGGGAGGGGCCAGTGCACTGATGCTGGCGTCACTGCTTCCTGAAAAATCGGCAACGATCATTGAGCACAATAGCGGCCTGGGTGCGAAAATACTGGTCTCAGGCGGTGGAAAATGCAACATCACCAATGCAAAAATGGGAACAGAGTATTTTCTTGGAAATGCGGATTTCATACGTCCCGTCTTGCGAAAATTCAATGAAAAGGCACTGCTTCGATGGTTGGAGAGGGGGCAGCTTGAACCTGTGCTGAGAAAAGAGACGCAATACTTCTGCAGGGACTCGGCCAAAGAGTTATTAGCCCTTTTTCTCAGAGAGAGCCGGAAACAGCAAATGCTTACCGGAGAAAAAGTATTGGGAGTCGTAAAGGAGAATGGGGTATTCCATGTAAGGACGGACAAAAGAGTGCTTTCGGCCAAAGCTGTGGTCATCGCTTCCGGCGGTTTGAGCTTTCCCCGGCTTGGCGCAAGTGCCACAGGATATGAGATCGCAGAGCATTTTGGGCATACTATTGTAAAAACTGCACCTGCACTGGTTGGTTTTACGGTGCAGAAAGAGCAGTTTTTCTTTAAAGAACTTTCCGGTATCTCTACGGATGTTGAGATAAAAGTGGGAAGTCATATATGCAGGGGTTCACTCCTTTTTGCACATAAAGGCATCAGCGGCCCGGCGGTTCTGGATGCTTCACTCTACTGGAACAGAGGGAAAATAGAGATCGATTTCCTTCCCGGATTTTCATGGGAACAGCTAAAAAGAAGTAAAAAACAGATCAGTTCGATCTTCCCTCTTCCTAAACGTGTTACTAAGGCATTTTTGGTACAATTAAACCTTGATGACAAAACAGGGACGAAAATCAGTACAGACGAACTTCTGGCGTTACAAACACTGAATCGCTACAGTTTTGCCCCGGCAGGTACTTTCGGTTATGTGAAAGCGGAAGTGACCAAAGGCGGTGTCAATACAGATGAAGTGGATGCAGAAACGATGATGAGTAAAAAAGAGCAAGGGCTTTATTTTACAGGGGAAGTGCTGGATGTCACAGGAAGACTTGGAGGGTACAATTTTCAATGGGCGTTCTCCAGCGCCTATGTTTGTGCGAAATATATCAAAAGAGAGATAAAGAGGGATAATCGATGAAAATAAGAGTGTTACTGGTAGTGCTGTTTGCTGTTTTACTAAGCGGATGTGTGGGAACACCGGATGCAGAAGGATGGCGTTCATCCCAGAAAAATGAGTTTTTGAAAATACTTGAGACGGACAAATATGCCTCCATCTGTAATCAGCAGCCGCTCTATGAGAAAGTGAAACAGACCAGAAATTCCAAACTGATGTCCAAGCTGCTTGTGGCCTATACCTGGAATCTTGCCAACGGATGTATCGACCTGAAGAGCTTCAAAGCTGCCCAGAAAGAGAGAAGAGCCAGAAAGATCAAGACGAAGTATGAAACCTACCTGCAGGAGGTCAAGGCTTCCGATATCTTGATGCAACTCAAAGCGGGGCAGAGCATCGAGCAGATACTCAAACCTTATGTTCCTGAATATCACCAGTTCAACGACCTTATCCGGTCGTATAAACTTTTGAAGAATGATGCGAATATTTCAGATGATACGCTCTATAAGATCCGTCTGAACATAGAAAGAGTGAAACTGATGAAGCCGCACCATGAGAAGAATTATGCGCTTATCAATATTCCGGAATTCGTTGTGCGTATTATAGAGAATGACCAGACGGCACTCAGTATGGCAGTCATAGTAGGTAAACGGCATTTGCAGACACCGATCTTCAGTACTGATCTCAAATACATTACGCTCAACCCCCAGTGGAGTGTGCCTGACAGTATTGCCAGAAACGAGATCATCCCGAAAACATTAAGAAACCCGAACTACCTGAGATCGCACCATATGGTGATACGCAGAGACTACAACCTCAAATCGCCTGCTTTGAGTTTCAACTCGGTGAACCCGCGTGCCTATGTGGGCGGCAAAGGGCCGGTACCGTTCAAGTTCATCGAAGTCCCGTCGAAGAAGAACGGTTTGGGGCGGGTGAAGTTCATTTTCCCGAACAACCACTCTGTTTATATGCATGACACGCAGTCGAAAAATCTGTTCAAACGCAAAGTACGTACCTATAGTCATGGCTGTGTCCGGCTCTCCCAGCCACAGGCCATGCTGAAGCATATTACCGAGAACTATACTTCCGTAAGCCAGGAGCAGGTACAGAAGTGGTATGACAGTCTGAAAACGCACCATATTTCCCTAACGAAAAGGCTGCCGGTACATACTGCCTATTTAACGGCGTATGTAGATGAGTGCGGGCAGGTACTGCTCTTTAACGATATTTACGGATTCGACAAACTCCAAAAACTCAATTTTGAATTATAAAGAGGGGGATGGAAGATCCTCGACAAAGCTATAAGTGCCATTATGTTAAAATACTCCAATTTAACACAAATGGTACAGTATGGCATCTAAAGAGATATTCTACAGAGAAACCCCCTTTCAACTCTCCTATGAACTGGTCAACCCCTCGCAGGATAAAACAGTGCTTATCCTGCACGGATGGGGAAGCAATAAAGAGATCATGAAACAGGCATTTGGCACCCTTCTGCCGGAGTACAGACATCTCTATCTGGACCTGCCGGGATTTGGCAAAAGTTCCAACGAGATGATCCTGACTACGGATGATTATGCAAAGATCGTACAGCTTTTTCTTGATGCGCTCGGTGTAGCCCCGGTGATCGCAATGGGGCACTCGTTTGGCGGTAAAGTCGCGACACTGCTGGCGACTCCCTGCCTGGTGCTGCTTTCAAGTGCCGGGGTTATCACGGAGAAACCGTGGTCCGTAAAACTTAAGATCGCTACGGTTAAATTCCTTAAACCTCTGGGGATGCATTTTATCAGAGAGCTCTTCAAAAGCAAAGATGTCGAGGGGATGAGCCATGAGATGTATGAGACCTTTAAAAATGTAGTCGATGAAGATTTTGAAGCGCGCTTTGCAGAGAGTCAAAGCAAAGCACTCTGTTTCTGGGGGAAAGAAGACACGGCAACACCGCTTTATACCGGAGAGAAGATCGCAGGGCTCATCAAGGGTGCGCAGTTCTATCCGCTGGAGGGTGACCACTTCTTCTTTTTGAAGCATGCCGGTTTCATCGCACAGACCATCACTGAACACTGCAAGGAATATTAACGATGCTACAGACACTCAATATCGTCGCCTATGCCCTTTTTTTACTGGGAATGGGTTACTACTTCATTACCAATCTGCAATGGTACAGCTATAAGCTGGAGCGTGTACTCTTCCACCATACCAAAACATGGTGGCATTTCGTCTATTTTCTGATCCCTTACGCACTCTATGAGGTCATCAGCAACACCTCCCCCTACGGTTTTGTCGTGGTACTTCTCTATGCGGGACTGCTTTTTAGCTGGTACAGGGGACTGGACAAACCGCTTGTCTTTACCGGACGGGTAAAGCGTTTCTATGCGGCACTTCTCCTTTTTGCACTCTTTATGGCAGTAGTGTTCAAAAGTTATGTCGTGGTGATCCCGCTTTTCCTTGCCTATTTTGTTTCGCTCTTTATCGAGAAGATGCTTTTTAGCGGTTTCAAACGCAAGGCTGAAAAGAGACTCGAAGCGATGGATGGCCTTACGGTTGTAGGTATTACGGCAAGTTACGGAAAAACAAGCATTAAGAATTTTGTGGCACATCTGCTTGAAGCCAAATACAGGACCTACGCTACCCCGCGCTCTGTCAATACCCTGGGAGGTGTCATGAAAGATATCAACGACGATCTCCCGGAAGATACGGAAGTCTATGTGGTGGAGATGGGTGCCAGAGGCGAGGGCGACATCGCCGAGATCAGCACGTTTGTCAATCCTCACTATGTGGTGGTGGGGAAGATCGGCCCGGCACATATCGAATATTTCGGTACGATGGAGAATATCCGCAATACGAAAATGGAGATACTCCAAACTGACAGGCTCAAAGAGGCATGGATCCATGAGAGCGCCATGGTGAAGCCCGAGAGCCATATCCATACCTTCGGAACCAAAGAGAACCTGGATGTCCGCTCCGGATTGCCTGCCCCTGAGTTTGTCGTAGAAGATGTCAAAGCGACGCTTGAATCGACAAGTTTCACCCTCAACGGCGTACGCTACTCTGCCAGCATCCTCGGGGCGTTCAATGCCATGAACCTTGCAGCGGCGGTACTTGTGGCCAAAACGCTGGGAGTGAGCGATGAAGCCATACAGCAGCAACTCTCGACACTCGAACCGGTCGCACACAGACTCCAGCGTATCGATGCGGGAGGCAAGGTGATCCTCGATGACTCCTTCAATGGAAACATAGACGGGATGATGGCATCGTTCGATCTGGCATCGACCTATGAAGGCAGAAAAGTGGTTATTACACCGGGGCTTGTAGAGGTAGATGATGCGCTCAATGAACAGGTAGCCAGACGTGCCGATGAAGTTTTCGATGTCGTAGTCGTTACAGGAGATCTCAACTATGCCATCTTCAAACAGTATGTTGATCCTGCCAAACTGGTGAAACTTGAGAGTAAAGCGCAGATGGAAGAGATGCTGGTAGAGCAGACAAGGGCGGGGGACCTGATACTTTTTGCCAATGACGCCCCGTCATTTGTCTGATCTAATTCCATTTTAGATGAAACGACTCGATTCTATGGGAGGGTTAAGGTTTAAGAAAGAGAAAAACAGTCATTCTTCTTAACGCTTAACGCTTAACGCTTAACGCTTAACGCTTAACGCTTAACGCTTAACGCTCTTATTCCCCCATCCGCTTGAAAAAGAGGTCATGTGACCTGCTTTTAATGGTCAATCCATCGATCCCGTGACGGTGCTCTTTCTGAATGGTAAATCCCTCTTCGATGGTCTCATGCAGCCGTTTGCTGACGAAGCTGTGGCTCTTCCCTCTGCATGCCATACGGGTGGTCATAAGTCTGCTTGTGTAGGTTCCCTCTTTGAGCGCAGTGAGCTTTCCGCTGATACGGTTACAGGCATCAAAGCCCTCCAGTCTCATCTTCCTGGGCTGAAAATCCAGAATGGCACGTACTTTGCGTACATCGTATCCGTCCATCACACGCAGATGCCATCCTCCTTCAATGTCGCTGAGCGAGGTTGGGTCAGCCTGCAGGGTCGAGAAAAAGAGGAGCGGTAGTAAAAATCTTCTGAAAGACATACAAGTTTCCTTTCCGAGTCTATAGGGTATAATCAACGAAACTATACACACTGAGTATTAACGGAGGATGTATGAAACACGTTTTTTTATGGTTTTTCTTCCCGCTACTGCTTTTGTCTGCACCGCTGCAGCTGACACAGAAACAGGCGGAGTTCATTGCCAAAAAAGTATGGCAGAACGAGGGTGCAGGCAAGGACAAGTATCTGGTCTGGTGGAACAAAGGAGAGGATTTCGCCTCTCTTGGCATAGGACACTTCATCTGGTTCCCCAAAGGGCATACGGAGCGTTTCAGAGAGGTATTCCCGATGGTCATTGCTTTCATGGAGGAGAGAGATGTTCCAATGCCCCGGTGGCTTGACCAAAACACGGACTTTCCATGGCAGACAAAAAAAGCGTTCTTTGCTGCAAAGAGAGCAAAAAGCAAGCACTATTTAGAGCTTTTCCGTTTCCTCAAACGTACGATGCCCTATCAGGCGAAGTTCATGGCTGAGCGTATGATGCAGGCACTCCCTCAGATGCTGGGTACCATAGACGATCCTGCCAAAGCCAGGATGATCGAACGCAGGTTCAACCATATCCTTTACAAAAAAGACGGAACTATCGATGAGCGTGGACTCTACATCCTCATAGACTATACCAATTTCAAAGGGGAAGGCACACTCAAAAGCGAACGCTACAAAGGGCAGGGGTGGGGACTGCTGCAAGTGCTAGAACACCTCGATGAGAATGCCACGAACAAATACAAAGCCTTCGCCGACTCCGCCAAGGCGATGCTCTCCAGACGTATCAAGAACTCACCGCCTGCACGGGGTGAGGAGCGCTGGAGACGTGGGTGGAATTCGAGGTTGGATACGTATTGGAAATGAGGTGATGAATTGCCTCTTGTTCCTCCTCATCCCATAACGCCATTATTCCCGTAGGGGTAACCCTTGTGGTTACCCTTTGTGACCATAATCTTTTTCCCAATTCAAAGGGCAACCATAAAGGATTGCCCCTACAAATGCAAATGGAATTTCAATACAAAATCGTTTCTCTCTCATTACGTATCTGGCATTGTTCCCGTAGGGGTAACCCTTGTGGTTACCCTTTGGTACTATAATCTCTTTTTCTTCCCCAGAGCAACCATAAAGGATTGTTCCTACAGGTGCATGTTTGTATAAAATTTGAGTCGTACCAGTAGGTTCGATGATGATTTTATACGAAGCCCATAAATGTGATGATAGTGCAAAGTCATGAATTTCTATTTTGGGATTTGGGACCATCTCTCAGTTTGACACCCAAACCAAACCATGTTATAATACAGCAAAAAGTAAGGTAAAAAATATGGCAATACAATACAGCAATCAAACCATAGAAAAAGTCACCTTCAATATCACCTCAGAGCTAAAAGCAGAGCTTGTATCGCTAAAAAACGAGATGCATGTCTCCCTTTCAGCCATTTACAATGAGGCACTTTCAAACTACATCAAGCAAAAAGAGCTGGAGAAGTGGGAGAGAGGGGCATCACTTGCATCAAAAGATACACATTACCTCAAGCTTGCCGAGGCGATGGATGACAGGGAGGATGACCTCTATGCGTATTGAGCAAGGGGAGATCTGGCTGGTGGAGTTCTCTCCAAAGCGAGGCAGTGAGATCGCCAAACAGCGTCCTGCCATTGTGGTCAGTCATAACACGATCGGGAGACTTCCTCTGAAGACCATTGTACCGATCACGGACTGGAAACCGAACTATATGAACTATCCGTGGAT
>Ga0256913_10001307_pt1 | contig 12822 bp, 10 predicted proteins | sample Axial_MatmetaG_FD_185970 | JGI IMG/M metagenome (GOLD analysis project Ga0256913, IMG submission 185970) | Deep-sea worm associated microbial mat communities from Axial Seamount, Juan de Fuca Ridge, Pacific Ocean - Axial_Mat | ecosystem: Environmental > Aquatic > Marine > Oceanic > Microbial...
TGAATGGATCATGGTCTGTCAGAAAGCTTGAAACTAGAAGTTCCAGCCTAACCCGACATAACCGTAGTAAGCGGTTCCATCTTCGTCACCATAGACATATTCTTCACCCATATCGAATACATCGTAGGTTGCTGAGGCTGTCGTGTAGAAAGTCTCAGTGAAGTTATAGGTGCCACCCAAAGTGAATTCATACTGCTGGTATGAGAGATCAGAGTAACCGGAAATCTCATTGTTGAGCTCCCAATTATCATAATTCTGAGCAGCATACATTCCTGGAGGGCTACCGGCATGATCCGCAAGTGCCTGGTTGTCATTTTTAGCAAGGACTCTTGATCTCTGTTTGAACGTCCAGTCCCAGCTGTCATCAGCTTTGCTGTAAGTAAAACCAGCATTTAAAGAAAGTTTTTTGGTGGCTTGAAAATCGCCATTAAGTGCAAGAGTGTGTACATCAGATTCGTATTCAACATCTCGACAGATCGACCCAAACTGGGTCGACGCAATTGCGTTCGCTCAGCCATGGTACCAGCCGACACAGGCACGGTTCTCAGTATCCTGGTAGCTGTAGGTATACGCTGCTGTTAGATTGACGTTGTTGCTCGGTGCGTACCAGAAGCTGATGCCCGGCACAAATGTATCTTGCTGGTAATGGACATCATCATTTTCTTCGTAGCGACCACGCAGAAAGAATGTCGCTGCCATATTTGCACTTGGTGACCATGTCGTACTCAATTTGACTTCATGGACAGCATCGGCCTGATTGGTGGCATCAAAACCACGTGACGGATAAACCGAGTTCCAGTAGTAGACCCAGTTATCATTGCCGTCAACACCCTGGAATTGAGCTGCATCCAAGTATGCCAACCCAGAGGTCGGGTCGTAATAATCGGGATTGCCCTGGGCAATACCCGTTGCATTGTGGGCAACAAATGGGTCGCTAATGTCCTGATACTCGTAACTGATGCGACCCGAGAAGGCTCTACTGAAACGTGATTTAATGGCTGCTTTGATCGTGTGGGTTTCTGTTTCACCCAGTTCTTCTTCCGTGCGATCTACATTTTCGTACTCGTAGCCAAGCCGCAAAGTTGTCGCTGTCGCCAGTCGGTAAACGGCATCAACCGCGAACTCTGTGACTTCACGTGATTCAGCAGAGACATAATGGTCGGTATTATCCATTTCGTGTGTTTGCGGGCGACCATAGGCCGGAGGATCGTCTCTCTTGTCAAAAGTGACAGAGTATTCAGGCCCTTCGATTTCATAGTATCCACCACGAAATGACAGGCGAACCGGGCCAAAAGCAGTCGCAATCTTACCGTTGAATCCATCATACTCACTGGTGAGAGTTTTGTCGTCCAGTTCGTAGATACCGGGTTCGTCAGTTTTTGTGCTTTCAACATCGGCATTCATGTAGCTAGCCGAGATGGTGGTACGGTCAAAATCAACCCGAGCTTTCAGTAAATGAGAATCTTTCTCGGAGTCTGGAGTTTTCCCAAACTTATAGTCGTCTTCAGCATAAAGTAGACTACTTTCCTTGACGAGCCCGCCTGCATCTGCTGCTGGTGTGATGTACCAGCGTGATGGAGCATTGGCCTGCTCTTCGAAGTCACGTGTCAGGTACTCATAATCGACAGTGAGGATGCCAAACTTGCCGGTTGCCCCGAGGGTGAACTCTTCAGTGCGTTCATCGATATCCTTACCGGATGCGCTGACGTGACAGCCGCCACATTTTGACAGACCAATTGCCTGCTCCATCCCTTCACGGGTTTCGATACGCAGCCCGGCGTGAAAGACAATGTTGGGGAGGACTGGCAGTGCGATATCAACGTCATTTTTGAGCTCGCGGCGGGTCACAATGTAGTCATTGTTGACTTCCTGGTTAAAATCGGCTTCCAGTAAATCTGCCGCTTGTGTTGCCGATAAGCCGGTGAATCGAGGGTTGTTCGCGACAGGGGATGCCCCACCAATGGTGACTCCAGGGTTACCTGTCGCTCTGATTAAATCGGCATAAATCTTATCTGTCGTAACATTTGGTTGAGCTCCACCAATATCATCACGGGCAGTTGCACCCATTTGACTGAGTGTCTCGTGATCTTTCCAGTGATCCAGAACCGAATAATTTGTTTTCAACCTGAACATCCGCATGGCGTCCAGTTCAAAATCGATTTTCTGATCATGGCGACCCATGATCTCTGCATCGATACTGAGGCTTGATTTTTCACCAATGGATTCAAGGGAAATCTTGGGTGCCAGACTTAGCCCTTCTTCCGACCTGATTGTTCCGTATTCATTGACGCGTGCAGGGTTGTCATCCGTGTTCATTCCTGAAACACCAATTTCTGCGTGACCACTGGTCATTGCTTCTTCTGCAATAGCCAGGGTGGTGGTTGTCATCAGAATCAGGATAGACAGCAATGCAAGCAGCCAGTAATGGCGTTGCTTCATTTTTACCTCCTAAAGTTAACGGGTCAGCCCACGGCCAGTAAGTGGTTGTGATGGGAAGTCACTACCGTGTACAACTTTGTGGCAGGTTGTACATTTAGTGCCGAACGACATCTGGAATCCTTCGTGACCATTTGGATTGGCAATGCCAACATTGGGGTCAGCTGGGTTCGTATCTGCTGGCGGGTTATAGTTAGACTCACGCAGCATATGGAAGTGACCTTCGTGACATTGCAGGCACAGGAAGGGTTCATTCTGGACCAGCATGTTGTTGGCGACGGAACCGTGTGGATCGTGACAGATGGTGCAGTCGTCTTCAACGGGGGCGTGACCGAATACAAACGGACCCTGATAACGGGTGTGGCAGCTGAGGCACAGATCGTTGGTGCGCTCGTGAGTGTTCAACTCACCGTGTGGATTGTGGCAGCTTCCGCAACTCATTTTGCCTTCTTTGATTGGGTGATGAGACGGGAAGTTGGTTTTTGCCATCATTTCCTGGTGGCAGGAGAAACACAAATCAGGATCTTCTTGTTTGAGGTTGGCTTTAAGAGGTTCTTCAGCGTGCATGGTGTGGCAGTCAGTACAGCTGAGATCAGCAAGGGCGTGCTCGCTGTGAGTCCAGTCCATCAGCTTGCCGTCGGAGTGGCATTTTGAACAGATGCCCCCGATCTCTTCGGCATTAAGCTCGGATAGGACCAGGATGAACTCGGTGTCGCCTTCTCCATCAACGTGCAGGCTGCCGGGACCGTGGCAGGATTCGCAGCCTTTTTCAGCGCCCATCATTTCAAAATCAGCCAGGCGCGCATGGATGTTACGGCTGAAGCTTTCTGCCATGTCGTCATGGCATTCGAGACAGGTATCCTGTCCCACATAGGTGGCACCATCAATCGTCGGCGTGGATAGCATCTTCTCTCTGATGGCTCCCGTGGCACATGCGGCCAGGAACACAACCAGAAGAAGGACGCTTACCAGTCTGCCGGTTTTGGTGCCGGATGACTTGAATAACATGTTACCTCCTTTTTGTTCTCAGAATGAGAGTTGAGCGGTACCTTCTTGAGCTCGTTCAAAACCTATCCCCTTATGTAACAGATACCCTCCTTTCTTATGGGGATATATTCAACTTATTGAATATATAGTATTTTTTACACTTCATAGTACACCGCGGGAGAAATCTATTGAAGATAATCATTTTAATAGGTATATTAGCGGGAATAATTGGGTAAGTTCCCAATATTTTAATGTTTATATGTATGTCGCTATATTAACGTAAGTAATGGGACAATCCCCAAATATACAAATAATTATATGGATATTCGTTATTTAAAAACCCTGGTCACAGTGGTTGAAACCGGAAGCTTTTCCAAAGCTGCCCGTTCCTTGCATTTGACCCAGTCTGCCGTATCACAACGGATCAAATTCCTCGAAGAATCTTTTGGTCACACGTTGTTTGATCGCTCCGCATCGACTTTGCTGCTGACCGGAGCGGGTGAGCTGGTTCTGGAGAGTGCCCAGCGAATCCTCGGGATAGAGGAATCGTTACGGGGGAAGTTGAAGCGGATCAAGGAACGACCACGGGTTTCTCTTTGCTGTACCCCGACTTTTGGAACAGTTTACCTGCCGGGAGTTCTCAATCGCTTTATGCTGGAAAGTGGTGCTCCGGTCGATTTGAAATTTCTTCTCTACAGCCCCGATCAGGCTCTTGAGGGGATTTTGAACAAAGAATTTGACATCGCCATTGTCGAACATTGTCCCGATGCCGATCTAAGTATTTTTCAGACCTATTCGTTACCACAGGATGAGATGGTTTTTGTCAGCGCCCCTGAGCTTGATTTGCCCGAGTCCGAAATCGACATAGACATGTTGCTGAAATTCTGCCTGTTTGCCCGTAAAGAGGGGTGCAGTTCACGTGACCTGGTGACCCGGGGGTTGAAAGAGCAGGGGAAGAGTCTGGCCGATTTTGCCGGAGTGGTGACCTCTGATGACTTGCGTTTGACCTGCCAGACCGTTTTATCGGGAGGTGGGATCTCTTTTATGTCAAAGAGTCTGGTTTGTGAGTATCTGGAGACGGGGCAGATGGTCGGGCACCATGTGAAGGGATTTCCCCATACCCGCTGCCGGACGGTCATTATAGAAAAGGGGCGGGAGAGCGATCAGCTGCTCCACGATTTTGCCCGGTGTATTTTCAAAGTGATGGATGTCCCGTCGCCGTTCTGAAAATTATTTATCGCCCGAAAAATCTATCTTACCAACTGCACGACTGTCTCAATGTGGGAGGTCTGCGGGAACATATCGACCGGTTGCAGTTGTTTGACCCGGTACCCGCCGTCGGTCAGAATCTTTAGATCACGCGCCAGGGTGTCTGGATCACATGAGACATAAATGATCTGTCGGGGCCGCAGCTGACAGAGCGCCTGCAATAAGTCTTCAGAACACCCTTTGCGTGGCGGGTTAACCGTCACCAAAGCGATATTCTTCTCACCACAACGTTTCTGTAATTCTTCACTGGCATCCCCGGCAGTAAAGCGACAGTTGTGCAGCTCGTTCAGTCGGGCATTTTCTCCGGCGTTGCGAACGGCCTCATCGACAGACTCAATCCCTTCGACCTGTCCGGCATCTTTTGCCAGATGGAGGGCAATGCCGCCAATCCCGCAAAACAGATCGATTGCTTTATCGTTCCTGCTGAGTTGTGCCCATCGGCGTACCAGTGAATATATTCTGGCCGCCTGGAGGGTATTGATTTGGAAAAACGCTTCGGGGGCGATCCGCAACCGGATATCGCCAATCCGCTCGATCAGATCGGGCAGCCCCTGCAGTTTCCAGGTCTGATCACCAAGGATGACGTTGCCGGTTGAGCTGTTGATGTTCTGGTGAACACCAATCACTTCGGGGACTTTACGCATCAACCATTTTGCCAGTTTGGGGAGCTGTTGCAGGTCGCGGAAGTTGCAGACAAACGTTACCAGTGCTTTGCCACTGGTCGGGCTGACGCGAACCAGCAGGTAGCGCAACAGACCGCGCTGGTGACGGGGGTTGTAAACCGAAATCCGCTGTCGCTGTACTTCGTCACGAACGACGGCGGCAATTCTGTTAATCAATGGATGGTGAACCGGGCACTCGGGAGAATCGATCACGTCGTGGCTGCCACGCTGGTAGAGACCGATAAGAACCTTTTCCCGTTTGCGCGCAAAAGCGAGCTTGGCACTGGCACGGTAACCGAACGGTGATTCCGAGGGGAGAACGGCCGGAATCTGGATGTCATCGAGCAGTCCGTGCTGGTGGAGTGCTTCGGCAACCCGTTGTTGTTTAAACAGTAATTGCTCCGGGTATTTCATCCCGATCAGCGGGCAACCGAGACACTCTTTTTCAAGTTTACAGGCAATGTTGGTCGTCCGTTGCGGGGCGTTGCGTAACACCCGGCGCAGTTTTGTGAAAATATGAGTTCGGCCGACGTGTTCAACTTCGGCAACAACAGTCTCCCCGGGGAATGCCCCCTGGACAACGGCGATCCGGTTTTCGTAGGGGGCGAGCCCAATCCCGTCTTTGTCGAGGCTGTCGACAGTAATTTTGATGGTTTCAACTTTTGGGTGGCTGGTTGCCGATTTCTTTTTTGTTTGCTTTTTCATTGGTGACTTTCTGTGATTCATGGGACAAAGGAATGGCAGCCTACTCTTTACAGCGCTGTGCTGTCAAACTGTTGCCTGAAAGAACCAACTTGGCTAAACTGCGCCCTGCTTATTTGATTTTACAAAAATAGCTACTTAAGAAAGTCAAAGTCGAAGAAATTAACGGAGAGGCGGAGAGACGGAGAGGGGCAGAGTTGGAGTGAAAATCAAAAGCTAGACATCTTAAGTTTTTATGTTTTTCAGGAGAAAATATTTTGCGGCATAAAACTCGACAGATCAAATTAGGCGATCTCACGATCGGTGGTGATGCTCCGGTGAGTGTGCAATCGATGTGCAGTACCGATACCCGCGATGTTGCGGCGACCCTTGCTCAGATTGGAGCGTTGCAGGATGTCCGGTGTGAAATTATCCGCTGTGCTGTTCCCGACGCTGAAGCGGCTGACGCCTTGAGTGCTATCCGCAAGGGGTGTCAGATCCCGCTGATCGCCGATATCCATTTTGACTATAAACTGGCGTTGGCAGCGGTCGAGAATGGTGTTGACGGGTTGCGTCTGAACCCCGGCAACATTGGAGATCGCTGGAAAGTTGAAGAGGTCGTTAAAATCTGCGCTGAACGCGATGTGCCAATCCGGATCGGCGTCAATGCCGGCTCACTTGAGCGGGAACTGTTGCAGAAATACGGCCATCCCACCGCTGAGGCAATGGTCGAAAGCGCCCTGGGGCATATCCGGATTCTCGAAGAGCTGAACTATCGCAATATCAAGGTCAGTTTGAAGGCATCCGATATCGACAGGACTGTCACGGCGTATCGGCTCTTGGCTCAACAGGTCGACTATCCCCTCCATATTGGGATTACCGAGGCGGGAACAACCTGGGCGGGGACAATCAAGAGTGCCATCGGTTTGGGGTCACTTCTCTACGCTGGTATCGGTGATACGCTGCGGGTATCGCTGACCGGGGATCCGGTTGAAGAGGTCAGGGTCGGCTGGGAGATTCTCAAAAGTTTGCGGTTGCGTGAAAAAGGGCCGATCTTTGTCAGTTGCCCCACCTGCGGGCGGTGTGAGATTGGGCTGATCGAAATCGCTGAAGAGGTCGAGCAGCGTCTGGCCGATTTTCCACAACCGCTCACGATTGCCGTGATGGGATGTGTTGTCAACGGTCCCGGCGAGGCCCGCGAAGCCGATCTGGGAATCGCCGGCGGTATCGGGCAGGGAATCCTGTTTCGCCACGGTGAAATTGTCCGTAAGGTCCCGCAGAGTGATTTGGCTGATGCTTTGGTCGATGAGGCCTGGCGGCTGATTGAAGAAGAGAAAAATGGATAATACGTTTGACGTACGGAGTCTTTTGCCGCCAGCCCTGTCAAGAGCTTGCATTTCTCCCCAAATAGGGTTAATTTTCAATGCTTAATTTGTCCGAAGGGTGTTGTTTGCTTGCCGCCGGTTCGGATCAACTTCAAATCGTTATCCGTTGAACAGGGAAAATCATATGCGCTACTCTCAATACCTTCTCCCCACTCTTAAAGAAACCCCAGCCGATGCCGAGGTGGTCAGTCACCAGCTGATGATGCGGGCGGGCATGATCCGTAAAGTTGCTGCCGGTATTTACAGTTATCTCCCTTACGGGTTGCGTTCGCTGCGCAAAATGGAGCAGATCATCCGTGAAGAGATGAACCGGGCCGGGGCAATTGAGTGTCTGATGCCGATGGCAAACCCGGCCGAGTTGTGGCAGGAATCGGGACGCTGGGAAAAGTATGGTAAGGAGCTGTTGCGTTTCAAGGATCGCAAATCGGCCGATTTCTGCATGGGACCGACCCACGAAGAGGTGATCACCGACATTATCCGCAATACGGTCAATTCGTACAAGCAGTTGCCGTTGAATCTTTATCAGATCCAGACCAAGTTTCGTGATGAAATCCGCCCCCGCTTCGGCTTGATGCGGGGCCGTGAATTTGTCATGAAGGATGCCTACTCCTTTGATCTTGAAGATGCCGGTGCCGATGATTCGTATCGGAAAATGTATCAGGCGTATCGTAATATTTTTAACCGCTGCGGCTTGAAATTCCGCTCGGTTGAAGCTGACAGCGGTGCGATTGGCGGGAACTTCTCTCACGAATTCATGGTGCTTGCCGATTCGGGTGAAGACGCCATTGTGTCGTGTGACAGTTGTGAATATGCAGCCAACGTCGAAAAGGCCGAATTGATTTATGGTGACCTGACGACTCCGCCGGCAACTCAGGATCTGACAAAAGTTGCGACCCCCGGACAGAAGACCATCGAGGATGTTGCAAAATTCCTTGATGTTGCAGCGTCACAACTGGTGAAGACATTGATTGTCCAGACATCTGACGACGAAGTGCTGGCGGTGTTGCTGCGTGGTGATCGTGAGCTGAACATGATCAAGCTGACCAATCTTCTCGATGTCGATTGGGTACTGCTGGCTGAAGACGATGTTGTCAAGGAAGCGACTGGCGCTCCGACCGGGTTTGCCGGGCCGGTTGGTTTGAAGATCAAAGTCATTGCCGATGCTGAAATTAAAGGAATGGCCGATTTTGTTGTCGGCGGCAATGCCGTTGATGTCCATGTCACCGGGGTTAATCTGGAGCGCGATTTCACAGTCAGTCGGTTTGCTGATCTTCGCCAGGCGGTGGCGGGCGACCCCTGTCCGCGGTGTGATGGTGGCAAGTTTGAGAGCTGGCGCGGAATCGAAGTCGGGCATATCTTCAAATTGGGGACCAAGTATTCTGAAGCCATGAACGCGACGGTTCTCGATGCCGAAGGAAAATCACGCCCGCTGGTGATGGGGTGTTACGGGATTGGTGCCGGTCGGACGGTTGCTGCGGCAATTGAACAGAATCACGACGACTACGGAATGATCCTGCCGATGCCGCTGGCACCGTTCCAGGTTCTGGTGACGATGTTAAATCCAAAAGACGATCAGGTGCGTGAGGCGGCCGAAAAACTCTATCAGCAACTGCTGGATCTGGGGATCGAAGTTCTCCTCGATGATCGTGATGAGCGTCCCGGGATTAAATTCAAGGATGCCGATCTGATTGGAATTCCGCTGCGGGTGACGGTTGGAGCACGTAACCTGAAAGAGGGAAATGTTGAACTGAAGGCGCGGGCTGACGGTGAGATGTTACTGGTGGCCCTCGATGATGTTGCTGCCCAGTTGCAGCAACGGATTGCTGAAGCGTTGGCATTTGAGCCGGGGAATTAGTTTCAGTCTATGACCGAACTTACGATCGATCATAGCGGCACAATAAAACTGCCGCCCGAAATTTACCGACCGCTGGGAGATCAGCCGCTGACGGTCATTTCGTCTTCGGCGGGACATTTGCTGCTTGGGCGTCCCGACTCTGACGGAGCGGTCTTGATTTCGGGGATCCTCGAAGAGGGTGCGGTCACAGATCTCCTCTCTTTCTTCAATATGTTCCGTAAAACCGGCATCCTCAATATTGAGCTTGAAGGTGGTTTGAAAGCCCTCTATTTTCAGGAGGGTGAGATTGTTTTTGCGACCAGCAGTTTTGCCAGTGAAGATCTGGGTGAGGTGTTGTTTTCCCTCGGGAAGATAGAGCAGGAAACTTTATTGCAGTTGCGGGCTCAGGTCAGCGAAACGCTGCCGTTGGGCAAATTGCTGGTTGAAAAGGCGGCGGTTGCCCCGAAGGATCTGTGGCTGGCGGCACGCAGCCAGGTTGAACACATTATCTATACCTTATTCTCTGCCAGTGCCGGGGGATTTTATTTTCAGTCTAAAGCCATAGAGCAGGAGCAGATTCTTCGCCTGTCGATGAGTACCCAGAATATCATTATGGAGGGGCTGCGGCGGCTTGATGAAAAAGCACTGTTTATGCGGAAGATTATCTCTCTCGATTATTATCCGTTGGAGACAGGAAAAGAGGCGAGTGACCTCAGCCAGTCTGAAGCACGCCTGATGAATGCAGCACAGGCCGGGCAGCAGACGGCATCTGAACTGTTCCGCAAAATTGGACTGCGTGAGTTTGACGGCATGCGGATTCTGTTCGGCTTGATTGAGCGGCGTTTGATTCGGATGGAAGACAGTCCGACAACTGAAATTGAAGGAACCCTCGGTCAGATTCTCGCCGCCTACAATAGCTTGTTCAAGGTTATTTTTACCCGCGTGACCAAAGTGTGCCCCGAATTTCCTCAGGAGGTTGCTCAGTCATTGCGTGATTTACCGCAACCGTACTCCTTTATCCTCCGCGATGTTGAACTTCAGGAAGATGGAACGCTTGATGGCCACCGCATTGTAACGAATCTGGACGGCCTTGAAGAGGGTGACAAGAAGAAGCTCCTGGCTGACTCCCTCTGTGAGGTTGCTTTTACCGAGACGATGGCCTTGCGCCGCGATCTTGATGCGGAGCAGGCACGGCCGCTGATTGCCCGGGTCCAGGAAGTGACAACAAAAATTCGCGATATGATTGGACGGAACGAATGACACAGGATGCCAGAGAACGGTTGATCTTTGCTTTGGATGTTGACGATTTTGCTGCAGCAGAAAACTGGGTTGAGCAACTTCACGAAAAAGTTGGCGTATTCAAGATCGGCAAGCAGTTGTTTACCCGTTGCGGTCCAGACGTTGTCAGGATGGTGCAGCAACGAGGGGGAGAAGTATTCCTTGACCTCAAGTATCACGATATTCCGAATACGGTTGCCAAGGCGGCGGTTGAGGCGTGCAAACTCGGGGTGAAGATCTGTAACGTCCACGCCCTTGGTGGCGGTGAGATGATGCGGAAAACTGTTGCAGAGGTGGATGCCTTTTGTGCCACTGCCGGTATCGCCAGGCCCCAACTTCTGGCCGTCACAATCCTGACGTCTTCAACCGAAGAGACGTTACGCGAGGTCGGGATTGATCGTCCGGTGACCGAGATGGTTCCTCGTCTGGCAAAATTGGCGAAGGAGGCCGGTTTTGACGGTGTGGTGGCATCGCCAAAAGAAATCAGCCTGATTCGGGAGGTGTGTGGCGACGATTTTGCCATCGTCACCCCCGGGGTACGCCCGACGTTTGCGTCTCTCGATGATCAGAAGCGGGTGACGACTCCCGCCGAGGCAATTTCTGCCGGGGCAACGGCGCTGGTGATCGGCCGCCCGATTTCTGCGGCAGCCGACCCCCTTGAAGCTGCCGGGAAAATCCTTACTGAAATTGAGGGCGCACTGGCGTAATGGCCGATTATCTTTATGGCATCAACCCGGTTGCTGAAGCGTTGACGGGACAGGGGCGTCACCCCCTGGAACTTTTGACGGTCGCGGGGGAGCGCAACGATCGTCTTGAGAATCTGGTTCGCCAGGCTCGCGAACAGGGGGTGACAACCAACTTTCTGGACCGGCGCGAAATTGATCGGCTGGCGGGGCACAGCCATCACCAGGGAGTGTTGTTGAAATTAACCCCCTACCGTTATGCTGACCTTTCGGCATTGTTTCAGTGCTGGCACGATAGCGGGAAGGCGGCCTTTTTTTTGTTGCTCGATGGTGTGACCGATCCCCACAATTTTGGAGCGATCCTGCGGAGCGCCGAGGTCGCCGGTTGTCATGGTGTTATTGTTGCGAAGGATCGGGCCTGTCCTGTGACGTCAGTTGTTGAGAAGTCCGCAGCGGGGGCTCTCTCGCATCTGCCGTTGTGTCAGGTGACCAATCTGGCGCGGGCGATTGATGAGCTGAAGAAAAACGGGATCTGGTGCTACGGTCTGGCAGGTGATGACGGCAGCTGCGATCTGTTTGTCGCTGATCTGCGCGGCAATCTTGCTCTGATTATCGGCAGTGAGGGGAAGGGGCTGCGGCCGAATATCCGTAAACACTGCGATGGACTGCTGGCAATCCCGATGGCAGGACAGGTGAATTCGCTGAATGCCTCGGTTGCAGCGGGGATTGCGCTGTTTGAAGTTGTCAGACAGAACCGGGCGGGAGAGAGCACGCACACGAGGTGATTTTTTGTGGAAAAAGAGATGATTTTTCTCTTGCATTCCACATTTTCTTGGGGTATAAGTCCCGTCTTGTGCTGGCGTAGCTCAATTGGCAGAGCACCTCACTTGTAATGAGGATGTTGGGGGTTCAATTCCTCTCGCCAGCTCCAGTAGCTTTGATTGGGTACGCCCTTAAAAATTGAATAGATACAACAGGTTCCCCTGGAGGGGTTCCCGAGTGGCCAAAGGGATCAGACTGTAAATCTGACGTCGAAGACTTCGGAGGTTCGAATCCTCCCCCCTCCACCATTTAAACAACTTGCCGGATAAAGCCCGGCACTGTGCGCCAGGAGGCATTTGAGCCGTTGGAACTGGGGCAGGGTCGTGTGGAGTCCTTTGCCACACATTTTATACACGGTCAGGCTTGGGCGGGAGTAGCTCAGCTGGCTAGAGCATCAGCCTTCCAAGCTGAGGGTCGCGGGTTCGAATCCCGTTTCCCGCTCCATTTAAAGTCTTGCCGTGACAAAAGATGCAGGCCCACATAGCTCAGTCGGTAGAGCGCATCCTTGGTAAGGATGAGGTCACCAGTTCAAATCTGGTTGTGGGCTCCATCTTTGTTAATATCAGGTGTTTGGGTTTGTCGGGTATTTAATTTTTTCACTTACAGTTTCACAATTAACAAAACACAGCAGATGTAAAAGACGAAGGGAGATTTTATCATGTCCAAGGAAAAGTACGAAAGGACAAAGCCGCACGTCAACATTGGGACGATTGGTCACGTTGACCACGGCAAGACCACACTGACCGCCGCAATTACCAAAGTTCTGGCAGAAAAAGCCGGAGGCG
>Ga0256913_10001308_pt1 | contig 12821 bp, 12 predicted proteins | sample Axial_MatmetaG_FD_185970 | JGI IMG/M metagenome (GOLD analysis project Ga0256913, IMG submission 185970) | Deep-sea worm associated microbial mat communities from Axial Seamount, Juan de Fuca Ridge, Pacific Ocean - Axial_Mat | ecosystem: Environmental > Aquatic > Marine > Oceanic > Microbial...
ATAGGATCATTCTCAGAAAGCTCCATTACTGAATGATCTGCTATAAATTGTAGAGATTCAGCATATTTTATCTTATCTGTAATTTCAAAAGGTGGATTATATAAATAATAATTTAGTACATCTTGTGATGTCATAACAAATACCTCAATATTTTTAATGATGTTTTTAAGTCATCCATTCAATGATAGATTCATCAACACCTAAATACTTATAAATCAATAATGGAGTACCTTGTAGAGTAGCAAGATCCATTAGAGTAGTCAATTGATTGACAGGACCATGTATTTGTGACGATCTACTCAATGCCATAAATAATGATCTTTGCACACCATCATATATATCAAATAAAGAATCAATCTCAGAAATAATTAAAACCCTATTATAAATTCTAAATTCATCAAGTTTACCTAAGTACCATTTTTCTGGAGCTGTCTTATTTCCATTAATGCCAATACGAACGTATTCCGCACTAGTAAAATCTGAATGGTCTACAACATTAGTGCTGAATGCCTCTACATTATCAATATAAATACGTATACCAACACTTTGCTCTACGATAAGTACTATATGATGCCAATTACTATCGGCTACATTTATATCAGGTATTGTAAATGTATAACTTTGTGATACAGTATAAATTCTAAAATTTAAATGTCCATCATTATCTGTCCATAATTCTCTATCATGTGTACCATTAGTATCATCTATTCTATCAGAATAATCTAAAATAGAATGGTTAGGTTCATATGCTTTCAACCAAAAAGACATAGTATAATCAGTATATGGCAATACAGCACTATCTATGGGTATAGTTAAATAGGCGTGCATCCCATTATACTGATAAGTTTTATAATAATTATCGTACATATCTTATGATGTGATAATATTATGTGGTATTCCTTGTATATCACCCATACTACTTGTAACATTACCAGAAAAATGAAATAAACAAACCAAACCCATATTTAATGAAGCTGAATATGTAGATGGATCGCCAGAAAAATTACGAATTCTCAATAAGAAATTAGACACTACACCCCCAGGTAATAATGGAACACGCACCACAATAACATGACCATCCCAAGATTCATTATCATCAGTGAGCGTTCCGTCATAATTCATGCCAACAGTATCTAAAATATTTCTACTCATAGCATCAACTATTACGAAAGGTGGTTTATTGAGTAAACTTGATACCTCCCTTACATTTATTTTTATTTCTATATCAACCCTGTCATTACCTGATAATTCAGTGATAGAAAACATACCTACTGTAACTGAAGATTCCATATCATATGGATATGATGAATTGATAACTGGTGTATCTTCTAAAGCATATAAATAAGTTTTTTGATCTGCAGGTAGTTGTGCAAAATTTGTAACAGCTAATGGAATGTGATATAACTCGCATCTAGCAACGTAATTTTCATTTATATTACCAATAACCGTAGTACTATCAGAAAAATTACCAGCACTTATAGTTACTACTGTTGTATCTCCTGCTGATAATGAAGGTAATACAAATGTCACTAGATTACCACGCCATAGAGTTTCATCAGAAACTAAATCACCATTAGCCTGTTTCCCACATATTGGAATAGGATTAGATGTAGCATCTAATGCTGTATAGCCATGTCCAACATTAGGTACAAATACAGTAATTAATGTATTTGTCATATCTACAGTATCGGTATTTATTATAGTTATCGTATTATTAGCATAGTCAGTAGGAACTACTTCATCTAATGTCCTATCTAATCCTAAATAACTCCAATCAAAAGTATTAGATTTTTCTTTATCACTATAAAAATTAAAATGTCTAGAATCAGACAATGTTATTTGGCCTATATTAGTAATAAATGTTGAATTATATTTTATAGATTGATCTGAATTTTCATTAATATATGTATTGCCTAAAACTTGTATATCATCAATAGTACCTAATACGTTTACACAAAACATTATAAACTCGCCACCGAACTTTAAATCTTTAGGTAGTTCACTTGGCTTATATACTGAAGGGATAAACCCTACATCTTCAAAACTAACTGTTGATAACGCTGTGTTAATAGTATCAATAGGCGTGAATAGACCTCTGGCATCAACTAGACGTATTTGGTTTACAGCATCACCATATACTCTCAGAGATACAAAATTACCCCATTTATCATGCTCTACAACAGGATCAGATATACGTAACATAGATATATCTATAGAATTTTTAAACTTTATCCTGGTTATGGCATCTTTTTGTTTTTTAACAACTTTAATATGTTGATCATCAGATACTATAAATTCATCAATATTAGTACTATTGTTTAAATCAACAATATCATGAAACAATTTCAATGAATGTATGTACTCACCAAATGCATCTTTTATAGCAAATTCAAAAGCTATAGATTGAATTTCATCATAATCATGATTTTCTATTTTTTTGGTTTCAATCAATTCAAACCAATCAATTGAAGTACTAATGTCATAATGATATGATATTGTTATTGGTTCTGATAAATCAAATACTATTCCCGCATCATCATAAGGAAATGTATAAGATATTTCATCATAAATAGTATCAATTCCTATTCCATCTATTATATGACCGGTGTACGCTACATTAGATGGTGGCTTAAAATATTTTAAAGCACTAAATTCTTTTTGTAATAGTTTACTTTTCAATCTAGCAAGGACAGTCACAGGTTTATAATATTTTAAAAATAAACTATTCAAACTCATGTCTGTTACTAATTTCGGACCTACGAAGAATGTGTCTTTTTCATCAGCAATATTTTCTGAAGTATACGGTATGGAATATACTTCCATACCGTATAATCTTAGATTATCAACTGTAAATAACGACCAATTAATACCAGATGAATTTTTAAAATATAAACGAATACCATCATTACCTGTAAATTCGACATGACGTAGTAATAAAATGTGAAATCCTGTTTCTAGATATACTTCAACATCATGATTTACACCCATATTAGTTGAATAAGATTTAGAAATCACATTATCATTTATTTGTAATTCAAAACATGTATTGGTGTTTACTCTAAAATAATAATTTTTTGCTAGAGGAACATAAATCACACCATAATAATATCCACAATAATAATCTAATTGATTTAATGGAACATCTGTACCACTGACTAGACCTTTATACAAAATATTACTAAAATCAAAACAGTATTCGAACTCTTCTTCTTTTTCAGGCAATACTGTTGCTCTATTACTACAATAAATACATCCTAGACCAATTCTCATTATTTCTAATGTCTTAAAAGCACTTATATCTAAAAAATTGAGTGCTACATAATCATCAGAAGTACTGAAAGATATATCATTACTTGATATAGCATCTATATCATCAAATCTACCTAATGGCCGGTGCAATCTCTGGGATAAAGGCTCCATCGATTGTAAATCAGGACTTACATATGATGAATGAACATAATTATCAGATTTTGATTCATAAGAAGAAAAGAAAGATGGTGAATCTTCTTTATTAGCAGAAAAAGGATCTTCAAAACTTTCTGATTGTCGCACAGGCACGACTAACATATCATAATCTGTGTATTCAGGTGTAACTACGATGATATCAATATCACCTAATTCTAGCACACGTAAATGTGCTCTAATATCAATATCAAAATCTCTAGATTTTGATATTTGACAATTAAATATTGAAGAAAAAACTAAATTCATGATTAATCCGCGTACATAGCAGCAACATATTGTTCTTCCGTTACTGTACTGTAAGTCATTTTATTAACAGAAAATACACCACCCACTAAATTATAAGTTACATCTATACCACAATTAGAAGTGCCCCCATCTAAACCAGTAACATATCTAGGTTCACCTTGCATACCAACAACTAATTGTTCATATGTTGTTGTATCAACACTATGAGCTTCATGAGAACATATTATATCTGCTAGATCATCAGATGGCACCGGTATACCTGGTGGAAAACTCACATAGTAATAATTATTATAATTATGTACTACTAGACCAGGTATGGGAAATAAATTTTGTAATAAACTAACAATAGGGACGCCTTTTCTAACATTAAACTCATACACACGATAATTCAATGAGGATGGTATTCTTACTCTCAAATTTAATTCATCTAATATATCCTTTACTGTCCATCCCTCGGCACCATATACATCATCTGTAGGACGAATATATATTTCGGCATCAGGATCATATGTAGGCGGCACTAATGATTTATGAACTATATCACTCTCATATAAATCGTAAATTGGTTTGGGCACCGATTTAAAAATGCCAGAACTTTGAATTCTATGATATGAATCTGCGGTAGACGTATCTGTTTTTGTTATTGTATAAATATGTTGTTTCTTTTGAATAGATGTAATACGTCCACCTATTTCTTCATCTAAAAATGCTTCTACATCTGCTTTTAAACCTGTAGCGGTTATAGATATAGACCCATCATTTCTTCTATTCAAGATAACTGATTTAACACCACAACAAGCTGACATTTTCTATTCCTTCACTACTTTTATTTTCCATAGACCAAATAAATCTTGCACTTCAACCGGCCTATATCTCTTATTTTTAAAAATAAAGCGTTCCCTCACAGTCAATACAAAAGGAACAGATTCTACTTGAACATAAAAATATAATGATTGTTGTGTAGAAATATTATTAGCATTTGTTACTATTTCAGGTTGCTCACTATAAATAACAGGAACTGTTACGGACTCATCATATACTTCCGATGATTCTGTTTCAAAAGGATTAGAAGTAGCAGTTGTTGAAATCCTAATTATAGTTAATTCTGGATTTTCCTCTAATGCTTGCAATTTAGGAAACACTTTGTTTAGTATTTGTCTTATGCTAATCATAATTTAATCCTTGTAGAAAAAATAAATGGTCATTATTTCTACATATTCTCCCATAGCTAGAGCAGAGATATTTACAGAACGGTTTATTAAGATGTTTTAAACTGCCCATCTCGACATCTTAAACCAATAACTAAATCAGCATAAGTCATACTAATATGATCAATAGATAATTGTAAATGGGATTTATATTGAATAAACACTTTTGTATTATAGTGTCTACATTGAGATAGCCAAGATTTGAGTTTATCAATAGAATGATAATTACTTATCGAAAAAAACACTATATGTATATTTCGATACAATTTATAATTATCAGTACCTAACTGATAGTAACAAGCACCTGACGCGAAGGGATTTTCTTTAAAAGATGTAGGTGACACAGAACCCAATTGAAAATATTGAGGTTCGTAATGCGTTACATGTAAATGACCATTAAATACTAGTAAAGATTTACAATGTAATATGTCTTTTACAATGTCGATTGACACTGTAGGCGTGTTTATAAAAGTATCTGAAACATATATATAATTATGAGAAAAGAGATATACGTTTTTATCTCTTGTGTATTTTTGATATTGCCACAATATGGGAATTAAATCTTGATACCTAACATAAGGTAAATGAAATACTATAAATTTATTAAAATCTAGTATTTCCGGTTTGTTTATTATATGAAGTCTATCATCATAATTACAAAATCTAGATAATGTTGTTTTTTCCCAATTACCCTTATACGAGGATGTGTCATGATTTCCTAATTGAAAAACAATTTTCCAATTTTTATTTACTAATATCCTATCAAATATATCCTCAATATAAGTCAATTGTGGAAATGTCATGTTTGGTTGATCTAGAGTATCACCAAGAAAAACAAATGTGACTTCTTCATCAACCAAATAATTTTGTTTATCAATTATTTCAAAAATATATTTTTGTGTTAATAAACTCCAATATTCATTTAAAGTAAACCTAGCGTTAAATTCAGGATTTAAATGATAATCATAAAAATTTTTACCTAGATGTAAATCTGAGAATACAATATAATGCATAATTATTAGTCTATCAGCATTACGCTATGTATGAGATCTTGTTCTAATAAATATGATAGTACTTCTTTAGAAGTGATATTGATTCTATCATATTGTGTATGCATACGTACTTTTAATTTTTGATAGTCATCTATTGATTTGAGAATGTATTGGTTATTGATTTGTTCAGCCAACATAAAATTTACAAAATCAACAGTACTAAATTCAATTATATTTTGCTCATATATTTTTTTGATGATATTTATAATAGCATTGAATCGCTTTAAAACAAGCATGTCGCCCTTAGTATCAAATATTATATAGTCTGTTATGTATTTATAAGAAAACGCAAGCACAAGCTGATCTAACAAATATTTTAAGCGTATATCGCTGTCTTGTATATCTTCAACATCTATATCATCTAAACAATACATTTTCCATAAATACATAAAATTATCAAATATGACGAATTGCTGATATACATTTGATAATGACAACATTTTATCATATCTTTTTTTAGTCCATTTATGTGGATGATCGTCAGAAAATTTAACTGTTTTATTTATTAAATTGCCCACTTTTTTACTATCAGTCTTTACAATACCTGATGGAAAATCATTTTTATCTTTCGGTATAAACTTTAAAATCAAATAAGTTAATATTTTTTCTATTTCATCTTGCGTATAATCATTTCTATTATTTATGTACATTTTTACTTTATTCATATACTCATTGAATGAGAAATATGATACATCCTTGATCCCCTTTTCTAATTCACGATACATTTTTCTAACAAATGGTGGGATGGTTTCGCTACTATCAATAGCTTTTTTAAGATCTTTTTGTCTAGATTCTATTACAGGCATCTCTTTAGCATAAATTATCTCATATACAGAATCAATTATCGGATCACCAGTAGCAGTCCTCATTGATAATATCATTTTTTTATTTTGCTTATCTTCTCTAATAAAATTTGTAGAGAGTGCATCATCAAAATTAGCCATTGGATCATATATCATTGAATCTGGATCATCCGATTCTTCAATGATGGATTTACCAACTATAATTCTGTATAAAAAATCACGATCTTCAATAATCTTAGATTGACTTGATTTTATAATAAAGTATATTTGTCCCAATGTGAGACCTTTAAATTCGCGTTTTTTATAAAAACAATCTGAATATACTTTATCACATAATACAGTACAGAGATTTCCTGTCAACGTACATTTGGTTACATGATCTGTTGTGAATATTTCTGCTGGGGAGACTACGCCAGTACTAACACAATATCTTATTAGGCTGACAACTATAGATGCTATCAGCCTAGCAAAAGAAATATAGTATCTGGCGTCTAGGGGTTTTTTGATTCATCACCATCCGCTTCAATATCTGCATCAGGAGCTTCTTCACTCGCAGCAAAAAAATCAAATTGTGTCTTAAAAGATGGAGGCAATGTTTCTAAATTTACCTGAACCGCTTTATTCAAAGCATCGAGCATTTGGCCCACTGTCATTTTATTGAAATCATCTTCTTCAATACCTTCTAATAGATCTTTCAATAACGCAGTCAATGATACCTGAGCTGTTTTATCAGACATCATATCTTGCACAGTTACACCAACTAAAGCAGGCTGGAAATTTTCTATTTCAAGTGCTTTTAATTTTTCAACTTTACGAACACGAGTTTCCTCAAGAATATCCATAAAATTAGATAAGCATTTCATCACTATCATTGCAGATGTAGGACTGATAGTATATATTCCTGTACCTATCGAAATGTATTCTTCTTTAGTATCTGGAATCAACGCTTGTATATCGCCTAATATATCTTTAGGCACATCAGCAATATTTACTTTTTTAGCAGACATGAATTTTCCTCCTTAACTATGAGCAGTTACAGTAACGAAGTGTGTATGTAATGGTTCTTCTTACAAAAGAACTATTTGAACCTTGAGTAGGTCTGGGATCCGTTATTCCTTCCAACATAACCCATACTTTACGACCATCAGATAACTCGAGTTCTTTATTTAACTCTTCGATTAATACTTTATGTTTATTTATGAACCAATTTATTTGTGCTATTATTTTAGAACCATATGGATCATAATCAGGACTTGAATTTGTATCAAAAGCAATAGCTACTGTCTGATTATATTCTACATTTGGTATCACTTTAACATTTCCAAAATTTGGCACTACATAAAAACCAAAATCATTATTATAAAAATCTAAACCCCCTTCACTATAATATACAGTATTATCAACTGCATCAGGATCTATCGTAAGGAATATATTACTCGGCATCGCACCCCATGAAACTAATCCTTTGAATTTACCTGACCAAGTATCATTTATATATTGCTCAGTAGTCTCATAAATGGGATATGGTGGTGCTGCTACTGCATATCTAGATATTTCATCAGTATCCCATATAGTTCCACTAGTATAAAACTGTATTACCCTATAACTCAGATACTGTATTGGCACAGATGTAGGGGAAGTACTATTATCAATAGGATGAAATGATTCCCATCCTATCAGTATATCCCTTAATTTACGTCCGTATATTTTAAATATGTCTTCGTAAGCGTATGGACAACTCATTATAATGTACGTGTAGCTGGTGGATATTCAATCCAGACATTATATTCTAAACTATCTGATAATTGTATATAGATTAAAGCAACTTCAAGTGGCTCTGATTCATACATGTTTTGATATCTTGTCAATACATCTAATTTAGCAGAATCTACAGCATCATGTGATGTTGATGACGGCAAAATACCTATCTGAGATAAAATTTGAGATTGGCCATCTAAATATGATGATATGATTTCTTGATTTATAAATAAATAATATGCTTTAAATCTACGCTTAGTTGTGGGCGGCGCATGTTGACGAATATCAAATAACCCACCATTATAGACATAAAACTGATTTTCATATACAAAAGAACCCTCATTTATTATTCTCTTCCATGGTGGATCACAAGGGGCCCAATATAAATATATACCTTCAGATATCCGATTAGCTGTCCATCTTAATACTTGTTCTATAAATTTATGTAAATTACTTGATGCATAAAAAGGATTCTGTTTTCCTTCACTATAATAAACTACACGAATCCATTGACCAAGAGTTGATGGTGCCACAAATGTTGATGATGTATCTTCATCGACAGCAAACTGATTATTAAATAATGATGATGAAAGTGTATTGACACGCTCCATCTCAAGAATGTCTTCTTTGAGACTATAGTTATACAAAAACATCTGCACATTATCATGTGCCATGATGTATCTCATATACACTATGGGGCTTCCAACTAATACTACTTCTTCTTTTCTAAACATAGAAACAATATTAAAGTATAGTAGGGTTATAAAAGCCCTACTATACTTTAATTAATTGGTAAAATTAACAATTAATGTCTGGACTAGCATCTAACATCTGATCAACAATAGCTTCCATCAAATCAGGTGTAGCATTCTCATCATATTGTACAGAACCCAGAGCAGATTCAGCTTTACCAGTTTGCCAATTAAAATTAAATCGATAAGTCTGATTTGATCCACCTGTACGGGAACCAAAACCTTGGTAAGATACGTTGCCACCTTGCCAATCAGTAGCAGAAGCATTGATACTAATATCTGATAATACCCAATCTAATTCATTAGATACCGTATCACCGGCCACATCTAGATTTTTATCTAATACAGCTTGCATGATCTGTGCTCTCTGAGATGTGATGTCACAAATATTAGCTTGTACTTTAGCACTAAGCTGCCCCTCTGTATGTGTATAAATGGATAAATCACCACTTCCACAAGGTGTAGCTCTAGTTATTACAGTACCAGCAGGTAAATCAGATGTAACTCCCTCTTTAGCTTCCCAATTTACAACAGCTTGATCTTTCCAATTCAGATTACCTGATTGAAGACAAACATCACCTTGTCTAGAATCAGCAATAGTTCCACAATGAATTTTAACTAATGAACTTTCTAATGTTACATTAGTAATAAACATTGTAATACAACCTGTAGCGCCAATACCGCAACGAAACAATTCACGACCAGAATTAAAATTCAAATCTGTTGCCCCTGTTCTAGGGATACCATAAGCAATCGTAGGACATGCCATTTTTATTCCTCCTTCTTAATATTAAAGGGTCTACTTTTAGTAAATTAATACTTATTATCCAATAGATGTTTTAATATGTCCTTGTAGCCACAAGCATTACTTCATTTATTTTTAGAGATGAATAAGGATAGGCCCATTTAAATAAAATATTTATATTTTGTTTATCAATTTCTGTATCTATAGCCCATATTTTAAAAGGAATTAATGTATTCTCTGCAATATCATTAACAAACGACTCTCTATAATACATCTCCTCATCACCTATTTGTACTTTCAAATAACCGTGATTATTTAAATAATCAAAATATTCTTCATCAGTATCATAAACGCCCTTGCTAATAAATTCAAATATTGTTTTGACAAAACTAACATTTTTAAATGCACAGATATAACCATCAAACATCCAAGATCTTGAAGATATTTGTTTAAATTTTAACTTTATTAATGCTTCTCTACCGCAATAATAAGGTAATTCAGATCCTTTTTCTAATATGATTATATCTAAATCAGACAAATCGTCATTCAAAGGAATATTTAGATAAGAACTTGTCTCTGGTGTTACTGTAGATTCAAATAATATATTTTGTTCTTCAGATATCACATATTGAAATTCAGTATATATAGGATTAATCAATAAATCATAACTCAGAGAACAACAACTATACATTACTTGTCTGATTGATTCAAAATGAATTTCATCAATCTGAGCCCACATATCTCTCTGTGTAGCTATGCGATCTCTTTCCTTGGCATGTGTTACACACCATAATTCTGATACATACCAAGTTTTTGCTAGACAATAACGATAATCATCATAAGCAGACCACCATACACAATCCCTTTCAGTTTGAGTGTGCAGTAATTGTAGTGCGATTACTGATCTCTGATCTATGTGTTCTTCAAATACAGCACACACGCAACTACGATCAGTAGTATTAATATGATAACTGCCTGTTAATAGTAGTATATCATTATCATATATTTCATAAAACGAAAATACTATTTCTTTTTCAGAAAAAGTTACTTCTCTTTCTAATAAAATATCTTTTTGTGAAGCTAATGAATAAAATCTTTCATACGCTATTGTTTTATTATCATCATAAGTATTAAACAGATGTAAATGTATTTGTTTATCATCAATAAATGTTTGCCAAGCATTCCATTGACAACAAAACCTATCCGTAATACCCCTAACCATAGATTCTAAAAATCTATAATTAGCATAATGATCAGCACTAGTAAAATTATCAGGTCTTATTCTATAATTAGATACATTCTCTGCATAATAAATCTGATCTAATTTATATTTGGCTCTATGTGTTGATGATGCTGCACTGGTTATTTTTACATCATACAATCCATCATTACTTGCAGCTGTATATATTGTAAACGAACTTAAATTATCAAATTGTACCAGTATGCCATATTCTGAAAGTTGGTGACCAGGCGAGATATATATACTATAACTAGAAGTATGAATTTTAGGTGGAACATATTTAGATATAATATATCTTTCTTTTTCTTCACTACTTATAAAAATACCATAACCAGATATATGTTCTGCTGATGTCCATATAGCATAAGTAGAAATATGCGTAATTACAGGAAAATCAACAATAGTATATTGAGATATATTTGTATCAGAAGCGAGTAAAGAATATCCAGCTGAATGATATTGATTTATGTTTTCTCGTAAAGTATATAGAGAACTATGTTCGCTTGCTATCGATGAAGAAGAAAATCCTCTACTTCCGAAAATAATCAATGACATATTATGGTTGACCTTGTAGCAATGGGCATTTATCTTAATAAGTGTATGTATTTCATGATGTTTTATATATGATTAAATGACGATTTATTACACATAAAAATAGCCGATATTTATGTCTCCATAAATATCGGCTATTTTTATTTAAAATTAATATCTAATTAAGATGCTGAATTATTGACTTGATTTTATCGGCAATAAAAAAATTAAATATCACTCCATAATTCATATTCTATAGAAGTGGGCGATTGAATATCATTTAATTTATGAGATCTATCTCTATTATTTAATTTTCCCCATGCTTCACTAGAGTTACTATTTTTCCATTTATCTACACATAATAATTGTTCTTCAGTTATTTCACCACGTTCCCACTTTAATAAACGAAGACTTGCTTGTGATTTTGAAATAGATATTAACTCTAATATAGATTGTTGCACATATCTCTTACCATCTCTCTTATATACTTTACAAGTATGGTTGGTAATATTATTATCTAATTTCCAATGTAAGTCATCAATAAATGTTATGAATTTATCAATATCACCAATATACTTATTTTTTGCTCTTTTTAGATATTTGGGGGGCACACCCAAATAATTTGCTGCATTTTCTAATGTAAACCACTTTTTGCCTATTCCGATATAATCAGCTCTAGATAAATCTATTTGAATTACAACAGCCATGATAAAATATATTTATTTAATGATAACAACCGATACTGAATTATTTGCATTATCACCTGACATTTTTGACGTGTAGCTCACATAGATTAAAACATTTCTTTTCTTATCGTATACTCTATCAACAAATAATGATTTGACAAAGATACTTTTCTTATTTTTAAAAATCCTTGATTTTGATACTATGTTTCCCTGTATAATACCTGTTTGTCTACAAGAAATAGCAGAATCTGTTTGATCTGTAAAAGACAATGCTCTACTGGGTAGAGTAACATAACAAGTAATACCTCTGATATCTGGATCATCAAAAGCTAACA
>Ga0256913_10001309_pt1 | contig 12813 bp, 13 predicted proteins | sample Axial_MatmetaG_FD_185970 | JGI IMG/M metagenome (GOLD analysis project Ga0256913, IMG submission 185970) | Deep-sea worm associated microbial mat communities from Axial Seamount, Juan de Fuca Ridge, Pacific Ocean - Axial_Mat | ecosystem: Environmental > Aquatic > Marine > Oceanic > Microbial...
CATTTCTCAATGGCAAGATAGATATGAGCGAAGCCGAAGCGATAGCGGGGCTCATAGAGAGCAGAAGTGCGGATGCCGCCAGAATCCTCACGAGACAGATAGGCGGAGAGTTGGGTGATTTCGTACGACACTCCAGAGATGAGATGCTCGGAGCCATCGCTCATGCGGAGGTGATGATAGATTATGCCGAAGATGATATTCCGGACGATATCGTAGATAATCTGAAAAAGAGACTGACCGAGCTTTCGGCGAGACTTGACGAGATAGTCGCTTCCAGCAGGAGACGCAAAGGGATGATCGAAGGCTTCAGAGTCGCTATCGTCGGCAAACCGAATGTAGGAAAAAGCTCTCTTCTGAACGCCTTTTTGAGATATGAGAGGGCGATAGTGAGCGAATATGCCGGTACTACGAGAGATACGATAGAGGAGCAGGTGAGGATAGGCTCTCACATAGTCAGGATGATCGATACCGCCGGAATCAGAAAGACAGGTGACGAGATAGAGAAGATCGGTGTAGAGAGGAGTTACGAATCGATCAAAAACGCCGATATCGTCATAGCCATGTTCGACTCTTCGCAACCTATGGATAGAGAGGATGAAGAGATACTCACTCTCGTGCGGAATATGGACGATAGTGTCAGGATAGTCGCGCTAAACAAATGTGATCTTCCGCAGATACTCGATGACGATAGGATAGAGAGCCTCTCTCCCGTCAGAATCAGTGCCAAAAACGATTTCGCTCCTCTTATGGAAGAGATGCGCAAGAGATTAGACGAACTCGGCGGAGATATGGAGATAATGCTTACGACCGCGCGACAGATGGAAGCTGTGGAGAGGTGTAGAGACGAGATAGAGTACTCCATACCTCCTCTCGAGAGAGGGGAGCTGGAGCTGTTCAGTTTTCATATGAATGAAGCGGTAAAGTCCATATCTTCGATAACGAAGCCGATGCAGAGTGAAGAGATACTGGACAGAATGTTCGGTGAATTCTGTCTCGGCAAATGATCTCTGTATGGGTATATAAGGGTATTTATCAAAGTTCTGTATAATGACGGACTATCGAAGTCCATTCTCTATATGAGCGGAAGGAGAGAGCGGAAATGTCCGAAGTGTTGAAAAGATTGTCTTTTTTGATCGTTCTTCTCGTGGGATTGGGGGGGTGTGTGCATCAGGAGATGACTCTGCCGACCTTTCAAAACGGCACGAGCGTGAACGATACTCCCAAAGGAGGTTCGGTGGATGTATCGGACCTGAATGTCTCGCCCACGAGTGAAGGCGGTATGACCGTGGTACCGAGAATACCATTTCCCCAGGAGGAGTACTCCAGACTCGCCAGAGTTGGTCAGGGTACGGTGAAGGGTACTATCTTTATCGAAGACAGTTACGGCGGCAGAGTTTACGGCAAACAGACCAGACTCTATCTCAATCCCGTTACGAGTTATTCGAAACAGTGGTACGAAGAGAGTTATCTCGGCGGTAAAAAGATGGCGAAAGCCGATCAGAGGCTGTTCAACTATCTGCGTTTCACTGCATCGGATAAAGATGGGCATTTCGCCTTTTACGGTGTGCCGCCGGGTAGATACTATGTCATAGGTGTCGTCAGATGCGGAAGTGAATGCGGATACGATTCGGTCAGAAACATAAGGGTCGCAAAAGAGATATCGGTCGCCAATGCCGAAACCGTCCAGGTCGAGTTGAGCAAGAGACTGGAGCCCGCGGGCTCCTCCACTCCTATGCCGTCGATAGAGTGAGTGACACCCGACGGCTCTTCATCTACGAGGAGGGGTATCTCTCCTCCAGCTGTCGGTACAGATCCTCTGGTTCTATCGATGGATTTTCAGACAATATCTCCTGCATCACGGCATTGTCCTCCACCCCGTTCCATATCTTGACATAGGTTCCATCTTTGTATCCGTGATTCTGTCTGAAGCCGTTGAGAATATTCTTTCCGATATATGTCGTATATAGTTTTTGTGGAGAGATACCCACCATGGCGACAATCCTGAAAAATTTGTCGGTTACGGTATAGATATCGTCACCGCAAAATAGCGAGCGGAGCATATCTTCGACGATTTCCATCTGTTCGTATATGCTTTCGGGTCTTTTCATACCCCCCTCTTCGGCTATACGGTAACCCTCCGTCCCCTCTATCCTGCGTGCGATATCCTCAATGGGGATACCTCCATCGCTCTTTCCGACTCTCAGAGCTTCACTCATGATGAAGTGCCAGATATCAATCGTCTCTATTTCGATATTGTCGTAATCGACATCGGCATTCAGATCTTTCCAGTGTTTCCACGGATAACTCTCGATCAGTTCAGCCACCTCCAGATAGATACATCTTTTCCAGTCTATTCTCTTCCCCGTGGAGGTGTAGCCTCTCTCCCACCCCTCTCCGTTTGTGTCGTCGTTGAGTCTCTGTTGGAGTGTAAGCATACTTTCGACTATCTTCACCGTTTTTCCCCCTTTCGTAAACGGATATTTTACCCAACTCTGCGATGTTTCGTCTGCCTGGTGACGATGTGGAGCACTCCATTTGTAAAATCGACGCCTAAAGTGTAAAATACGACAACACAAACAAAAGGTTTCCGGTGGCATACAGCAAGGTCAGACTACTTTTATTCTCTATGGCGATATCCCTCTTCTTCGCCGGATGTAGCGGTCCGGTATTCAGCGATTCCAATGGGTGGAGTCAGGAGCAGAAAGATGAGTTCGTAGAGATACTCTCTCAAGACAGATACGCTTCTCTATGCAATCTGAAACCTCTGTACGACAGATATAGGGAGAGTGGGGATACGGCGATACTGTCGAGAGTACTCGTGGAGTATGCGAGAAATCTATCCGACAGCTGTATAGATATAGTGGAGTTTCGCAAAGAGCAAAAGCGAAGAAGGGAGCAGAGGTCGATACATACCGAATATGATATGCATATCGAAGGTGTGGATGTCTCCCGTATATTGTCTCTTCTCTCCAGCGGTGAGAGTGTGGATGCCATCTTGAGGAGATATCTGCCATCCAATCCCCAATACTACAGGCTACTGAAGAGCTATCACAGATATAGAAGAGGCGGTTTGGGCGGGGAGAGATACAGAAAGCTCCGTTTGAGTCTCGAGAGGAGTAAGCTGAGTGTGGATGAGGGGTGGGATAGATATTTCGTGGTCAATATACCATCTTTCACTCTCGAATATGTCGAGGACAATCGCACGGTATTCGATTTTCCCGTGGTGGTGGGATCGAAAAAGTGGCAGACACCTGTTTTCGACTCCACTATGAAGTATGTCGTCATAAATCCCACATGGAATGTGCCGGACAATATCGCCAGAGCGGAAGAGATTCATTCTCTGCTCAAACGCAGGGACTACTTCTCCAGAAAGAAGATGATAGTGGTCGAAAGGGGGAACGGTATCGGACATCCTGTCGACCCCCGTACGGTGAATTGGAGGAGATATCTGGGTAAAGAGTACGAAAAGAGAGAGCTTCCTTACAGATTGGTACAGCTTCCATCCGGGAAAAACGCTCTTGGCCGTGTCAAATTCATGTTTCCCAACGACCACTCCGTATATATGCACGATACACCGAGAAAATCTCTCTTCAAAAAGAGATACAGAGCGTACAGTCACGGCTGTATAAGGCTCTCGAAACCTCTTTTTCTGTTGAATTATCTCGCCGATAAAGGAAACCTGAAAGCTTCCCGAAGTGAAGTGAAGAAGATACTCGACTCCATGAAGACGACGACAGTATGGCTCAATGAGCCGATTGCGGTACATATAGAGTATATGACGGCTTATGTCGATGCGAAAGGGCGTTTGAACTTCTATCCCGATGTCTATGGTTACGACTCCATACAGAAGTTCAAAGAGTACGATATACCTCCCTCCAGGAAAAAGGATGACAATGGCTCTTAGAGAGTGTCTGTACAACGGTAGAAGATTCGATATAGGTTACGATATAGTCAATCCCGACAGGGAGAGAAGCATACTGTTTCTTCACGGATGGGGAAGCGACAGGGATATCATGCGAAACTGCTTCGGCACCCTTCTGCCGGATATGAAACATATCTATGTCGATATGCCCGGTTTTGGCAGGAGTCCCAATGGTGAATTTCTGACTACCGACGACTATGCCGGTATCGTTTCACGGTTCATGTCCGATATCTCGACGACTCCGGATATCGTAGTGGGGCATTCGTTCGGAGGAAAGGTGGCGACACTGATGAATCCGCCATGTATCGTCCTCCTCTCTTCGGCAGGGGTGCGTGTGCCAAAACCTCTTTCGGTAAGAGTGAAAATCTCTCTCTACAGGCTCTTCAAGCCTCTGGGAGGTTCTATTTTGAGAAAGTTTTTCGTAAGCTCGGATGCGAAAGGGATGAACGACGGTATGTATGAAACATTCAAATATACGGTCAACGAAGATTTCGAAGAGAAGTTCTCCCTCTTGAATGGAAAGTGTCTTCTATATTGGGGCAGGGAAGATACCGCCACCCCGTTATGGACTGCCGAGAGGATAAAAGAGAGAGTGGATGGAGCGAAACTGTTCGTACTCGATGGGGGGCACTACTTTTTTCTAGAGCATGCCGGAGAGATAGCGTCGGGTATAGAGTCCTCCTGTATCGGGCGAGAGAGAGGAGGTGAAATATGAGTTTACCCGCTATAATCGGTTTTTTCGTAATGGCTTTTGCTTTGGCTTGGTACTTCATACTCACACTGCAGTGGTATGGATACAGGATGCAAAGAGCGGTGATGCACCACACCAAAGGGTGGTGGAATTTCGCATATTTTCTGCTCCCTTTTATGACATATCGTCTCGTCAGAGTCGTGGCACCGGATGATTTCTACGGACTGGTCGTAGCTATCGTCTATCTCGTGTTTTTGATTTTCTGGTATCGAAAACTGGATAAAAAGCTGGTTTTTACCGGCAGAGTCAAGAGGTTTTTCGCCATCTTCACGCTATTCGCCGTTTTCGAGATGGTCGTTTTCGGTTTGGATAGCATTCTGATACCCCTCCTGCTGGCATGGGCCATATCGCTTTTCATAGAGAAGATTCTTTTCGAAGCGTTCAAGAAAAGGGCATCGAGGAAGCTTTCGGAGATGGGTGATATGAGAGTCGTCGGTGTTACGGCGAGTTACGGAAAGACGAGTATAAAAAATTTTATCGGAGCCATTCTATCGGTGAAATACAGAGTCTATACCACTCCGAGGTCGGTGAATACACTGGCTGGAATCTTGAAAGATATAAACGAAGATATTCCGGAAGATACCGAAGTCTATGTCGTGGAGATGGGTGCGAGAGGAGCCGGAGATATAGCTGAAATCGCCACTTTCGTAAATCCAGATTATGCCGTTTGCGGAAAGATCGGCCCCGCTCATATAGAGTATTTCGGTACTCTGGAAAATATCAGAAACACCAAAATGGAGATTTTGCGTGGAGAGGGTCTCCAAGAGGCGTGGATACATGAGAGCGCGAATATATCCGAGAGCGACAAGGTACACTCGTACGGTAGCGAAATAGAGGATGTTACGGCCACTCTCGAAGGAGTCTCCTTCACACTGGACGGTAGGCGCTACGAAGCACCCGTATTGGGATCGTTCAATGCCGAAAATATCGCCGTCGCCATCTATGTGGCCAGAGCCATGGGGCTCAGCGAAGAGGAGATAGCCCGTGGGGTATCCCGTATAGAGCCGGTACCCCACCGTCTGCAGAGGATAGATGCGGGAGGAAAAGTGATACTCGACGATAGTTTCAACGGCAATATCGATGGGATGAAAGCCTCTTTCGAACTGGCATCGCAATGGAAAGGCAGAAAGGTATTGGTGACACCGGGTCTCGTCGAGTCGGATAGAGCGTCGAACGAGGAGATTGCGAGTATCGCTTCGGAGATTTTCGATCTCGTTATCGTAACGGGCGACCTCAACTATGAGATTTTCGCCCGTTTCATAGATAGCGACTCGCTACTGCATCTCAGAGACAAAGAGGATATGCAGTCGATGCTGGCGAAGGAGACGAGAGAGGGGGATTTGATACTCTTCGCCAACGACGCTCCATCTTTCGTATAGAGTCCGCTCCGCTATATAGAGGAGCCGTCTCTGAATTCCCTCCAGAGAGGAGTTTCGTCCAGAGGCGGGAAACCGTCCAGAATCTCCAGCGGTTTGAAAGTGCTTTTGTAGGCGAATGCACGGCATCCATCGACCCAGTAGCCGAGATAGATATACTCGAGTCCGAGTTCACGGGCGAAATCTATCTGTTTGAGTAGTGAAAATGTACCCAGAGAGTACCAGGCATAATCGGGATCGTGGAAGAAGTAGACGGAACTCAATCCATCTTTTACCAGATCGACGAGATCCACACCCACCAGTCTGTCGTCTATGAAGTAGAGCACCTCCTTCCCGAAATCGTGTGCCCCTTCGGCGAAATTTTCATAATACTCTCTGAAGCCTATCTCTCTATATTTCCAACCGTCCTTTTCCGATTTCCATCGATGGTATCTGTTGTAGAGTTCGAGATGATCCGTAGTGACGGTAGGGGTTCTTATCATGATTTTGGTATCTCTGTTTCTCCGTAGCGCCTTTTTGCGTGATTTCGTCATTTCGAATGTATCTACGCATATTCTGAGACTCTTGCAACTGTCGCAACCGTTGCAGACAGGGTAGAAGTAGTAGTTGCCAAATCGTCTCCAGCCCCGCTCTATCAGGGTCGAGCAGAAATCGAAATCGGCGTTTTCCGTATATCTGTAGTACATCCTGACCGTTCTTCCCGGCAGATAGGCGCACGGATAGTCCAGAGTACAGAATTCGGTAATATCTTCTCTTATGGTTTCATCACTCTTTTTCATCGTGACGATTCTATCCAAAATAGGGTAGAATTCCAAAAACGAAGGGGAGTCGGTATGTTTCTTTATCAACCGGGAAGCGGATATCGTTACAACAGCGATTCGATATTTCTATACGATTTCATACATACCCACTCTCCCAAAGGGAAACTTCTGGATGTGGGTTGCGGAGTCGGAATCCTCTCTCTGCTGTGTGCAAGAGATTTCGATGTGGATGTGACCGTCTCGGACAAGCAGGAGAGGGCTCTCGCATATGCGAGGCACAACTTTTCGATAAATGGCTCCATGCCCGAAAGAGTGGTCGGCGATTTTCTGGAAGCCGATTTCGAAACGAAATTCGATTTCGTGATTTCCAATCCCCCCTTCTACCATTCGGATGTACTCAAAAGTAGAGACGAGAGTATACACATCTCAAGGTATGCGGAGCATCTGCCCTTTTCACACTTCGCCGAAAAGGTATCGAAGATTCTCGCACCGAGAGGGTATTTCATATTCTGTTACGATGCATCTCAGGTGGATATGCTGTTTCAGACTCTCAGGGAGTATCGCCTAAATCCCGAAAAGGTGAGGTTTATACACTCCAAAGCTGAGAGAGTGGCGAAAACGGTCATGATATCTGCGAGAAAAGGCTCCCGCTCCATGTGTACGGTACTTCCGCCTCTAATCGTCTTCGACGATGACGGAGAGTATGCGCCAGAGGCCATGAAGGCTTTCGAGAGAGCATCTACACATTCGATAAAGGCTGATATGGAAATGGATTTCAAAGGGGAAAAAGGTGATTGAAAAAGAGGGATACGGCTACACTTTCGACCCGACTGCGTGCGCGGGTTGCGAAGGTGCCTGCTGTAGAGGGGAGAGTGGATATATATGGGTAAAGTATCCGGAGATGGAAAATATCGCGAAACTGCTCGATATCGGTTTGGAAGATTTCGCTAAAATCTATCTCAAAAAGGTGGGTCACCGCTATTCTCTCGTAGAAAAGAGGCTGGGTGATGACGATTATGCATGTATATTTTTCGACGAGAAGAGCCATAGATGCGCTATCTACGAAGCGAGACCCCGACAGTGCAGAACATTTCCCTTCTGGGAACAGTTCAAAAACGATGAAGATGAGGTGAGAAGAGAGTGTCCTGGAATAAGATAGCGGTTTTTGCCGTACTGGCATCGATGGCCTCTATTTCGCCACTGATGGCGAAAGCGGGTCTCTATGTAAGCGAAGACGAACTGATAGTCGAAGCTCTTTTGAAAAACGAAGAGAAGAAGTATGCGGAGAGTATGAGGCTTTTCGTCAGACTTTTCGAACTGACGAAAAACGAAGAGTATCTGATACAGGCCGCCAAAGAGTCTCTGATGCTCGGAAAAGGGCATGACGAAATCATCGCCACCCTGCAGAAGAGGATCGATTCCGACGAGAGTGTACAGAAAAAGAGAATAGCCAGAATACTATCCGCTCTTTACCTCGACAAAGGGGATATCTCAGATGCCAGGAGAGTGGCGCACAGATATCTCGAAAACAGCGATAGTACGAAAGATATCGGTGTGACAGCCATGATAGCTCTTGAAGACAGGGATTACAACAAGGCCGTTGAGCTTTTCGGAAAGATATATTCGAAAAATTACGATGAGAAGGTTCTACTGCAGGAGGTGGAGATTCTGCAGAAAAACCTCGGCGATACCCAAAAGGCCATTCAGCTTCTGGAGAGCCATATCAGGATGAGAGACGATGACTCTATCAGTGTATATTTCAAACTGATAGATCTATATCTGAAAGAGAAAGAGTTTTCCAAGGCGCTGGAGATATATAAAAGACTCTACGACAAAGACCCGCAGAAGTTTTTTATGCAGAAGATCATAAAACTCTCTCTATATATGAGAGATTTCGACGGATTGATATCGTTTCTGGAGAAAAATGAGAAGGGAAACGAAGAGTTACTCTATATGCTCTACAAAGAGAGTGACAGATTCGGAAAGGCGATAGCTCTGGCGGAAAAGAGATATAAAGAGACCTCCAGACCCAAGTGGCTCGCCGAAGTCGCCATACTCCGCTATGAAGAGGCCAAAGCCCACGGTAAGATCACTCCCGAGTTTCTCGACGAGTTCAGGAAGACATTCGACAGGGCGATAGAGGCTGGAGCGGACGACAGTATCTATCTGAACTACTATGGATATACCCTCATAGATCACAATATGGATGTCCAGAGAGGTGTGAAACTCGTCAGCGAAGCTCTCAGACAGCAACCGGAAAACAGTTACTATCTCGACTCCCTGGCCTGGGGGCTCTACAAACTGGGAAGTTGTGACGAAGCTTACGACATCATGAAAAGTCTCTTCGATAGAGAAAAGATCAGGGAAGAGGAGATAAAGATGCATATGAAAAAGATACGGGAGTGTCTGGAAAGCGGTGGAAGAACCGAAAGCGACGAAACGAAATAATAATCTACAAAGGAGAGGGAGTTGGCGGATATACTTGATGAGATAATAAGAAAGACGAAAGATGATCTGGAGAGGAAGAAGGTCGAGTATCCGATGGAGTGGCTGGGGCGTTCGCTCTCGTTCAATCCATTCGTACCCAGAGATGTACACCGATATCTCAAATCGGATGAGACGGATCGATACAGAATCATAGCCGAAATCAAAAAGGCGAGTCCCAGCAAAGGGATCATCAGAGAGGATTTCGATCCACTCGTCATAGCGCAGGCATACGAGAGGGGTGGAGCGAGCGCTCTGTCTATCTTGACGGAACCGCACTGGTTCAAAGGGGATGTCGAATATCTCGGTATGGTCAGACGATATGTCGCTACGCCACTGTTGAGAAAAGATTTTATAGTGGACAGGTATCAGCTCGTAGAGGCTCTGGCGTATGGAGCCGATTTCGTACTGCTGATAGCCAAAGCTCTCTCTAGAAAAGAATTGAAGTCACTTCTGGAGTATACACACCATCTCGGTATGGAGGCTCTCGTCGAGATACATGACAAAGCCGATCTCGTCAAAGCTATTTTCGCGGGGGCGAACATTATCGGCATAAACCATCGCAACCTAGAGACATTCGAGATGGATATGGATCTGAGCCGTCGCCTGATTCCTCTGATTCCAAATGGCAAAATCATAGTCGCCGAAAGCGGTATAAACGACCACGATACCCTGGTGGAGCTCTCCGATGCGGGGGCCGACGCTTTTCTCGTAGGAGAGCATTTCATGAGGCAGGACGATATAGAAGGTGCGCTGAAAAAACTCAAATTCGGCGACTCGGAATAGGGTTCGGAGGATTTATCCCAGAATTAATATTTTTTGCTATAATTCTCGTAATCAGAATGTTTTACGGAGGGAAAAATGGAGATTACGAGAGGATGGCGCAGACAGATATCGGTTATAGACGCCCTCTTTCTCAGAGAGTTGAGGGCCAGATTCTCATCGAGTCAGGCCGGACTCTTCTGGACATTTTTCCAGCCTTTTTTCATGACTAGCATGTTTTTGACGATGCATATGGTACTCAGAGGTAGTGACAGCTCATCGAATAGTGTCTATGATTATGCTGTATTTCTCGTCCTCAGTATGACATCGTTTTTTCTCTTCAGGGATACACTCGGCAAGTCGGCCGGTGCGTTTACCGGAAACAAATCTCTATTCATATATAGAAGGGTAAAACCGGTGGATACTATCGTGGCCAGGATGTTGGTGGAGATATTTATCATGTCCATAATAATGTCCATTTTCATCATAATCGGTTTCTATCTCGGTAGGGATATGCATGCCAAAAATCTCGGAATGGTCTTTTTGGGATATATATGGCTTTTCGTTTTCGGATTCGGATTGGGACTTCTCGTGGCGATAGGTAATGTCTTTTACGACTTTGTCGGAAAACTGGTGGGATATATCTCCATGCCACTCCTGTTTCTTTCGGGAGTATTCTATAGTATCCAGAGTGTATATCAGGTGAGTCCCGATGTGGCACAACTGCTTCTATACAATCCTCTCGTCCACTTCATGGAGATGATTCACGGTAACTATTTTTACGATTTGGATGACAGATTCGTCGATTATGAATATATGGCGATATGGACCGCGGTCACTCTGTTTTCAGGGTTGTGGCTATATATCTTTCTCGAAAAGAGGATAGTGTCGTCATGATAAAGCTAGAAAATGTGACCAAATCGTATCCCACTCTCAACGGCAAAAAGTTCATTCTCGAAGATGTGACTCTCGACATACCCAGAAAAAATATCGGAATCCTGGGGAGAAACGGGGCTGGGAAATCGACTCTGCTCAGAATGCTTGGAGGTATAGAGTATCCCGACAGCGGTAAGATATCTTCGGACTGCTCATTCTCCTGGCCGATGGGTTTGAGCGGCGGTTTCATACCCACCATGAGTGCGAAAGAGAATGTGAAATTCGTCTGCAGGATATATGACAAATATGGTGATGAGATGAGGGAGATTGTGGAGTCCGTCAGAGAGTTTTGCGATATAGGAGAGTATTTCGATATGCCTATGAAGACATACTCTTCGGGGATGAGAAGCAGAGTGGGCTTCGGATTGAGTCTCAGTTTCGACTTCGACTATCTACTGATAGATGAAACTCTCGCGACCGGGGATACGGTATTCAAGGAAAAAGCCAAAGAGGCACTGGAAAACAAGATAGGAGAGTGCAATATACTCCTGGTCAACCATGGTGTCCAGGTACTCAAAAATATGTGTGATGTCGGTATCCTCCTGCATGAACAGAAGCTCTACTATTTCGACGATATCGGCGATGCCATAAAAGAGTACAACAAAATCAACAGAAAGGCGGCATGATGAAAAAATCGATACTTGCTCTTATGACAGGGATGGTCGTTATGATCTCAGGATGTGCCCAGATGGGTGTGGATACGGGTGTCAAAGTGTGTGGGGAGGGGGCGGCCCCCTTCAGTCTCGAAGAGATATACTGGGACTATCACTGTTCCAACCAAAAGTAGAAAACCATGCTCGGAAATAGAGAGGATCTTATAGGAAGCCCGCTTTGGGGGATCCGTGAAAAGGTGAAAAGAGTCACCCAGATCGTCATGGAGTACTTCAAAAGAGACAGGCTCGCATCGGTATTTCTGATCATCTTTTTGATGGGTTTTATCTATATCACTCTGATAGAGACCGAAAAGTATGTCTCAAGAGCCACGATCACCATCAAAAATCTCACACCCGATACGGTGGATGCGACATCTCTGAGCAATATCTTTTCACAGGCCCCTTCCGCATCCAGAGATGCGAGGCTCATAGAGGTATATGCCAGATCGAACGATATGTTCGACAGACTGGATGCCGAATACAATCTGAGCGCATACTATACCGGTAGCGATCTCGATATATTTCAGCGTCTATACGAATACTCCCCATTCATAGGGATGAGGGCCACGAGAGACAATCTCGTGGAGAGGTTCAACAGGGACCTGGTACTCATGTACGACGACGAGGCTGGTACACTCGAAATAGAGTTCGCATATGCAGACCCCAAGAGAGCCAGAGAACTCGTATCGGGTATCATCGCGAACTCCAGCGAAGCACTCAACCGTTTCGAAAAGGAGAATGCCCAGACGGCTCTGAGATATCTCACCAAACAGGCGAAGCTCAAAAAGGAGAGATTTCTCTCATCCATAAAGAGGCTGATAAACTATCAGAACAGACATAGTATATTCAGTCCCACCTCCGATGTGGAGAGAAAGAGTACGATTCTCGCCACTCTCGAGAGCACTCTCGTGGAGAAAGAGGTAGAGTATAAAAATCGTCTCCAATATATGAACAAAAACGCTCCGGAGATGGTGTTGATGCGTGGAGATATCGAAAATATCAAGAAGCGTATCAAAGGCATCAGAGGGCAGATGGCATCTCCGAGCTCCATCAACTATATCGAGAGAGGTGGAAGTTCGAACAAAGAGCTCAACAAGTATGTGTATGATTTCGAATTGCTGAAAAGTCAGTCCGATTTTAGCAAAGAGTTGTACACCCAGACTCTGAT
>Ga0256913_10001310_pt1 | contig 12813 bp, 11 predicted proteins | sample Axial_MatmetaG_FD_185970 | JGI IMG/M metagenome (GOLD analysis project Ga0256913, IMG submission 185970) | Deep-sea worm associated microbial mat communities from Axial Seamount, Juan de Fuca Ridge, Pacific Ocean - Axial_Mat | ecosystem: Environmental > Aquatic > Marine > Oceanic > Microbial...
TGGATATGGATCTGTGAGTACACATCTATGCTCCTCTACAGTACGATAGTAGTAGGCTCTATTGCTCCTATCTTCACCCTTACCTACTCCATCTATAGCAGAGTTTTTAGATATATTATCTATGATCTGTCTACCTTTGCCATCTATGACATATATCGCTTCATTTTTGGGTAGTGAACGGTTGATGCTTGATACCTTCTCTAGTACTAGATCGATATCTCCATCTTGCATAGATTGGGATATATTTCGTCCAAGGATATAACATAGATATGCCCTCGCCTTGGTGCGTATCTGTGCATATTCATCTATCTCTTTGATCATCATCTAAGACTCCTTTAGTGTAGCTACCTCTTCTCCAAATCTCACCTTTTGGTCTATAGAGACTTTTGTAGCCATAGCTCCCTTTTGGCTAAATATCAAGATAGTAGAACCCATCTCAAACCAACCAAATAGATCTCCTTTTTTCATCTGCAACCCATCATAACTATAGTGCTGTGGCTCTCTCATATGAGTATTGGTTTTGATACTCTCTTCAAATGTTACTACCATCTTGCCTACATTTAATGCACCTACAAGTACTAGTATATGTGTAAAACCTCTACTATCTACACCCTCAATGACTACTCTCTCATTCTCTATAAATAGATCTTTTTTGTATCTTAGTAGTGGCATATTGACTGGATATAGTTTGCCTGGTATATGTGTGAGACTCTTGATAGTAAGATCTAATGGCATATGGTATCTATGATAATCTCTTGGTGATAGATAGAAGTTGATAAACTCTCCACCATCCAATAGTTTGGCTTGTTCTTGATAATCTCTACCAAAAAGCTCATCTATCTGATACTCCATACCTTTGATTTGGTATGCTCTACCATCTACTATCTCTCCATACTCTGTCACTAGTGAATCAGCTGGTGATATCATAGTATCTATTGAGGTATCTATCTTGCGTTCCTTCTCAAAAGCTCTAGTAAATAGTGCATTGAGTGTAGGGTATGAGCTAGGCTCTTTGAACTCACTCATATCCAACCCCATCAATGATACATAACCTCTATTGATAATATTTTGCAATGATGGCGAAAACTCCTTAGAGGCAAATTTGCCAAACAGTGATGATATAGCTGATGTATAGTGGTTAGCCATTATCCTGAGTCTCACTTTCATTTATACTCACATAGTGCTGTAGGGCATCTCTCATGAGTGCTATATGGTAGTTCTCTTGATTGTTTATAAAGTCAAAAAACTTAGCCAACTCTGGACTATTGGATGCTACAGCTTCAGAGAGTTTACGGCACTCCTCTTTGGCTGCTATCTCTTCATCTATACCAGCCAATAGAAAATCCTTAATATCCTCTACTTGATAGATCTCTTTATGTATAACTCTAGGGACACCCAATATACCCATCTTTGCCATCATATCACCAAAACTCTTGAGGTGAAAAAAGCTCTCATCTACAAGGATTTGAAATATACGATTTATATAGGCATCTTGGCTATGTGCCTTTAGATAATTGTATATCATGATAAGCTCATACTCTTTATAACTCTCTTCAAAAAGAAAAAGAGTCAAAGCATCTCTAGCCTCTTCATTTAACTCTATATCTTCAAACTTTCTCTTCATGCTAAATGCTGTAACATTCTCATCAGGCAGATGTATCAATACACTTGTCATATATTTGATATCACTACTTATTCTATCATTAAGATCTTTGCTACTCCCTATCAACTGTAGATCAATCTGCCCCAATCTCTGTATAATGTTGCTAAGAAGCATACTTAATTTGTCTACCTTTATAGGTATAGAGTCACGATCATAATCATACTTTTCACCACTATATATCAACTCTTTTTCTATCCATGTAAAGTGTCTAAATAGTATATCTGAAAAGTCAAAAAGTCTCTGCTTGTTCTCTCCACTACTCATAAAACCTGCCATCAATGTAGCTAACCATGCCTCATGTGTCATTATCGCCAATGTCTTCATACTCTCTCCTCTTGTGGTATACAACTATTCTCTACTTGATATGTAATAGCTGGATAGTCATTATCATCTCTTCTCTTCTTATATGTATCTACAGAAGCTTGTATTGCCAATACCACCATCTCTGTACATACTGCATCCTCTGGTGGTACACCCTCTAATATCTTCATAGTGTTATCTATGAGAGTTGATATCTCATCAAAACTCAGCCCCTTTGCCTCTTCGGTAAGCATAGAACCTGCTACTACAGTAGTACTGCACCCTATAGCTTGAAAACGAATATCATATATAGTATCATCTTTTACTTTGATATATACTACTACCTTCTCTCCATTTTGAGGATTTTTACCTATACCCTCACTATGGGACTCTGCCATAGAGCCATAATTTTTAGGCTCCATCATATGCTCTATGAGCTGTGCATCTACATTCATATCGCCAATCCAAAAAATAGATCTATAGATATGAGTTCACTTTTTTTATCAGATAAAAAACTGTAGTTACTTATCAATTTATTTAAGTTCATATTTCTAATCCTCTCAAAATAATTTTATGGAATTATAGCAACATTTATTAATTATAGTATATAATCTCCATTATGAATATAAAAATACTACCCTTAACCCTAATTTTGACCCTGAGTTCCCTTATGGCTGAAGAGGCAGATAAAAATAATATACTTGATATAGAGAAGAGTGGCAACTGGATGTTTGTACCATATGTATTTAGTGCTGATAGTACTGGATTTGCTGGTGGTGTGGCTGGTATAGCTACTGGTGTACTACAGCCACAGACCACACTAGTAGCATCTCTATTTTATGGTGCAGAGCAAGATATCATTACCAATGGAGTTCCTGATACATCCAATTTCAGTGGAGGAATGATATCATATACAGATATAAAAGTACCATATACCAATAGACTCTATCTATCACTATTTGGTATGATGGCTCACTATCCACAAGATATACTATACATTGATGGATCCAATGACTCTGATCAAGATGATGGATTGGTCACTGCTGGTGATAGCGACTACTTCACTCTATCACTCAAATATGTACTACCCATAGGTGAAGGAGCATATAATCCTGACGGTATATATAAGTTAAAAGATGGCTTTGCTATGGGTAGAGAGGATTATGGTAATGGTGTACCATTTGAGACTGGACGGACTTCACTTAGTCTCATCTGGTTCTCTCAATACCAAACTATAGAGAATTGGAAAGAGTCAGAGCCTTGGAGCTTCGCAAAAGAGATGCCAGAGTGGAATGATTCTGGATTTAGGTTTGCACTCGAACATGACAATACAGATTTTGATCTCAATCCATCAAGAGGTTATAACTTCAAGATACAGTACTCTACAGATGGTGGATCAGGAGACAATCTCCAAGAGTGGGATAATATAGAGTTCAGATATAGCTACTATGTGGATCTTGAAAACTTATCATTTACCAAACAAGATGTATTGGCTATGAGTTTTTGGACAGCCTACTCTCCTAGCTGGGATACCAATAATGAGTTAATGCCTGGTATAGACCTCAACCGTCCTCCACTATGGGAGGGTCCTAGACTTGGTGGATACAATAGAATGAGAGGATATGATCTCAACCGTTTCTCAGGGAAAGCAGCCATATATGGTACAGCAGAGTATCGTGCTATGCTCAAATGGAATCCATTCAACAAAAGCACACTATTGGGTCAGTGGATGCCTGCCAAGGTAGATTGGCTTCAAGTAGTAGGTTTTGTAGAGGCTGGTAGAGTTGATGATGAGTATAGCTTCGATCTACTTACAGATATGAAATATGATGTCGGTATGAGCCTTAGAGCTATGATAGCAGAGCTTCCTATGAGATTTGATGTGGCATATGGCGAAGAGGGTGCTACTATGTGGGTGATGTATAGACAACCGTTTGATTTTTAGATCTATAGAGGTAGAGTCGTCACAATGTCAACTCTCACCACTAAACTCACCCTTTACTAGACCTGCTTCATGAAGAAATGGAGATGGTATAAAATCTAGCTTCTTGATACGGTCTGATTTTGCCATAGATAAATATAGTCTATCCTTGGCTCTTGTCACCGCTACATAAAATAGTCTTCTCTCCTCCTCTATACTTCCACCTCTACTCATGAGTTTTCTGTTTGGGAAACGACCATCCATCAGATCTACTACATACACTTCACTAAACTCCAACCCTTTACTGGCATGTACAGTGAGTAGATTGACCCCCTCCCCTTCACTAAGCTCACTTCCACCCAACACCATAGCGTTGACAAATCGTCCCAAATCTTTGTAGTGTGCAGATAGGTCAAGAAGTAGTGTAGCCTTACGGATAATCCTCTCTCTTGCTATGATCTTTTTCTCTTCATCTATCTCTCCACTTTTGAGTTTGGCTCTTTGTGTTGATAGCTGATCTATGATACCCTCATATATCTTGGATGATATAGCCTTCCTCAATATAGTAGATGGGTTGCTACTCTGCCTGATAGATTTCATATAGTTGTAGTAGTCTCTAAAAAATAGTAATCCATCTACACTCAATTTAGGGTGTTTTAGTATAGGGTGGGCTCTTATCTCTTCACCTATATCTTGCGTAGCAAATCTGCTTATAGAGCCTATCTCTACATCATCATCAAATAGACCCAACTGGATATTTTTATTTGGATTTAGTCTAGGTAGGTCAAATTTCGTTGGATATAGTACACCTCTAGTCAAACTCCCCTCACCAAAATGTATAAAACATTGGAAAAACTCTTTAGATAGTGCCGATCCTGTACCTTTGGCATACTCAAATATATGTATGAATGCCATCATATCTTTTGGATTGATTATGAGAGATAGAAGATCCAAGAGAAACTTGATCTCTTTGGACTCAAAAAAGCTTGTGCCACCTTTTCTTTTGCAAGGTATGCCTAACTCCCTGAGAGTAGCCTCTATACCATCTGCACTAGCATTGTTTCTAAAAATCACTGCTATTTGATCATTTGGTATATGGGTGGTTTTGATCTCATGAGCTATAGATTGGTATTGGTCAAATAGCTCCTCATACATCAAGAGTCTTGGTGGATAACTCTTTCCACTTCTACCTACCTCTAACTTCTTTGGATATATCCTCTCATTTCTCTCTATCACTCTATTTGCCAATGATAGTATAGGTGCTGTTGATCTATAGTTTGTCTTGAGAGTGAATACATTAGCATCACTATATCTATGGGTAAATGTGCCTATATTTTGGATATTTGCTCCATTGAACGCATAGATACTCTGATCATAATCACCTACACAAAAAAGTGACTTTGGTTTGAGTCTATCTATAAGTGAACTCTGTAGAGTATTTGTATCTTGATACTCATCTACCAGAACTTCATCAAATGGCATCTCACTCTCATTTAGATACTCTTTCATCCACAATAGCAAATCATTGAAAGATACAAATCCATACTCTCTTTTGACCTCTTCAAACTCCTCTATAATATGTAGATATATATCTACTAGAGGCTTATGTTCGGGATACTTCTCTAAGAACCAGATATCAAAGCTATCTAGTGAAGCATTTTGGTACAAGCTATACATATCATATAGATATAGCGGAGAGAATGGCTCTATATCTACTGCTAGTCGTCTAAAATTTCTCTTTTCGTATATACTACGAAATAGTGTCTTTAACTCTCCAGGTTGTTTGAGAGAGATATTGGGGTATCTCTTCTTTAGCCATCTATAGCTCACAGCATGGAAAGTACCTGACTCTATATCACCCACTATGGATTTGGGAAAAAAGTGTTCTAGTCGTGCTATCATCTCTCCCGATGCCTTATTGGTGAAGGTAAGTAGTAGTATCTTCGATGGCTCTATACCACTCTGTAGTAGATATGCTATACGACCTACTATGGTAGATGTTTTTCCTGTACCAGCACTAGCTATGATTAGATTGTGTCCCAATGATGTCTTGGCGGCACTCAACTGTTCGCTATTGAGTCTACTAAGTGGCATTTGATTAGTTTTGACCGATGATGTAGTATGTAGGTTTATCTACTACTTGCTGTAGTGTTACTTTATATTTCTCTGCCCAATGTTTGATAGCTTTGACGAAATCATCTATATTCTCAGAAGAGTTACTCTCTTCACACTTGATCTTAAAATAGTTATGAGAATTTGATAGTGCTATAAATCCATCATAGTGTGCTATCTCATCTTTGAGACTAAGTAGATGTTTTGAAAATTTATCAAATCCATAGGTATTGGCTATAGCACTATTTATCTGTGCTAATGTATGGTCATTGACATGATAGTCAAACTGTGTAAGTAGAGCCTCTGGTGTGATATCTATATGCATACATTGTCCTCTAGTTGTAAGATAATATTTAGATAAGGATTTTAACAAATCTTACTTGGGGTAGCCTTAAAATCCCACTATCTCCTCTTTTAGCTCTCTATCAATCATTGCGAGTAGATTTTTATAGTGTTCTACATTTTGAAATGCCTTCTCATATCTCCATCTCAATACAAACTCTATGATATTATTTTTTAGTTCGGGATCTATAGTTTCACCTTTTCCAAAATATCCAAGAGAGATATTTTTTGCTTTCTTTTTGCCTTTGGAGTCAGGCTCATATGTTATAGCGATAATCTGTATATATTTCCCCTCTCTTACGGTACCAAAATCATCATCCTTGAGACCTATACCACTTAGATTCATCGCTTTATACATAAATATATTGTCAAAGTCAGGAGACTTCTCAAATATTTTCAATTTTTGGTATAGCTCCTCCACCCTCACTATGTTGTCTGCTCTTATATCTTCAGACTCTTTATTTTTGACCAAAACAGTAATATCCGAAGAGCTCCTAGCTCTATCTACAACATTCTCTTTGGGAGTCTTATCAGGATCAAAAAGATCTAATCTCTCTTCATCCTCTTTGGTTATAGGATCTACTACAGGATCTATAGTTTTTTCAACTATTTGAGATAGATCTTCTCTATTGTCTTCTACAAAAGAGGACTCTCTCTTCTGAGTAAGTCTATCATCTAATCTGTTTGTCAATGCTTTTAGCTTATCTAGACTACTAGACATCATATTTCCCTTTGCTCTAAAGAACCAGAACAAAATAGAGGTTCTCAATAAAGATATTTGTTAATATAATAACAGATATTAGACTTCAAATAACTTAATTTATATGTAAAAATATTAAATAGTCATATTTTATACTATAAATTAACATTTTTTAGATAGAATATGATGAAAAATTATGAGGATTTTGAATGGATTATCTACAGATAAAAGGTGGTAGAGAGCTATCGGGTACTATTGATATCAGTGGTGCGAAAAATGCAGCACTTCCCGTAATAGCTGCTACAATATTGAGTGATAGAGAGATAGTACTAAGCAATCTTCCTAGTGTAGTAGATATCAAAACTCTTCTTCATCTACTTACTATGCTTGGTAGCAAAGTCAAGCATGAGGATGACAAAGCCATCATAGATAATGGTCACATCAACTCGACCAAAGCTGTGTATGAGATAGTGTCTCAGATGCGTGCATCTATACTAGTATTAGGTCCTCTACTAGCTCGTTTTGGTGAGTGTGAAGTGAGTCTACCAGGTGGCTGTGCCATAGGTCAACGCCCTATAGATCTACATCTAAATGCACTAGAGAAGATGGGTGCAAATATAGAGATCAAGGGTGGATATGTTCGTGCCGAAGCACCAAATGGATTGGTGGGTGAAAAGATCATCTTTGACAAGATCACAGTAGGTGGTACAGAAAATATAATAATGGCTGCATCACTTGCCAAAGGTACTACCACCATCATCAATGCAGCAAAAGAGCCAGAGATAGTCCAACTATGTGAAATGCTCCAGAGTGCAGGTGTAGAGATCAAGGGTATTGGTAGTAGTGAACTTGTCATCAAAGGTACAGATCGAAAGCCACTCATATTTGAACCAACAGAGATAATACCTGATCGTATAGAGGCAGGTACATATCTATGTGCAGGTGCTATCACCAAATCATCTATCACTCTCAATAGGGTCAATCCCGAACACATCAGAGCCTCTATAGACAAACTAGAGTCTATGGGGTGTAGCTTTGATATATCAAAAGAGTCTATCACTATACACCCTACAGATAGCATAAAGCCTGTATCACTCATCACTACAGAGTATCCAGGTTTTCCTACAGATATGCAAGCTCAATTTATGGCAGTATCGGTATTGGCTGATGGAGAGTCTATCATAGAGGAGAGACTATTTGAAAACCGCTTTATGCATGTAAGCGAACTCAATAGGCTAGGTGCAGATATATGGCTCAAAGGAAATATAGCTGCAATACACCCTATAGATGGATTATATGGGGCAGATGTCATGGCGACAGACCTTAGAGCAAGTTCTGCTCTTGTATTGGCTGCATTGGTAGCAGATGGTACTACAAATATACATCGTATATATCATTTAGATAGAGGTTATGATGACCTTGAGGGCAAATTTGCAAAGCTAGGAGCAGATATTACTAGACTTAAGGAGTAGTATTTATATTTTATTATTCTACTTAAATCTATCTCTTTTTGTAGTTTTTCTCTTTTTGTTACTACTTTTGACCCTCTTCTTGCCAAATGCTCCAGCAACTTTGGCTCTTTTCTCTTTTGGTTTCTCTCTAGCACCTCTATGTTTCTTCCATGTAGTAGGTGCATACCCATCAACTATCTCTATAGGGATAGCTCTTCCTAGCATCCTCTCTATAGATTTTAGTGCTACAGACTCACAACTACTACTTAGTGTGATAGCCAATCCACCACGACCAGCTCTACCTGTACGACCAACCCTATGTACAAAATCTTGTGTCACATGTGGTATATCATAATTTATCACAACATCTAGCTCCTTGATATCCAATCCTCTAGCAGCTATATCTGTAGCTACCAAGACTCGAACCTTACCATCTCTAAAATCACCCAAAGCACGACTTCTAGCTCCAACGCTCTTGTCTCCATGTATGGTTACTGTCTTGAGACCTGATCTATTTAGCTCTTCTGCTACCTCATCTGCCTCACTCTTCTTTCTCACAAATACCAATACCTGCTTATAGTTTCGTGAGCCAATTAGATATGATAGTAGTTCCAATTTCTTCTCTATATCTACAGGGTGCAGTATCTGTCTGATAGTAGATGATATTTCACCTATAGATGATATCTCTATAGATATGGGTCTATAGAGTATCTTACGACTAAGCTCTTTGAGTCTATGTGGAAGGGTAGCAGATATGAGTATAGTTTGTCGTTTGGATTTGAGTTGGGATATGATCTGAGTCACTTCACCTACAAATCCCATATCTAGGATAGTATCTACTTCATCTAGTATTAGATACTCTATACTCTTGATATCTATACTTTTGGTAGATATATGCTCTATCAATCTACCAGGAGTAGCTACCAATATATCTACACCTCTACTCAATCTAAGGTTCTGTGTTGATATTGATTTGCCTCCATATATTGCCATACTTTTGAGTGGGAGGTACTTGATATAATCATCTATATGCTCCGATATCTGCCTAGCCAACTCTCTAGTAGGTACGACTACCAATACTCTAAGTATAGATCTATCGCTATCTCTACTCTTTGATACCATATTTATAATAGGTAGCATATATGCGGCTGTCTTACCACTACCTGTCTGTGCACTAGCTATGATATCTCTACGACTCAGTATGGCTGGTATCAGTCTTGATTGTATATCTGTAGGTTTGTTGTATCCCATATTGTCTATTGCATCTACAATCTCTTTCGAGAGTCCAAATTCTGAAAATGACATTTAAAGTACCTCTATTTTCTATTTGATATCGCCTCTTCTTGAACCCAAATTATCTCTACAAGCTGTATGATCTCTAATAGATAATTTGGATTAAAGCAACCTAAGTTTGATTATATCTAAAAATTGATTAAAAATTAATCACCAATATATCCATACTCTTGATCTAGATCAACTTTTTATCTTAACATAAAACTATAATAGTTATAAGTCCAAGTTTTTGATTTGAACTTTGGCTACAATTATATTAAGGAGAGAGTGATGACATTTTCAAACTCGGCAGAGTTATTGAGTTTTCATTGGGTAGCCTATACTATCTATGCTATATTGATCATATCAGTGATAGCATGGTTTGGGTATAACCTTACACAAAAAGAGAGAGTAAAATCTATCGTAAGGATACCATTTTATACCTATATAGGATTTTTGGTAGCAGGTGGGGTGGGACACCATATCTTCACCTACAATGCCATACCTTGGGTATCACAAGATATAACTCGACATGAGATCAAACCTGATGCAACATATAAGTTTGAAGTAGAGAAGCACAAGTGGATAGGTATGCCAAAAAAGGTGACTGTAGAGTGTGGTCAAACTATAGAGTTTGATGTGCGAAGCAGAGATTTGGTATATGGTTTTGGACTATTTAGACAAGATGGTTCAATGGTAATGCAGATGCAAGTAAATCCTGGAACAGATGTCAATGGTATACTTGATCCAAATGATATATTGTGGACTTTCAACCACAATGGAGTATTTGATGTTATGAGTACAGAGTACTCTGGACCAAGAGAGTATGATGAAGAGGGACACTCTAAGATGTATGTCAAAAATTGGTTAGAGGTTGTAGGATGTAAAGAAGAGGGGGGTAAAAAATAATGAGTTTTACAAAAAATCTAATGGATGGTACAGATTTTGACCATACTAGCCTAAATGCTCTTCAGAAGGTGACACTTAGAGCTGTTGTGATGAGCTTTTTGTTTTATGGGCTTGTAGCTATCGAGGGTATGATAATGAGAATGGTACAAATAGGACCATCAAATCCACTACCTGAAATGTTTTCTCATCCAAGTCACTACTTCTCCATTATGACAGTGCACCCAATAGTAGGGATATTTGGCTCTACATATCAGTTGGTATTTGCTGCATTTATGTTTTTGGTACCGTTTCTTACTAAAAAACCTCTATATAGTATCAAGTTGGCAAACTTCGTATGGTTGATGATCACTATAGGTACAGCTCTTGCTTGGATAGCAGCATTTGTATGGCAATATGCTCCACTATATACACTCTATTGGCCTCTACCTGCTGATACAGAGCAGTTCCAAGTAGTTGGTGGTATCGTATTTATCATAGGTGTTGCACTTATTATGCTTGGTACATTTGGATTTATATACAATATATATGCAACTATCTTTGCTAGAGTTGGTGTACACAAAGATAAGACTACAAAAGAGCTTCTTATATCTGGATTTGGTATTGATGGTATGCTCAACCTTTGGCATAAACTTACAGGTAAGCCTCCATACTCCAAAGAACCAGCTCTAGCTCTACCTGTTGTAGCGATCTTTAGGGGTACAGTAGATACATTTTTAGATGCGGTTGTTATCTTGACTGCTGGTCTTTTGGTATTGGTATATTTGATATTTGATGCGAGTGGCAATCCTCTTGATGTAGGTGCTATAGATGCACTCTTGTACAAAAACTACTTTTGGTGGGGTCTTGATCTTGTGGCTGATGGATTGGTACTTATATATGTTGCTGGTTCTTGGTATCTACTTGCTACACTCATAACAGGTCAAAAACTATTTATGGAAAATGTAGCAAGAGCAGCATTGATGCTTGAGCTTTTGGTATCATGGATGGTATGGTCTCACCACCTACTAGCAGATCAAGGACAACCTGAGATGATGAAGCTAATCTCTGGAGAGATGGTAACAGCATTTGAGTTGCTTACTCAAGGATTGGCACTATTTATCACACTAGTTACTCTATGGAAAGCAAGACCTCTCAAGATGACTATGGAGTTGAAGTATCTTTTGGGTGGTCTTGTAGGGTTTGGTTTGGCTGTTCCTGCAGCTATCATTCAAGCTGACATGGGTATGAATAGGGTTTTACACAATACCCAATGGATCATTATGGCTCATGTTCATATAGCTTTGATTGTAGGATTGTATATGACTCTATATAGTGCATTGTATGTACTATGGCCAATAGTTACTAACAATACAAAGATGTACTCTAGTAAATTGTCAAATATCCACTTTTGGTTATATCTAATAGGTGGTGTTGGAATGGGTGCATTTGGTGGCATGGCAGGGCTTGATGGTATGCTTCGTCGTCACCTATATGTAGATGGAGAGTTCAATACTCTCATGGTATTAGCTGCTATTTGTGGTACTATGGTATTGGTAGCTTGGGCTATATTTTTATTCAATATAGTGATGTCTGTAGGTATCAAAGGGTTGATAGGTATATTCCAACCAGCAAAAGATCCAACAGCTTCATATGGTATAGAGCCAGAAGTTATATCTCAAAACCATAAAGAGTAATTTTTATAGAAATAGTAGTCTTTTGAGGTACTCATAAGGCTACTACCTCCCAGATCCAAATTAGGTACAAGTCATAAGAAGGTTAGGATTTGATCAACATATGAAGTCACAACAATAAAGGAATAGATTGACATACTTAAGACGAGTAGCACTAGAGATAAAAACTATCGGTCTGTATGATTTGGTACTGCAAGATGTGCAGAAGATAGCACAAAAAAGCAGACTAACAGAAGATGAGATATTGGATATCATGGAGTCACATCCTCAGATATTGGAGGATTATAAACAGATAAATATAGAGTACAATCTAAGCAATATACACTTAAGAGATATAGATATATCAGAGTTGGATGATAATTGCAAAGATAGTGCAAAGGCTATCAATGATAATCTAGCTTATCTAAGAGATATAGAGAAGTATACATTGGATTTTGAACAGAGTTCTACCCTTGTGATCATCTTCTCTATAG
>Ga0256913_10001311_pt1 | contig 12808 bp, 6 predicted proteins | sample Axial_MatmetaG_FD_185970 | JGI IMG/M metagenome (GOLD analysis project Ga0256913, IMG submission 185970) | Deep-sea worm associated microbial mat communities from Axial Seamount, Juan de Fuca Ridge, Pacific Ocean - Axial_Mat | ecosystem: Environmental > Aquatic > Marine > Oceanic > Microbial...
AGCGTCGGTAAGCACTTCTCCGTCGAGAGGCGGCTGACCGTCGCGGCGTGTTACTTTAAGAGCGTAAAGCTCAAGCACCTGAGCACCTTTATATCTCTTATTGGGTTTAACAGCCCACATAAACTTGAGGTTACGCGGGAACTGTGTTTTAACCTGAGGGAGATTCAATATCATATTAACGCGTGCAGTATCTCTTATGGCAGCAATACCAACCACCGGACCTGCGGCAGCTTCCATTCTGCCTGTTGCATTATCCTTATAAAACTGAGGTTGCAGATACTTATACAGTCTCATTACCGATATGTCAACAGCGGTATCTTCCTGTGTTGATGCCGATTCGTCAAGGCTGTCGTTGGCAGCGGCAAGCAAAGCGTTTTCTTCGGTGGTATCGGCAACAGTAGAATCAGCAGCCGGCTTGTCGTTTGCAGCAGTATCGTCTCCTTCAAAAGAAGGAACATCTTCATCCTGCGCCGGTGTTTCGGCTTTCTCATTGCCGGATTTGTCTTTACCCGAGTTCATCAGGTTTTTATAGTAATTATAGCTGGCCATATCGGCATTGCTCAGGGCAACATACAGCTGATCTTTTTTAAGGTCATAAGTTTCCCAGAACTCAAGGCGGGCCGTTGACTGGAGAATCTTACGAACACGCTTGGGATCTTTCACTCCCGGAAGCTCAACGAGAATACGACCGGCAGTTTGCAGCTTCTGGATGCGAGGCTGCGAAACGCCGAACTGGTCAATACGTTTGCTGAGGATATCGTATGTATTCCCGATAGCGGCATCAGCCTGAGCTTGAAGCACTTTCAAAACTTCCTCATCGGAAGCATCGGGAGCTATTTGATTTTTTAATTCCTGAGTACGAAAAAAGGTACGAAACGGAAGATTGGGATTTTCTCTTTTAAAGACATTATAAAATATGGTGATAAAATCTTCCTGAGAATTTCGTTGTTCCTTTAGAGCATCGGCAATGGCTTTTTTGAAAACCGGATTATTACGGTTTGAACCTGCCATAGCATTCACCACATCCTGCACCTGTACTTCGAGAGTAACGTTCATACCACCTTTCAGGTCGAGTCCCAGATTTATCTCACGCTCTTTACACTCGCGGTATGTGTAGTCTATAATACCAAGATTATAAACCACCTCGTTTGCCATAGAATCCAGATAATAAGATTCGGCCGACTTTTTCAGCGAATCCAGATAGTACTCCTCGGAGCGTCCGAGCTTCTGCGACAAGGCTTTTGCCTCGTTTACAAATCTCTCGCTGTTGACATATTCGCGAGCCTTACGTTCGGTACGCGAGGTGAAGTACGAAAACGATAATTGATAAATGGATACCAGGGCAAATAAAATTGCTAAAAGTTTGATTGCACCTTTGTTTTGCATAGGTCAAATTATTTGTTAAAAAAATGTTATCTCACAAAAAAAAACAAGGCTGCAAAGATAGAATAACATCTTTAATTACACAAAACAATTTTATCTTCTTTTGCCAAGTGATAATACACTGATATTCCGTTATTTATGGCGTATCGCCAAAATGATTTTTTTACCTGTCAACAGTTTTTCGGGGTTTGCATCGTCTTTTATACGAATTTTGACTTGACATAAATGCAACTTAATTTTGGTTATTCGTGTCTGCTTTGACGAACTTTCATTATAAAACACTACTTATGAAACAACTTAACAAATTACTACTGCTCATCATCCTTATTTCAGCCGTTACAACAGTAAAATCACAAATAAGTTACGATTTCGGCTTTAAACGTTTCGACTCCATACCGGTTTTCGACAGTCTTGGCAACCCACTTGATTTTCCTTGGACAGGAGGTCTCAACTCAGTGCATTTCAATGAGATAGATATGAATCTCGACGGAAAAAAAGACCTTTTGGTGTTCGACAGTCACGGAGATAAAAAATACACATTCATAAACCGGGGAGTTTTGGGACAGGTATCATATAAATATGAACCGAAATATGAAAATCTCTTTCCAAATATGATAGGCTGGGTGCAACTACACGATTATAATAACGACGGAAAAAACGACCTCTACACTTATGTTCCGGGAGGAATAGCGCTCTATAAAAACATTTCGACACAGGCAACCGGACTTAAATTTCAAATGGTGAGTCCGATGCTAAATTACACAGCCGCCAACGGCAATCAAATCAATATTTTCGTAACGGCGGTTGATTATCCCGGAATCGTTGACGTTGATAACGACGGCGACCTCGACATTCTCACATTCCACATTCTAGGCACGTTTATCGTTTATTATAAAAATCTGTCGATGGAAATGTACGGAGATCCAAGTCACCTTGTATTTAAGGAATACGACAAATGCTGGGGTAAATTTGCCGAAAGTGAAGTAATGAACTCAGTATATCTCAATACATATTGCAACTATAAATTTGACGATGGCAGCAGCAAATCAGGTAAACACACAGGCTCAACGCTCTTGCCTATTAATCTGAACAACGACACTCTTCTTGATTTGCTTTTGGGTGATGTGGATTTTTTCACCATTATAGGAATGATAAACGGCGGCACCGTGGATTCCGCACATATGATAAGTCAGGACACTCTATTCCCTTCTTACGACACATCCATAAACATCGTATCATTTCCGGTGATGAGCTATATTGACATCGACAATGATTCGACAAAAGAACTTTTGGTATCTCCTTTTGAATCATCATATTACAAGCCTCAATCATTAAACAGCGTCTGGATGTATGAAAACGACAGCCTAAACGACGCCCCGAAATTCAGATTTGTACAAAAGAACTTTTTTCAGGACAAAATGATTGACATCGGCGACCAGGCAAGTCCCGAAATTGTTGACGTGGACGGCGACGGAATTATGGATATCCTTATGACAAATTACGGTATTGTCGATTCAACATATTTCGACACCAATTGGTATATTCTCTGGACTCATAAATCATCGTCGATGACGTGGTACAAGAATACCGGGACAGCCACATCACCGGCCTTCAAACTTATGGACAGAAATAAATTCGATATTTTGAAATTGCGGCTAACCTCCACAAAAGCCACATTCGGCGATTTGGATAACGATGGTGATTTGGATATGATTCTCGGTAATGAAGACGGAAAACTTATTTATTTTAAAGATACTGCCGGCGCAGGAAATATGATGGCCTTTGCCCAGCCGGTTTACAATTATCAAAACATAGACGTTGGTGATTTTTCGACTCCCGAATTGTTTGATATTGACGGCGATTCGCTTTTGGATCTCGTCATCGGAAAAAAATCGGGATTGCTTTCATACTATAAAAATACGGGGACAAAAACATCACCGCAGTTTACCTTTGTAACAGACAGTATGGGGCACGCCGTTGTTACCAATTACTGGAATGCTTACAGTGGATACAGCAATCCCGAAGTATATCGCGACGACCGTGACAGCCTTGTAATGATGGTCGGCTCGGCATCGGGCAAGCTGTTCTATTTCAGAGATATACAAAATAATATTACCGACACTTTCGGAATCGACACAAATCTGTATTACGAAAACTATTACGATTCTCTTCGCTCGGTAGCATATTTTATTAACGAAGGAAATATTATGGAAACCATAGCTGTAGGAATGCGATCATCGGCAGCCGTTTACGACTTCGACAACGACGGCTTTAAAGATATGGTGGTCGGTAATTTCTCGGGAGGACTAAATTATTTCAAAGGCATTATTCCTCAAGGTGTGGGAATAAAGAAACCAAAACAGCCTGTTTCCTCGCTAAAAATATATCCTAATCCGGCAAAAGACGTGATAACTCTGAAATTTGACAACTCATCAAATCTGAAAGCGGCCGTTGCCGTGATATTCACCGTTGAGGGGAAATACGTAACGGCAAAACGTTTGAATTTCCCGGGCAGCAATAAAATCTACCTCGGCAATCTGCCAACCGGAGTATATTTTATTCGCGTTGAAACAACCGACTATCTGAAACAGCGGAACACATATACGCGTAAATTGATGATTTACAACAGATAAGCCGGAATATCAAAAACTCTTCAATAAAACATATTTTCTTTTCTCTTTCGGAGAATGAGGTAATGGCGGCAATACCGGTTGAACCGGTGATGTCGCCGTTTTTACCGTAAGTTTAACGGGTTTGCGTTCATTTACATTTTCAACCCAAAGCTGCAAACCGGCATTACCGGGCATATGCTCAACCGTGATAACAACATCTTCGGCACCGGCACCATCAATATTTACCGAATACCAAATCCATTTCCCTTTTATTTTTTCGGTAACCACTTTTAGTTTTTTTCCTTTCATCGTAAAATCCACCTTCGGGAAATCCTTATCCTTATTCGTGCCAAGCATCAGCAGGGCCAATCCCGCAGGATGATTACCACCGGAGGTATCAGGCGAAACGGTGATGACGAATTTATCTTTCTTCCGTGTTTCAGAGACTTTATAAGAAATATTATTACGGTCATTATTTTCGTAAGACGACAACAAATTTAACCCGATATCTTTTCCGTCCTTTTTCATTCCGGTAATAAGTTGAGGATTTAAGAACCGCATATGCTCCCCCGGACCATAAATCAGATACTCATAGTTATCACCGGCAATATTTACGGAAAAATCGGCACCGGCAAGCAGAGGCCTTTTACAAGAATCTAACGGAAAGACCCGGAACACAGCCGTTTCAAAACCGTCCAAATCGATATTCAGGATACCACCCGCGGAATAAAGTTCCGGCAGGATTCTGCGAACCGGATATATTTGTTCCACCACCAGACCGGCAGCATCTTCATCCAAGCCGTATTCCGGCGAAAGATTAATGCGGATAACGTCGGATTCCACTTTCGGATTTCTTACGGCAATAAGCCCCGACTTATCCTTGAAATGCAGATATCCGTACGTATGTCCAACGGCAGGATTTCCGCCCGTCATATATGTTGTTTTCATAATACCGGCATTGGCCTCGGCCCATTTTATCGATTGCGACAATACATTCCATTCGTCGTCCGTCAAAATATCAGGCGAAATATAAAGTTCCCACATTGTGATGCCGCGTGCAAAATACAGAACGGCATTATTAGTAAAACGGTCGAAAGGTTCGCCGCCTTTTGAAATATTTTCAAGTCTTCCCTTGATAATACCGTGAGTCATAAGATTCGATACCGGAATCCACATCTTTCTGACTTTAAGGTCATCATACAATGCATAATCGCGATATGTCATTGCATTATCACGACGACTTATCGAGGGCACGTCGGCAAAAGCATAATCGGCAGCATCCATCCAAATCTGATTGGCATATTTCAGCCAAAACGGACTCAACCACGTTCCTGTGGTGATATTAAGGTAAACGGTTGAATCGATATGGCGAACGGCATTACACTTGTCGATAACAGACTGCATAACAGCTCTTTGCGAATAGACACCTACGGGATGGCCGTGACCCGGCTCCGAACAGCTGAACTGAATACCATCCCATTTGAAATAACCGACATTATCGTCACGGACAAAATCGGTTATTCGTTTGGTGAAAAGGTTACTGTAATTGGTGCCTGCCATACAAAGTTTGGCCGAGCCGTAAACAAACTTATGGCCGGTAACCTCGTAGCCGTGTGCATCCATCCATTTCACCCTGTCCATTGCAAAAGAATATCCACCCATAGGACCGAACCAAATACCGAGACGTGTTTTCGTTTTGGCAAGAGTATCGGCAATGGGACGCATTCCCTCGGGAAATTCTCCGGCGTCAAGTTTCCAGTCGCTTTTATAGACATCCCAACCGTCGTCAAGCACAAAAGCATCGAGACGAATACCGTGTTTTTTTATCATATTCTCCCTGATAAGCCTAATGATTCGCAAGGTATTTTCCGTATTCATAACGGCATCGGCCGGAATATCGGCATAGCCTTTACTTTTATAATAATCGGCCATATACTGCGAACGCAGATCATACCAGCTGTTGTACATTATATAAGGTTTTGCAGGCGCCACTCTAATGTCGTCGAGATAATCGAAAAACCATTTTTTAACATAAGGTTCGGGAGTAACGGCCGAAACCACCCACTCGCTTTCCGCAAAAGTATCTTCGATTTTTTCACCGTAATATTGATAGCAATCGACGGAAAACACATCATCTTTCAAAAGTTTGACATTATTTGTCGCCGCAGGATACTCAATGGCGATAAAACCACCGCCGTTATTACCGGCAAAAGCCACAGGCTGTCCGAAACCGCCGTTTTTCAAAATTTTAAAACCGGAATATTCATTGTCTTCCGACTTTACTTCCTCCGAATAGCCGAAACCTAACCCTTCGATTCCAATATTTATTTTTTGGGGACCGCTGCCACGTTCGTCAAAAACAAAAATACCACTGCGTGGATTCGTTTTATGCAAAAAATGGCCGTGCAATCCTTTATCACGCAGAGTAACACTACGCCTTACAAAGAAATCACCGTCGGAGAGCAGATACGACACCCTGACTTCAAAAGGATTGTTTTTACCTTTAAAAAACAAGTCGAGACGTTTTTGCGATTTATCATCAACTGTCAAAACGTGATGTGTAAATTCGAAATCATTTTTAGAAAAAACCACAGGATTTTCGGCATTATTTTTCATTCCGGGAGCACGCAATCCCGTCCACACAACCGAAAACGAAAAACCACCATCGGAGACAAGCACCATAGGACGGCGATGATAGCTTCCCGACCATTGCCGCAAAGCAACCAAAGTATCGGAATCCAGCAATCCGTTTTTTACGACAACCACCTGTTTTATTTTTGAATTTTGAAGGACATAAACAGTGGTTTTATCATTATCATTTTTAATAAAATCCACGGCTTCAACGGTTTTTGCCGCAGCAAACAAAGAAACCAAAACAAATAAAAATCTTAAAACATTCATAATCATATCAATTCATTAATTCGTCAATCATTTCATCAAATTTGTGACTATACTCAATCAGGTCTTGCAATAATTTTATCTGATTTCGCGCCCTCACAAGATTATGCTCTTTGAAGGACGTTTTATAATAGATGTCACCAAGCAAAAAGTCATTTAGAAACCTTATTGCCTGCTCGTAGATAATCGTCACGGCCCCTGTAAAAAGCGTTGAAATTTCGTCGTCCGACAAATCGTTTTTCAATGCGGCAAGATATCCTTTTGTGAGAGCATAAAGGTGCGAAGACCGTAAGGCGGTTTGGTCCGGCAGACGATAATCTTCGGCAACGGGCGAAGTAAAAGTCCTAACCATATCGCCATAATCAAACATAACATAACCCGGCATCACCGTATCGAGATCAATCATAAGGACGGTGCCTTCGGAAGTAAAAAGAATATTGTCGAGTTTTGTATCGTTATGTGTCACTCTTTTCTTTACGCCTTGATTTTCAACGGCATTCATAAATTCTCCGGTAATCCGTTCGAGATTGCCGATAATTTCGATTTCCTCTTTTGCTTTTTCCGCCAAAGTCTCAGGTGCATTGGCAAGCGTCGTTTGAAAAGAAGCGGCTCTATCGGGCAGATTATGAAAATTCACAATGGTATCTCCGAAAATGTCAACCGGCAAGGAATTAAGAAACCTTTGAAACCGTCCGACCGCAAAAGCGGCTTTTTGCGAAATATCTTCCGAAGGAGAAACGGCATAAGACTTACAACCGTCGAAAAATTCCATAACGCGCCAGGCAGCACCTTCACCGTCAATGCCGTGATACTCTCCGGCCTTGTTCTTCAATACGGCAGGAGTAAGCTTTTCCCCGGTATTCTGCTCATACTCAGAGAGTTTAGAATACAAAACCTTTAAATTTGAGATTAAAATACCGGTGCGAAAAACCTTGTTGTTAACCCTTTGAAGAATAAATTTTCCTCGTGGAGATTCCAACAAAAAAGTATCGTTAATATGCCCGTTTCCGAAGGGTTGCGGACTTTTGCAATCTTTCAAAAACGGATACCTGCCTATGATTTCGTTCATTATAATTTCAAAATAATACGTTGATACGACTGTCCATCAGCGGAATTAAGTCTGACTAAATAAACACCTTTCTTGAGACTTGAAATATCAAAAGTCCCGGAAGCGAGTTTTTGATTCAGAACCAACTGACCTGCACTATTATACACTTCTATATTAAGTCCGCCGACATCGGCCTTTACATAGAGTACTGTTGTGGCAGGATTTGGAAATATCTCAATATTCATCGTTGCGGCATTTTTATCAGGTACATACAAAAGCCCGCAGTAATTACCTGTGAAGTTGCTGTTATAGTGCTTATTATAAAAATAAATCAGGGCATTTGCAAGGCTATCGGCAAAACGTTTTCTGGTTATGGAGTCGAAACGCACATTATGATTTCCTTCTATTTGAATACCGTCGATATTGCCGCCGTATCGCGAGCCGTGTCTTTTGGTGTTATATCCTCCCGAAAAATACGGGTCGCCGGAAGCGGGATAAGGAATTGCCTGCGAAGGAACGGCAGGGAATCCCATATCCGACAAGATGCTGCCGAGAGCAAAAGGACCTCTTATCAATTGTGCGTGATTAAGTCCGTTGAGGTTGTTTCCGGCCAGATTTTTAATGCTCGTAATATTCAAAATTGCCTGAGTATTAAGCGCACTGTCGGTATAACGCAGTTTGGTGCTGCTGAGCAGATAACCCACTTCGAGTCTTTGGATGCTGTGGCCGTGCCCGTGAAGGTCGATAAACAGTCCTCTGCCGTAACCGCTTTCAATTTTGTTTTTTGCCGAGTCCAGAAAAGCGTGATAAGCATACCACGATTTTTCGACAATGGGATTTCCGTCGGCGGCATCGCCAATATCGCGATTGGCGTCAAACTTTTTGCGATGAAGCAAATTGATAACCATATGAGGCCAACAGCCGGTTTTGGCATAAAAGGCGGCCATTATCTCACGTCCAAGCTCCTGAGTATAAGAATCGCGCATATATTTACAGCCCGAACAATTGCGATCGGGAATGGAAGCCGGTTCGAGATAACCGCCGTGAGGAACAGAAATTACAAACGGCAGATTACCTGCGATATACTCCACATATTGGTTGCTGTCGAGATAACTCTGCCCGGGAATAAACGACTGGGAAAAAACGTTAGTGGAAATAAAAAGAAGAAGAAATAATTTGACAAAAAACCTTCTTATGAGATTTTTAGCTACCGGTGATTGTGGTTTCATCAGGTTAAAATTTTAATTAAACAAGAGCTTTGAATTAATTTGCCAAAATACAATTATTTTTAAAATAACAATCCGTTCTTTCACCTACACCGAATATTTTATCTTTGCAAACCAATATTAATTAATAACAGGAAGCACCGATGAGGATAGTTTTTTTTCTTTCGAGGGTACCGTGGCCGTTAGACAAAGGCGATAAGTTGCGTGCTTATTATCAGATAAAATATTTGTCGGCAAATCACGAAATCATTCTTATAGCCTTATCGGACAATGCTGTTCCGGAAGTAGCCGAGAGAGTGCTTTTACAATATTGCAAAGAGGTTTTCTTCCTGAAACTAAACAAATTAGGTCAAGCTATCAACATTATGAAATCTGCCGTAACGGGCAATCCTTTTCAGGTGGGATATTTCTATAACAAGAGCATTTTCAAGCAGGCATCGCATATAATCAACACCAGAAAGCCGGATGTTGTATTTTTTCAGCTGGTGCGGACGGCGAAATACGCCAAAGGATTAAATTACAGAAAAGTCATTGACTATCAGGATGCTCTATCGGAAGGATTGAAAAGAAGACTAAAAACCGAGAAGGGGCTGTTCGGGCTGATATTGCGAAGCGAATACAAACGAATGCTAAGATACGAAGAAAAGATTTTCGATATATTCGACGAACACATAATCATTACGGAGGCCGACCGCGACCACATTCCCCACCCGGGTCGCAACCATATCAAAGTCATACCCAACGGAATCAACACAACAAAATTTCATCCTCGCGATATTGACAAAAGATACGATATTATTTTCGCGGGAAATATGAATTATCCGCCGAATGTTGATGCAGCGGTTTTTCTTGCCAAAGAGATTTTTCCACGGATAAAAAGTTCCATTCCCGGCGCAAAATTATTGCTGGCGGGAGCCAATCCCGCCTATGCCGTTTCATCGTTGCAATCGGATGACATCAAGGTAACCGGCTGGGTTGAAGATATTGCGGAATCTTATGCCTCTGCAAAAGTATTTATTGCTCCGATGCGTATCGGTACCGGACTTCAAAACAAACTTCTGGAGGCAATGGCAACGGGTCTGCCGTGTGTAACAACCACATTGGCCAATAATGCGCTCAAAGCAAAAGACAATTCCGGGATTTTAATTGGCAACACTGCCGCAGAGCTTGCCAACGCCGCTATCAAACTACTATCGGACAGCGATTTACACAAAACCATATCTGCCGGCGGAAGAAATTACGTACTTGATAATTTCAGCTGGGAAAATATCAGTCGTAGCCTTGAAGACATTCTAAAAAACACTATTCCAACCCCTGACGTTTAAGATAAAAATCGACAACGGGTTCACGACCGCGGAAACGCAGCCAGAGTATTTCGGCATCTTCGGTGCCACCTTTCGACAGAATGTTATCACGGAAGGATTGCGCTGTTTTCTTATCGAATATCGATGTCTCCTGAAAAGCGCCGAAAGCGTCGGCATCAAGCACGGCCGTCCACAGATAGCTGTAATATCCGGCAGAATAACCACCGCTGAAAATATGGGAATAATATGTCGAACGGTAGCGAACCACAATCTGCGGGATAAGCCCGATTTTGTCAAGCGCGGCTTTCTCAAACTCATTAACATCACCCTCAAACGGTTGTTTGATGGTATGCCAGGCCATATCGAGGGCGGCGGCGGAAACAAATTCGGTTACCGTGAAACCCATATTAAAGGTAGAGGCACGTTTCATCTTTTCGATAAGAGCATCAGGTATGGTATCGCCTGTTTTCCAGTGAATTGCATAAGTTTTCAGCACTTGAGGTTCGGCGGCGAAATTTTCCATAAACTGTGACGGCAACTCCACAAAGTCACGCGGCACATCGGTTCCCGACAGATGACGATAGGTGCATTTGCTAAGCATTCCGTGGAGGCAGTGACCAAACTCGTGAAACAAGGTTGTAACCTCATCCCAGCTCAATAGTGACGGCTCTTTATCCGTAGGCTTTGTAAAATTTGTTGTAAGCGATATTACCGGAATCACGTTTTTACCGTTTTCATCGCGATACTGTTTGCGATAAGCGGTCATCCACGCTCCCACCCTTTTGGAAGGACGCGGAAAAAAGTCCATATAAAGAATGGAAATCAGCTTGTTGTTTTCGTCGTAAACCTCATAAGCCAATGCGTCGGGATACATCACCGGTATATCTTTATTTAATTTAAAGGTAAGACCGTAAAGTTTATTTGCCACATCGAACATACCGTCACGAACGTTTTCGAGTTTGAAATAGGGGCGCATCTCCTCCTCGCTGAGGTCATATTTCAGTTTTCTGAGCTTTTCGGTATAATACCACCAGTCCCAGGGTCGAATGGTAATACCGGCTTTTTCCTCATCGGCAAGCTTTTGCAAAGCCACAACCTCTTCTTTAGCTTTGGGAATTGAGCGCGAAAGGATATCGTCAATCAGGGCATTTACTTTTCCGGGAGTCTTAGCCATTGTTTCCTCGAGCACAAAATCGGCCCAGGTATCGAAACCGAGTAACCGGGCTTTCTGCAAGCGCAGATTGACAAGTTTTTTAACGATTTCCTTGTTATCAAGCGAGTCGTTATGATCGCAACGGGTAGTATAGGCTTTAAATATTTTTTCTCTCAACTGCCTGTTGTCGGCATAGGTCAGGAAAGGAATCATTGACGGTTTTTGAACCGTAAACACCCATTTGCCTTCCATTCCCTCATCCTTGGCGGCCGAGGCAGCAGCATCGATAACCGACTGCGGAAGCCCGGAGAGGTCGTCCTTATTGTCAATCACGAGTTTGAAATTATTTGTTTCGGCAAGAACGTGATCGCCGAATTCGAGTGCAAGAACCGACAACTCCTTATTAATATTTTTAAGTTTTTGCTTATCGTCGGCGGCAAGGTTTGCACCTCCCCTGACAAACTCTTTCCAGGTTTTCTTCAGAAGCATTTTTTGCTCGGGAGTCATTGACGCCGTATCGGCGGTTTCATAAACTTTCTTTACCCTTTGAAACAGTTTGTCATTCATAAAAGTCTCGTCGGAAACAGCAGTCACCATCGGTGAAATTTCTTTTGCCAAAGCCTGCAAAGTATCGTTGGTATTGGACGAAAGCAGGTTGAAAAAAACATTGCTGACACGATCAAGCATCATACCCGAACGTTCCAGCGCTTCGATGGTATTCTCAAAATCCGGAGCCTCACTATTATTGACAATCGCCTCTATCTCAGCTTTTTGACGTTTTATAGCTTCTTCAAACGCCGGTTTGTAATCAGTGTTTTTTATTTGCCCGAAGGGAGGCACGCCGTAAGGAGTCTTAAACTCGCTCATCAAAACATTATCATTCATTTCGTTCGATTTTTCCGTTTTGCCGTTTTCGCAGGACACAAAACCCAATGCCAAAACAAACAACAAAAGACCATTAAATATTTTCATTTTATACCGTATTTAGAATTTAAAAGAAAGGGCAAAGCTATGGAAAAACTATAAAAGCGGAAAACAAATCCAACAATTTTCTATCATCCGCTAAAATCTCAATCCGATAATGCACATATCATCAACCTGTTTAAAAGGTAATGAGGTGTCGGCTTCGGTAAACGCCATCCATTCTATAATTTTGTTTTCAAATATTTCTTTCTGCTTATCCA
>Ga0256913_10001312_pt1 | contig 12806 bp, 16 predicted proteins | sample Axial_MatmetaG_FD_185970 | JGI IMG/M metagenome (GOLD analysis project Ga0256913, IMG submission 185970) | Deep-sea worm associated microbial mat communities from Axial Seamount, Juan de Fuca Ridge, Pacific Ocean - Axial_Mat | ecosystem: Environmental > Aquatic > Marine > Oceanic > Microbial...
ACATGAACTCCATGTTGAATAGACATTTGTTACATTTGATGTATTTATTTCAGGAAATGTTGTTAATAATTTACAATCAAACCATGTTAATGATAATGTTGTTACATTTGATGTATCTAATTTAGGAAAATTTAATAATTTTTCACAATTATACCAAGTATATTTCATATTAGTTACATTTGATGTATTTATTATAGGAAATTCGGTTAATAATTTATTATTTTCCCAAGTTTGTTCTAAATTTGTTACATTTTTTGTTATATTATAATTAATATCTATTTTTTTCAAATAAATTAAATCTTTAAACATTTTAGACCAATCGGTAATTTGTCCCATATTTAATATTTCGCAATATTCTACATTAATATCATTAGGGAAATTATTAAATTTAAAATAATCAGTTGAAGTTGTATTATTTATATAAATATAAATATAACTTTCACTATTTAAATTATTTACAGTAATATCAATACCTGGATTATAATTAAACAATTGATTATCTTGCTTAATTGTAAAATTAGAACTAGATCTAACATTAATTGTAGATTTATTTTCTTTTATTTTAATTTTAATATTATAATTTTCTTTATTTGATATTTGATATTGAATTGCACAATATAATTTATTTGCATTATTATTTTTATTAACATTAATTTTTAAATCATCATTAATAGATAAAAATGAATTTGTTGGTTTATAAATTAATTTTTCAGTATTTATTTCTAAATTTACTATTTTATCAACATATTCATCATCATTAATTAATAAAGACATATTTATATTTCCACTATCAGTAAATAATGATATTTTTTTTATTTTTATTGGTAATAAATTATTTATAATTAAATAATTTAATGGATTATTTAAATCATATTCAAAATAATATGTATTATCATAATCATTATTAATATATGATTCATTATTATAAAATAATAAATTATTATTTTCATTATTATCATCAATAATAATGTTATCTAATAATGACAAATTTTTAATAGTATTATCAATATATGTTAACCCTGATATAGTATTAACATTAATATTTTTACCACTAATAAATTTATTATTAGAAGAACCTGGATAATTAAAACAATGATTAATAAGATTTGAAAAATCTTCACCAAATGGTATTTTACCATTTTTAAATGTATTTTTTAATTCATTAATATTCAAATTATTTATTATTTTTTTTTATATATTAAAATAATAAATAGATTTTTATATTTTTTTATAAATTTGATATCTATAATTAAATTTATTTTCTTTATTTTTTTGATGTTTTAAATCAGATATTAATTTCCAATTATTATCAATATGTGGAAAAAAACTATCAGCATTATTAAATATTGCATCAATTTTTGTAATATACAAATAATCTGCATATTTCATAAATTGTTTATAAATAATTTCTCCTCCTATTATATAAATATCTTTATTAAAAGATTTTGCTTGTTTTATAGCATCTTTTATATCATGTAATATAATACATGTTTTACAATTAATTGATTTTGTTGTTAATACAATATTTATTCTATTTGGTAATGGTTTAATAGGTAATGATTGATATGTTTTTCTACCCATTATAACTACATTATTTAATGTTAACTCTTTAAATCTTTTTATATCATTTTTTAAATACCATAATAATTTATTATTTGCACCTATTTCATTATTATTTCCAATAGCAGCAATAATTTTAATCATTTTGTTTTTTTAATTTATTTTTTAATTTTAGAATTTTTTTATTATAATAATAATCTATTTTTTTTTTATCATAAATATAATCCATTTGTTCTATCATTATTTTAACATCTGCTATTTCTTCACAAATATTATTATATCTTTTTAAATATTTTTCTTTATTTCCTCTTTTTATTTTTTGTATAGCAAATATTAATTCGGACATTTCTTCAATTAATATATTAATTTGAGTTTCTACACCCCATTTATTAATAACTTTTTGATATAAATTCATAATTTTTTATTTAAATATTATTATATATATAATAAAAAATAAAAAAAGGTGAACAATTTTTATAAATTTATTTTAAATGAAGAATTAAAATTAAGTAAAATTGTTAGAAAACAATTTATTGATGATTATACAATATTAATAGGTAAAAACGCAAAAATGAATGATATATTAACATTTGATATTGCTAAACCCAATGATATTTGGTTACATGCTAGTGGTGTACCAGGTTCTCATGTTATTATACAAGTACATGATAATGAAATACCAAATAAAAATATTATACAAAAAGCCGCTGAATTAGCAGCTACATATAGTAAATCAAAAAATGAAAATATTAAAGTTGTTTGGACAAGAAAAAAATTTGTAACAAAAAATAAAGATCATAATATTGGTCAAGTAAATGTTGATTATAAAAATTCTAATTTTATTAATATTAAAAATTTGAAATATATAAAAAAATTAAATATAGATTTTGATAATTGGGTAGAATTAAATGATAATTGGACAATTAAAAAATATAAAAATACATTTTATATTGTTAAAAAAGATTCAATTAATAATAGAATTCATATTTATGATAATCTTATTATAAATGAACCACTATTTAAAAATTTAAATAAAATTGATATTAATTTTATAAAAATGACTAATTATAAAATTGAATATTTTAAAAATCAGCGATCAATGTCAATTAAATTTAATGATATTAGTAAAATATTAAAAATAAATATTGATTTATAATTTTTATATTTTGAATTATCATAAAAATAATAATTTTTTTATTTTTTTTAATTTTTGTTTATTATATTTATTATATATATAAATAAAATAAAAAAATTATGATAAAATATATTTTTATACTATTTATTGTTTTTTTAACTAGTTGTAATAAAACAATTGATACACCAATTATTGATAATATTAATGTACCAAATGGATTTACTTATGAAACAAATCGAAAAATTGACATAAAAATTATTATGCCAATATCATTAGATTTTAATAATTATAGAGGTAGATTTGATATTTATACAATTGAAAATGGAAACAAAAACAAACATATTTATACTGGTAGTTTTAATAAAATTGGAATATTTAAAGGTTATATTAAAATACCAAATAAAATAAATGAAATTTTAATATCAACTATAGCTGGTGATATAATATTATCTGTTCCTAAAAATCAATTTAAAAATGATATAATAATTGATTTTGGTAATAATTACATTAATATTTCCCCAGATTCTATTCCTTTATATAAAAATAAAAATATAAATAATATTACTTTTGAAAAATCATTATCAAGAATTTCTCCAATTAATAGAGTAACTAATGGTGATTTTGAAATTAATAATTTTGATAATATTTATTGGTGGAATACACCTCATACAGTTGATCAAAAATGGCATAAAACCACCAAATATGCACCTGGTGAGTGGTATAATAATGAAAATAATAATCATGTATTAAGAACACCTTATGTGAATTGTTATTATGCTGGTGGTTTTTCACAAATGATATCAGTTAATTCAGGAGATATAATTACTTTTACAGGAGATATTAAATCATCTATGTCAACTATAGGTAATCAATTTCGTTCATGGTTATATTTAATACCATATAATAATTTGGGTGTTCCCCTTGATTATTTTGCGATTGAATACTCACCTACGACAACATGGACAAATAAACAACTTGTAGCCACTATGCCTATTAATACAGTAAAATGTCAAGTTCTTTTTTGGGCACATGATTTAAAAACTAATGGTTCAGTTATGTTTGATAATGCATTTGTAACTATTACAAATTCTGATTCAGATAACGATGGTGTATTAGATGATGATGATGATTACCCAAATGACCCTAGTAGAGCATTTAATGTATATTACCCCAATGAAAATGATTGGGGAACACTAGCTTTTGAAGATTTATGGCCAGGTAAAGGTGATTATGATTTTAATGATTTAATACTAGATTACCATTTTAAATCAGTTTTAAATTCTCAAAATAATTTAGTTGAATTTTTTACTGATTATTCTGTCAGAGCAGTAGGTGCTAGTTTAGAAAATGGATTTGGTTTTATGATAGGTGGAAATCCATCAAATATTGCAACAATCACAGGAACACGATATACTGAAAATTATATAAATAATAATAATAATGGAACAGAACAAAATCAAATAAATACTGTTATTATTTTATTTGATAATTCATTTTCAATGATTGATCATTCAGTTTCAACTTTTATTAATACTGAATCTAATATTCCTTATATTAACCCTGATACTAATCAATTATATGTTCAATTTATTAATCCAGTTTCAATTAATGTAACAGGTTCAGCACCATATAATCCATTTCTTATTATCGATAAGACAAGATATAAAGAAATACATTTAGCTGGAAATATACCAACAAACTTAGCTGATACTATGTTATTTAATACATGGGACGATAATTCAAACCCAAATACGGGTAAATATTATCAAACAGTTAATAATTTATCATGGGCAATTGATATACCAGTATCATTTGATTATCCAATTGAACAAGTTGATATATCTCATGCTTATAAACATTTTATTGAATGGGCTGAATCGGGTGGGGTTAGTTATCCTGATTGGTATGAAAATAATGTAGGTTATCGTAATTATAATAATATTTATAATCCATAATTTTAATAATTAAGATTTACTTTTTTATCTCTTTTTCTATTATATAATTTTTTATTTTTAAATACAATATGACGATATTGAATATTATTTTCTATATCTATATCTCTCATAACCTTTCTACGAGCTTTTATTTTTTGATTTTTTGATAATTTTATAGTCATTTTAATAATCTCCTTTATTTTTATTTAAATGCAAATATACAAAAAATATTTTTATAAATATAATTTTTTTATTTTTTTTTTTATATATATAATTTCATATATGAAATATATAAATAAATTAAATATAGATTTTGATAATTGGGATAATATTATAAAATATTATTATGCTCATATAACATTAGATCATATTGAAATATATCCAATTGAAATAATTGATAATTATATTAAAAATCTTAATGATCCACACCCACAACCAATTTTAAAATCATATATAAATAAATTAAATAAAAATAATTTTGTGTTTTTTCATCATAAGTTAATAAAAACAGGAAATTTAGTTTATATTTATAATACAAATATCAATATTAAAGATTTACAAAAATCACTACTTAAAATAGTCAATGAATCAAATATTTTATCTCATTGGTCAAAAGATACTTATTCAAATATATTAAAATATAAAGATAATTTTTATTATGATGGTAATGATTGGCTAATTATTAATTTAATTTAATTTCATTTCTAACTTGCATTAATATTTTACCTAACCAATTTTGACCATTAATATTTTTACATTTATCACAATTACAATCACCCCAAATATTATCATGCCAATAATTACCTTCAATTAATTCTTCATTCCCTGTATTAATTAATAATTTTTTTAAATTATTATTTTTAAATTTAATTCTAACTAATTTTAACATTAAATTATATTTTATATTATCCCAATCTGTTCTTTTTTTAACTTTTCTTCCAAAAGATTTTGCTAATGATGCAGTTGGAGCTAATCTTACCCATTCTTGTTCAGATTCATTTAATGATTTAAATGACTGATAAGCATGTTCAATTGTTAAATATTTTTTATCATTATAAACAAAAGGACAAATATAAAAATTACTTAAAAATTCAAAATTATTTGTAAATCTATTAATCATATTATTTATTTTTTTGTAAAAATAATAAAAAATTAATTAATTTAAAACATTTTTTTCATAAAAGAAATAAATGATTTATCATTTTTAATTGGTTTTTCTGTTTGCTTTTTTTCTGTTTGTTTTTTTTCTGTTTGTTTTTGTTTTTTTGATTTTTTTTCAGTTATTTTATAATCTAATGTTTTTAATTTCTTTACTAATTCAGTTAAATCATGATTAATTGTTTTATAATTAATTATATCATTTTCTAATTTATTTATTAGTGTAGATAATTTATTAATTTTGTTTTTATAAAGAATATTTTCTTTTTTAATTTCATTAATTCTTTCTTTTTGATTTAATATTAATTTTTGTATTTGATTATCTTTATCTTTATTAATATTTTTTAATAAATCAATAGTTTTATTATAATTAATATTTGATATTTTTTTATTTTTTTTTGTTATTTTATTAATTGTATTATCATTTTTACTACTAATATTTTTTATATTTGATAATTTTATTAATGTTTCTCTATTTATATGTTTAACACCCATTTTGTTTTTTTTCTTATATATATAAAAAAAAAGGATTAAATCTTATTGATTTAATCCTTTGTGGACCAGACGGGAGTCGAACCCGTGTCTTAAATAGATTTTAAGAATCTTCTACAAATCTAGTTAAATTTTTCTAAATTTAACAAAATATTTAATTTTTTTTATTCGTGAAAATTAAAAAATACACTATTTTTAATTTAAGGTAATTAAAAAATAACCTTTACTAGTTTTTTATTGTTTCCTGTCTTATGCTGCGATAAGACTTTCTTTAACATTTGGTTCTAGTAACACCTTATTTGCTAAAGAAGTTGGAATAGACATAATGTCTTCTGCGTTTTCGCCATTTAAATTGTTTGTTCTATTATTTTTAACATCCAATAGTATGATGTACTTGCAGATCCATTATTATTCTACTTAATCTAAACCAAACTGGCCCTCATTTTTTACCTATATATAAAATATTTAATTTTATTTTTATAAAAATAATATATTTTTTATAAATAACAAAATTAAAATTAATTTTTTTTTAATTTATCTTAAAAATTTAAATTACATCATATATATCTAAAATTATTGGATTATTTTGAGATAATATTTTTTTAATATTTAAACTATTTTTTTTTGTTATATAATTAATATTTAATTCAACATTATTATAATCAATAATTTTCCCTTTCTTTTGTATAATTAATATTAATGATAAATACTTATTTTTTGTAATATGTATAATATTAACATATCTTTTAATATAATAAGTATCATATGTTAATTCCCATTTAAACATATTATTAAATGTATAATAATATATTTTTTCAATTATATTAATATCAGAATACATTTTAAATATTTGAAAATTTATTAAATAAATAATTTATTTTTTGTATATTATTATCATCTAATTTACCTTTTCTATAACTTGATCTTAAATTTAAAAATGTTTCAAAATCATTTGTTTCATCTAATGTTAATTTTTTATATTGATCATATTCTTTTGAAATATCTTTAAAAATATCATTTATAGACATTTTAGTCCATTTTGTTTTTTTTACATTTACAACAACGCCATATTTCTTTTTATCATTATCTTCTGAAATCATTTTTATTTTGATAATACCATCAATTTGACCTTTAAAAATAACATAAAAATATCTAACTTTAGAATTAAAATTTTTGTATACTGTTATTTCATAATCATTAATATTAGATGATTTATTGTTTGATGAATTCCAATTATATTCATTTTTATCTTTTTTTTCACTTTGTTGTTTACTCCATTCATCATATGGAATTCCATTAATTAAAATTCTACCTGTACTATCATCATAATTTAATTCTTCCTCTTTATCTAAAAAACTAGATAATGATTCTATTCCATCAGATGATGCTTTTTTTAATACTTTTTTTTCAAAATCAGATAAATTATCAAAACCATATATGTTTATTTTATCTAAGATTTTATCTAATAATTGTTGTTCTAATGATTCATTCATTATATTGAATTTTAAAAATTTTTTAATCATCACTAATATATTAATTTTTTTTTTAAATAAAAACTATTTTAACATATATATTAAAATAAAATATTGAATTTATTTTTAAAAATTAATATATGGATTAATTATATCAGATATATTTTGATTTTTTAAATGTGGATATTTTTCTATTATTAAATCATATAAAATATCAGCATCTTTTTTAAGTTTATTAATATTTTTTTTAATATTTAATACATTATCATTAATTAAATTAATATTTTTATTCATATCTGATATTTTTGTAGATATATAATTTTTATCTAAATTTTTATTATCACTAATTGTTGTCATTAATTCAATTAATTGACCGTTAAAAACAATTAATTGTTTTTCTTTTTTATTTAATTCTTCTAATTCATTAAGATATTTCTTTCTAATTAAAATAGCTGAATCAATATATCTTTGACTTATTTTCATAAATTAATTTGATATTTCATTTATATTATTTTCATTTATATTATTACTTATATCATTTGAATTACTTATATCATTTGAATTACTTATATCATTTGAATTACTTATATCATTTGAATTATTTATATCATTATCATTTGAATTACTTATATCATTTAATTTTTTTTCATCAATATTTAATTTTTCTTTTTTTCTAGTACTTTTTTTTCTTTTTTTTCCAATTATAATATCTTTTAATTGTTCATAAATTAAATTTTCAATTATATTTGGATCTTTTATAAATTTATTAAATATTTCTTTTGTATAAAATTTAATTATATCTGCTTCAAAATTATTTATCATTAATTTAAGAAATTCTGGATCTGCTATATTTTCTTCTATATTTAATTTAATTGTTATTTTATGATTTTTTTTAAATCCTTTAAAAAATTTAAATGTTTCTATTTCTGTTTTTTCTTCATCAGTTAATGGTTTTTGTATTTCAGTTTTATTTGTCATATATTGTTGTCTATAATAATCATCATTTTTTTTATTTTTATTATTATTTTTATTAAATTCTGGATAATTTGGATTATTAGATAATAATTGTTCAGCTGATTTTTCATCATCTAATTGTTCATATTTATTTGTATTTATTTTTCTTTGTTCTTGTTCTTTTAAATAATTTGATATTAACTGTTTTTTCATATCTTCATTAGTTGATAAATCACTTTCAAATGTATTAACTTTTTTAACAATAGGACCTTGTGTATTATCTGTTACAATGTTACTTGTATCCATATTTTTTAATTTATTTGCAATATTTTCAATATTACTAGTATTAGTTGAAAAAAAATTACTAGGGTCTACTGTTTCAGTATATTTTTTAAAAAATGAATCTTTTTTAATTTTTGAACCATTTGTTAATGTAAACCAAATTCCATCATCATGTTGAATTGTTACAATTGTTCCATTTTCTTTATTTTCAAATCTTTTATTTATCATTATGATATTTATTTTTTTATTATATGTTTTTTAATATTAAAAGTTTATTGAAATAGTATAATTTTATATATAATTGAAAATACATTTTTAAATGAATAGAAAATATAAAACTAAACCATATTTAAATGATATTGATTTAAAATATAATGAATATAATATTATTGATACTAATTTAAATAATGACATATATAATAATATTCAAAAAGAATATTTTAAATTAAATGATTCTATATTAATTGATAAAGACCCTGATATAAAATATGATATTAATATTGATAATATAAAAAAAATGATAGATACTGATAATAATAATCTTATTATTAAAAATAGTAATTGTGAAATTAATTCATTTAATAATACCAATTATATTAATAAAACAGATAATTGTCAAAATAATACTAATAATGTTGATTGTGATAATTTTAAAAATGGATTAGATTATAATAAAAAAATATCTACATATTTTATACTTGGCCAATTATCAATAAATGCAGTAGTATCAAAATATATGATACATGATCAAAAAGGATTATCAAAAGAACAAATTGCTTGTAATTTACAATTTTTAGCTACAAATGTATTAGATAAAATAAAAATTAAATATCCAACTATGTTTGTAACTAGTGGTTTTAGAAGAGGATATGGATCATCACAACATTATCTTGGTATGGCAGCTGACATACAATTTAAAAATTACTCTAATAAAGATTATATTAATATTGCAAATTGGATAAAAAATAATATCAATTATGATCAATTATTATTAGAATATAAAAATAGATATACGAAAAAAGCATGGATACATATTTCATATAATTCAAATAATAATAGAAATATAGAATTAACTTTATTTAATAATAAAACATATCATCATACACTAATAAATTTATCAGGCAAATATGGAATTCCTGTTTAATATTGTGTATAAAAATTATATTTATTATCCCATTTAACAATATTATTATTTAATTTATAAATAAATATTTGTTTACTTACATAAATAATTTCACCTGTTGATTTGTCTAATATTTTAAATTTAAAATTTTTCATAAATATAAAAATACTAAAAATAAACTAAAACTTTTATTTTTTTTATTGATAAAACAAAAAAAAATATAAAAATGATATTAAATTATAAAAATAATATTGATATATCAACATTTGTTATTGTATTTGATGGGTCAACACAATTAGAAACTAAGGGTAAATATGGTACATCACATTTAATTGAACATTTACTATGTAAAAGTTTTGATCATTTATTAAATGACTTTCAACAATATGGTATAACATGGAATGCATATACATCAAATAATGAAATTGTTTTTTATTTATCTGGACTAGATAAATTTGTTAATAAATATAAATATTTAATTTTAGATTTAATTATAAATTATGTTCCATCTATTTATGATTTTGAAAATGAAAAAAAAATAATTATTGAAGAATATAAAGATAGTTTTAATGAACAAATAAATAATCATTTTTTAAATTTAGAAAGAAAATTATTTAATTATTATTCACCAATTGGGTTAAAAGAAGATATTGAAAATTATAATTATGATACAATGATTAATGATATTAATAAATATTATAGAACACCTATTAAAATTATTAATATATCTAAAAATAGTCCATTTAAAAACGATATAAATTTAAATATTGAATATAAAGTAAAAAAATTAAAATATGGTAATTTTAATGTACCATTAGAATTAGATAATGATTTTAAAACAAAAGAGTCATTAATAAATTTTTCACCAATTTTAAATAATAAAGATGATTATCCTTATATTGATTTTATCACAAAAATGTTAGGTACAGGATTAAATTCTCCATTATATCAAGAAATAAGAGAAAAAAAAACATTAGTATATTATATTCATAATTATTTATATGATATAAATAAAGATCAATATTTAATTACTTTTGTTACTGAAACATCAAAAAATAATGTAAATTTATTTTTTGATGAAATATCAAATATATTATCTAATCCAGATAAATATTTAACAAAAGAACGTTTTAATGTTATCAAAAAATATTTAAAAATAAATTTAGAAAAAAATAATATTTTAATTCATGACAAATATCATAAATTTATTACTCCTCAATATAGATTAATGGATAATATAATTAATAAAATTACTTTTAATAAAATTAGAGAAATTTATGATAAATATTTTTATTGGGATGATTTTTATAAATCAATTTATAATAAAGAATTTTAAAAAAATTATGTTTTTTTAACATTTTTATATATATTTGTTTTAAATAAGAATAATATGAATTTATTAAGAAAAGAAGATTTTATTGGTAATGAAAATAAATCATTTATTAATGATAAATATGATATTCATACTGCAATTATTTTAAATAATATTGGTAGACCTATTTATACATTTATAGATGGCGATAAAGATCATAAAAAATGTAGATTTTGTGATAGAAATGAAAATGAAATAACATTTAATCATAAAGCACATGTAATACCTAAATTTTTAGGTAACTTTTTAGTATTATCTAATTCTGAATGTGATGAATGTAATTCATATTTTAGTAAATTTGAAACAGAATTAGAAAAATATATTAAAATACCATTAATTGCAAATAAACAAGGTAATTATTTAAAAAACAGATATGGTCAAAATATTAAAAGAATTAATGATGACATTATTGTCAATGGAAAACAAGAAATAGTTGAATTTAATGGTTTATTTGTATTAAAAATATTTTTAAAATTTGCATATAGTATGTTATATGAATCAGAATTAAAATATTATAATAATATAAAAAAAATATTATTAGACGATAAATCTATTCCTCTGATAACCAATATATTAGATATAACAACTAATGATACATTTGATTGGAACAGTGTAGTTTTATATAAAAAAAATATAGATAATGATAAATATGTTGATAATATTTTATCAATGAATTTTAATATGAAAAAATATATTATATTTTTTAATAAAGATAATAATAAATCTATTATTAATGATGATACTATAAGAGAAAATTATATTAGATTATTTAATGATATTGATATTTATAATTATAGAATAAGAAATTTATCTCATAATCAACATATAAAATTTAATATAGATGTTTTTATGGAATTAATTAAAAATGAAATATAATATATAAAAAATAAAAATGTATAATTTATTATTTAATAAATATAGGATTACATTAAATAAATATTCTTCATTCTTTTAATTTTTAAATTAGTCTGATTTTCAATTCCTTTTAAAAAATTATACCATAACAGAATTAAATAATACAAATTTTGTGAAAAATCTTGAGATATACAATTTAATTGTAATTTGAATTTTAATATATATGAAATAATAATTATAATAAATTCTATTTATAATAATCAAAATTATATTTTATATGAAAATATATAATTCTTTTTAATATAATATTTAATTTTAACCTTTTTTAAAGATGATATATTATTATGATAACAATATAATTCTTTTAAATTTGTTAAATTTTTTATATCTAAATCTATAATCTGATTATTAGAACAAAATAAATATTTTAAATTCTTTAAATTCTTTACATTTAATTCTGTAAGTTGAT
>Ga0256913_10001313_pt1 | contig 12803 bp, 6 predicted proteins | sample Axial_MatmetaG_FD_185970 | JGI IMG/M metagenome (GOLD analysis project Ga0256913, IMG submission 185970) | Deep-sea worm associated microbial mat communities from Axial Seamount, Juan de Fuca Ridge, Pacific Ocean - Axial_Mat | ecosystem: Environmental > Aquatic > Marine > Oceanic > Microbial...
TACTGTTCCCAGAAATAATCGTCGAAATGCTTGTCAAGCAGGGTTCCGTCCATATCGAGGAGCACGGTGTCGATCGTCTCCCAGTTCAGGCGGGGTGCTCTTTTTTCCGACTGGCTGCTGGTAAGGCTCATGGGCAGAGTATCTCTGGAACAATTTGGCAAGGGTTTATCTGCAAGCCCGGTCATGTCCGTTATTGAGGGTACCGGCTTTCAGCCCTCGTTGTCCCGGTGTGCCGGGATGGTGGTTATCTGCAAGCCCGGTCATGTCCGTTCTTGAGGGCACCGACTTTCATCCCTCGTTGTCCCGTTGTCCCGGGATGGTGGTTTATCTGCAAGCCCGGTCATGTCCGTTCTTGAGGGGCACCGGCTTTCATCCCTCGTTGTCCCGGTGTGCCGGGATGGTGGTTATATGAAAGCCCGGTCATGTTCGTTCTTGAGGGCATCGTCTTTCATCACCCTGTCGTTCCGGCGTGCAGAAAAGAGGTCAGCTCTCTGAAAGTTGTTCTAACACAGTTTCGATTACTTGGAAAATATTTTCTCCCTCCGGAGTAAACGGAACAAGCAGCCGACCATCCGGAGTGAGGCGCATGCTTTCCTTGCGCCGCTGCCGCCGTGCTTTTTTTCTGTCCCGTTCCACCAGCCCGATCAGTTTTTCCGGCGCCACCGGCGTATTTTTGGCAAAGGAGAAGACCAGGTGGGCCGGGGCCTGTTCCAGTTTGGCAATGCCGAGCGTGCGGAGTGGAATTTTCAGTCCGATCAGGCGCCAGAGCATGGCCGCCTCCCCGGGCAGACGCCCATAACGGTCTTCCACCTCATCAAGGAGGTCGGCCAGGGCCTCGGGGCTCTCGTTACCGGCCAGGGAAAGGCGCCGATAGAGGTGGTAGCGCTGGCCCGTGTCGCGGATATAGTCCTCGCCGAGATAGGCGCTGATTTTCAGGTTGACCTCTGGTTCCAGGGGCGGCTCGGAGGCACCGCTTTCCTGAAGCCGTTTCAGATCTTCCACGGTTGACTGGAGCAGATCAAGATAGAGGTCATATCCCACCGCTGCGATATGGCCGGACTGGGACACGCCGAGCAGGTTGCCGCCGCCGCGGATCTGCAGGTCGTTCATGGCCAGTTTGAAACCGCTGCCCAGCTCGGATGCGTCCATGAGCGCCCGCAGCCGTTTTTTCGCATCACCGGTCAGGTTGTCCGTGGAAGGTACGAGCAGATAGGCATACGACTGCCGGGCAGTGCGTCCGACCCGGCCGCGCAGCTGGTAGATGTCGGCCAGGCCCAGCTGGTCGGCCCGGTTGATGACAATGGTGTTGGCATTGCCGATATCCAGACCCGATTCAATGATGGTGGTGCAGACGAGTACGTCTATCTCATGGTTGATGAAGCGGACCATGACCTCCTCGATGCCTGCCGGCGCCATCTGGCCGTGGCCGATGCCGATCCGGGCCTGGGGGACCAGCCGGGCCAGTTCTTCGGCAACCCTCTCGATGGTACGGACCCGGTTATGGACATAAAAGACCTGGCCGCCCCGGGTAAGTTCGTTGATCACCGCCTCGCGGATGACCAGCTCCTCGTGGCGGGCGAGAAAGGTCTTGACCGGCTGGCGGGCGCGGGGCGGGGTCGAGATCACCGACAGATCACGGATGCCGAGCAGGGACATCTGCAGGGTACGGGGAATCGGAGTGGCGGTCAGGGTCAGGACATCGACCTTGTTTTTGAGACGCTTGATCTTCTCCTTGTGGGTGACGCCGAACCGGTGTTCTTCGTCAACGACCAGCAGGCCGAGATTGTTGATGGTGATATCTTTGGAGAGCAGCCGGTGCGTGCCCACGACAAGGTCAACGGTGCCCTCGACAAGCCCCCTGCCGATCTGCCGCTGCTGGGCCGGGCTGCGGAAACGGTTCAGGCAGGCCACCGTGACTGGCAGGCCGGCAAAGCGGTCGCGGAAGGTGGCGGCGTGCTGTTCGGCGAGCACCGTTGTCGGAACCAGGACCGCGATCTGGAAGCCATCCTCAATGGCCTTGCAGGCGGCCCGTACCGCCACCTCGGTCTTGCCGTAGCCCACATCGCCGCACACCAGGCGGTCCATGGGGCGGGAGCTGGTCATGTCGGCAAGGACATCTTCGATGGCCCGGGCCTGGCCCTCGGTTTCCGTAAAGGAAAAGGAGTTTTCGAGCTGGCGGTAGAGCTCGCCCGGCGGCGAAAACCGGTGGCCGGTTTCCAGCTCCCGACGGGCATAGATATCAAGCAGCTCTCTGGCGACCTTCCAGACCGCCTCGGTGACCTTCTGCTTGGTGGTCTGCCAGTGGCTGGAGCCAAGCCGGTCCAGACGGGGCTGGCGGTCGGCCAACCCCTGGTAGCGGCTCACCCAGTGCAGCCGGTCAATGGGCACGTAGAGTTTGTCGCCGCCGCGATACTCGATGAGAAGAAAATCGCTGTGCTGACCGGCCAGTTCCATGTTGACCAGCCCCTGGAAGCTGCCCAGGCCGTGGTCGCGGTGGACGACAATGTCTCCGGGCTGGAGCGTGTCAAGATGGATGGGCTCGCCCCTGCCTGCAGCCTGTTTTTTGCGTCCGGCGCCAAGACGTTTTTCACCAAAGAGTTCTGCCGCGGACAGGACGTGGAGCTTTGCTTCGGCCAGGTCAAATCCCCTGGAGAGGGGATGCTTGACCAGATAGAGCGTTTCTCCGCCCGGCGGGATCTCTTTGAGCGGCGCGGTCAGGAGGGCGGTTTCCAGCGAATAGCCGGCCAGGATCTCGGCCACATGTTCCTGCTGCCGCCCGGATCTGCATGCGATTACACAGCTGTGCCCGGCCTTTGTCCATTGAAGGAGGCGGTCGGCCAGCGGGGCGAGCAGACCTCTTTTCTGTCGTTGCAGCTCAATCTCCTGGGCGAGAAGACTGTGATCGCCGCAGGACAGCTGGATGGTTTCGGCCGGACTGTCCGGATCGGGCAGGGAGCGGAGAACTATCTGGTCCTGATGCTCTGTCCGGGTCCTGATCTCATCAGCATCGAGGAAGAGGCCTTGCGGCGCAAGGGCCGGCTTGCCACCACTCAGGGCCTCGCTGTAATTGGCCTTGATCCGCTCCCTGATCAGTCCGATCCGCTGCTGGCAGGAATCCTGGTCAAGGGTGACGAGCAGGGTTTCTTGGGGCAGATAGTCGAAAAAGGTCTGCACCCCGCCTGATGCACAGTACAGAAGCGGCAGAAAGAATTCACAGCCGGGGAACGAGTTTCTGTCCTGGAGACGGCTGAGCAGGGCATCGCGGACCTGTTCCTCCCATCTTTGCGTATCGGTGATTTCATGGAGCCGCTCCTGCCAGGTGCGGTCGAGCGCAGGTGGAAAGAGCACATCACTGGCCGGTAGAAGCACCGCCTCGTCAAGCTCATTTCTGGAGCGCTGGCTGACCGGGTCAAAGCTGCGGATCGATTCAACCGTGTCGCCGAAGAAATCAAGCCTGAGCGGCAGTGTTTCACCACTGAGCGATGGCGGGAAAATATCAATGATGCCGCCACGGACAGCCATGTCACCGGGTCGGCGTACCATGTCGCACTGTCCATATCCGGTCCGTCCCAGGTGGTCGATGAGGGCCTCTCTGTCGATCTCTTCACCGCTGATGACCAGTTCGCAGCCATCATTGAGAACCCGGGCCGGCAGGACCCGGCGCAGGATTGCCTCGGCCGAGGCAAGGACGAGCGTTGGCCGCTCATTTTCCAGCAGGTTGTACAGGGTGGCCAGTCGGGTGGCGGTGGTGGCGGGATCCGGTGAGAGATCCGCGTATGGCGGGATTTCAAAGCTCGGGTAGGACAGAACAGGAACATCGGTGAACAGGGCTAGGTCCCTGGCCAGAAGGGTGAGTTGTTCCTCGGTGGGGACAATGCAGCAGACTGGGCGGGCCAGTTCATCGCAGAGCCGGGCCAGAAAAAACGGGCTGCAACCGCCGGCCAGGCCGGTCAGGTCAAGCCGGTTCCGGTCCTGCTGGCGCAGTCGTTTGAAAATGGACTGCATCGGTCAGAGAGAGAAAAGAGATTGTTTTGTGAGGGTGTCGGCAGGAACGGGATCTATCCGTGGCAGCGGGGAATATCCCACGGCCACGGCAGCTCCGTTGTTTTCGCAATCAGAAATTGCCACCCATGGTGAAGTCCCAGTTTGAGCTGTCCTCACCCTCCTGCTTGTCCAGGTTGTAGCCCCAGGCAAGGCGGATCGGACCCATGGGCGACATCCACATGAAACCGACACCCGCGGTCTTTTTGACGTCGCCAAAGTCCCAGCTGTCCTCCACGGCATAGACGTTACCAAAGTCGGTGAAGACCTCGCCGTGCAGGCCGGCCTGCTCCAGAAGTGGAAACTGGATGGCCAGGTTGGCATACCACATCTTGTCGCCACCGATTTTTTCGTTGGTGATCGGGTCAACCGGGCTGATATCAGCGGAGGGAAAACCACGGATGGAGTTCATGCCGCCGAGGTAGAACCGTTCGTAGACCGGCAGTTTCTTGTCATCACTGGCAAAGATCTGGCCGGCGGCCGCCTTGACGTGAAAGACGGATTTCCAGTAAATGGGAAAGAACCAGGAGGTGGAGCCTTCCACCTTGGTGAAATCGGCATCACCGCCGAGCCAGCCACCGGCATGGCGGACCATGATCGAGTTACGCGATCCGGCGCTGGGCACGAAGCGATGGTTCCTGGTATCACGGAGCAGACGGATATGGACGGCGCTGGTAAGGTTGATGTCTTCGGAATCCTTGATAATCTGGGATGCGTTGGGCGCAACGTCGCTGAGTGTCGTGTTGTCAATGGAGTAGCCGTAGTAGATGAACCATTTTTCAATGAACGGATGGCCGAAACGCAGGCCGCCGCCGGTTGAGTTCTTGGTATAGTCATCATATTCCCGTTCCCAGTTGAACAGATCAATTCCGGCCGAGACATGGGAGTCGAGGAAGCGGGGATTGGTATAGCTTAAATTAAAGCGGGTGGTAACGCCGCTTAAGTTGACGGCCAGGGAAAGCCGGTTGCCGGTGCCGAACAGGTTATCCTCGGAGATCTCGCCCATGAACATGATCGATTCCGAGGAGGAATAGCCGGCGCCGATGGAGAACTGGCCGGTGGATTTTTCCTTGACGTTGACAATGACGTCCATCTTGTCCTCGTCCATGGTCGGCTGCGGCGTGACCGTGGCCTCCTCGAAGAAGCTGAGTCGCTGCAGTTTCTGGGTCGAGCTGCGGATGGCCTTGGAGTCAAAGACGCCGCCCTCCTTCACATCGAGATCACGGCGGATGACGTTGTCGCGCGTTCTGGTGTTGCCCCGGATCTCCACCCGGTTGAAGTAGACCAGCGAGCCCTTGTCCACATTGAGGGTGATGTCCACCCGGCGGCCGGTTTCTGATTTTTTGACCCGGGGATGGATTTCGGCAAAGGCGTAGCCATGTTCGGCATAGAGATCGGTCAGCTTGAGGGTATCGGCCCTCAGGATTTTGCGGTTTAAGAATTTTTCCTTGCGGATTTTAAGCATGGAGAGCAGTTTTATCTTGTCCTCGATCAGGTCACCTTCAATATTCACGGTGCCGACCCGGTAGCGGGGGCCTTCCTCGATGGGAAAGGTGATATAGAGGGCATCATTCTTTTCCTCGACCTTGGGCTCGCCCACCCTGGCCTCGATGAACCCGTGGTTCTGATAAAACGCGGACAGGCGGCTGGCATCCTGCTGGAGGATGTCCATCTTCAGCACGCCGCTCTCGGTCATCCAGGAGAGCCAGTTCCAGGTGCCGGTCTGGATCACGTCTTCAAGTTCATCGTCGTCAAAGGCCTTGTTGCCCTCAAAGGAGATATTCTCGATGGCGACCTTTTTGCCCTCCTGGATCTTGAAATGGACAGCAGCCGTATCCGTGCCCGGATAGCTGAGATCGGCGGCCACTTTGGTGTTGAAGTAGCCCTTGGACTTGTACAGCCCCTTGATGCGCTGAACCGCATCATTTATCTTGGCCGGGTTGACAATGGTGTTGGCGGAGATGCCCGCTGCCTCGCGGACATCGTCTTCGGAGATCTCGTCGGCACCACTGAAGGAGACCTGTTTGATGAGCGGTTTTTCCTTGACAATAAAGGTGACCTGCTTGCCCTTGGGGGTGTCTGTCACGTCCACGGCCACATCGTCGAAATAGCCCATGGCAAAGACTGATTTCAAGTCATTGCGCAGGGCTTCGGGATTATAGGGATCTCCCGGTTTTGTATTGATTTTTCGCAGAATGGCACCGGAATCGATGCGCTGATTGCCCTTGGGCGCAACCGAAGCGATGAGTACGCCCCGGTTGGAAAAGCCGAGCACGTCCTTGATCGTGCCTCTGGTTACCTTTTCCAGGCCGCCATCGAGCGAGGTCTCCTGAAAGATAACCGGTTCCGCGGCCGGAGTTAAGGTATCAACCACCATCATGTCCAGCTCGACTCCCTTGCCGATCCTGGTCAGGCTGCCCAGGGCCACGTAGTCATACCCGGTCTTGTCCGCCACCTTGCGCAGCGCGGCAGCCGAAGGAGGCCAGGGGCCTGCATAGTCGATCAGGGAACGGGCCCTGTCGCGCGGGATCATCTTCAGTCCCTGTTCGGCGAGCACCCTGGCCAGGGTCGCATCGGCCTCTTTCAGCAGGGCCGCCGGCCTGGACGAGTTTATTTTAAGGGGAAGAAAACCCGTGTTCTGTTTCTCGGCCAGTACCGTGTCCGGTCCGATAAAAACGGTGAAAATGCAGAAAAAGAACAGGACAATGGACAGATTGCCAGAACTGCGTCGAGGCTGTGGTGTCAACTGCATAGGGGGTTCCCGATCAGTAAGGTTTGCTGAAAATCCCGGCCGGGGGAGGGGCAGCACATATGGAAAAAAGATGCTTTCCGCTCCGGCATGGTCTTAATATTCTTGCCCGGCTGCTGGCTGCTACAGACCATTCGGCCGGGCTGATCAAGCACAACCGCTCGCACCCGCCGGTGCCGGAAGCCTGTTGTGCATCTATCTCTTGTTGCTTGGTATTAAATCCGTCATTATGCCATGCCGGGGAAAAAATGCAACGCTTTAGAAAAGGTTATCTCTCCGGCCGGGCCTGTTTTATCTGCTCTTCCGGCAGGTGCTGCCGATCAAGGAGTTCGGCGACCCGGTCATGGAGAATGGCGGCCAGTTTCTGTTTGTCCCTGGTGCTGTACTCATTGGTGGGAATAGGCCGGCCGACACGGAGAACGATTTCTCCGCCCCGGGGCAGAAGCGCGCCCTTGGGCAGAACCCTGTCGGCGCCGTTGAAACCGATCGGTACTACCGGCACGCCGGAACGGATGGCCAGGAGGATGGCGCCCGCCTTAAACGGATGCAGGCGGCCGTCTCTGGAACGGGTGCCCTCGGGAAAGATGAGGACAGAGGCGCCGTCGGCAATGCGCTGTGCGGCCAGGTTGAGGCTTTTCAAGGCCTTGCGGCCATGGGAGCGGTCAATGGAGATAAAGCCCACCTTGCGCATGGCCGGCCCGAAGAGCGGGATTTGAAAGAGTTCTTTTTTGGCGATCCAGCGGAAATCATGGGGAAAGGCAGCCTGGAAGGCATAGATATCAAACTGGCTGCTGTGGTTGCCGGCAAAGACATAGGTGGCATCCGGGTCAATCTGGTCCATGCCCTCGACCCGGATGCGGACCCCGGCGATCCTGGTGAGGATCCTGGCCCAGAGGCGGGGATATATCTGGCCCTTGTGGCCGGTTTTCTCCGTGATCCTGAAGTCGATAAGCACCAGGATGCAGACAGATGCCGTGACCACGGGCACGGCGCAAAGAAAGATAAGGGAACGAACCAGCTGTATGGGATTCATCGCATGAATAGAAAGGAGCATATTTGTAGCCCGCATTCACAGCACCCTCCGGCCTTTCGCGACGATCCTTGTGGGCAATGCGGACTGGTGGAACGGGATTACCTGTTGCCGGCACAGCATCTCTGCATAGCACAGGCGCCTGAAAAACTCATCTCTTTTCAGAAAGGGTAATGTTGACGCTCTCCTTTTGATGGGATATGCTGGCCGACCATATACGTTACTCTCGGCAGGAAAAACTATTGTGGCAGCTGTGTGCGGGAGCGATTCGACAATGGCTGTCCAGCAACTGGTGTGGAAATACGCATGGCAAAGATTACGGTACAACGTCCGGTGGTTGAGCTTGACGGCGACGAGATGACCCGCATCCTGTGGGCCTTTATCAAGGAAAAACTGATTCTGCCCTATCTGGATATTGATCTCAAATATTATGATCTCTCCATTCAGAAACGCGATGAAACCGATGACCGGATTACCGTGGAAGCGGCCGAGGCCATCAGGAAATATGGCGTTGGCGTCAAGTGCGCGACCATTACTCCGGACGAGGCCCGGGTGGAGGAGTTTGGGTTGAAAAAAATGTGGCGTTCGCCCAACGGCACGATCAGAAACATCATCGGCGGCACGGTGTTCCGGCAGCCGATTATCTGCAAAAATATACCCCGCCTGGTGCCGGGCTGGACCAAGCCCATTGTCATCGGCAGGCACGCCTTTGGTGATCAGTACCGGGCCACGGATTTTCTCGTGCCCGGACCGGGCAGGCTGACCATGCGTTTTGAACCCGAGGGCGGCGGTGAGGCCATTGAATATGAGGTCTTTGACTTTCCGGGCAGCGGCTGCGCCATGGGCATGTATAATCTCGATGATTCCATCCGCGGCTTTGCCCGTTCCTGTATGAACTATGCCCTTAATCTGGGCTGGCCCCTGTACCTGTCCACCAAGAATACCATCCTCAAAAAATATGACGGCCGCTTCAAGGATCTCTTTGCCGAGGTCTTTGCCGCCGAATTCGCGGACAGATTTGCCAAGGCAGGTATTACCTATGAGCACCGGCTCATCGATGACATGGTTGCGGCGGCGCTTAAATGGGAGGGCGGTTTTGTCTGGGCCTGCAAGAATTATGACGGTGATGTCCAGTCCGATACGGTGGCGCAGGGATTCGGCTCGCTGGGGTTGATGACCTCGGTGCTCTTGACCGAGGACGGCAAAATTGTTGAGGCCGAGGCCGCGCACGGCACCGTGACCCGGCATTATCGCGAGCACCAGAAGGGCAATCCCACCTCCACCAATCCCATTGCCTCCATCTTTGCCTGGACAAGAGGACTCTACTATCGGGGCATCTTTGACGACACCCCCGAGGTAGTCCGTTTTGCCGAAACCCTGGAGCGGGTCTGCATCGAGACCGTGGAGTCGGGTTGTATGACCAGGGATCTGGCCCTGCTGGTGGGCGGCGACCAGAAATTTCTCACTACCCAGGAGTTCCTCGCCAAGATCGATGAAAATCTCCAGGCCGCCATGGCCTGACATGACTTCCGGAATGCGGTCGCGCAGCGGCCGCTTTCCTCTTTCATCCCTGTTCGCTGCCGGCCGGGATCTCCTCTTTCCGGCCCGCTGTCTTGCCTGCGGCGTGGAGCTTGGCCGCCACGTGCTGCCCCTTCTCTGTCCCTCCTGTCGGAAACGGCTTGTTCCCCTTTGTTCTCCTCTGTGCCGCTGTTGCGGAACACCCTTTACCACGGGCCGGGATCATCTCTGCGGCATATGCCTGCGGAAGCCGCCGCCCTTTGCCCTGGCCCGTTCCGCCTTTCTCTATCAGGATCCCCTGGACCAGCTTATTATCGATATCAAGTTCGGCCATCACCTGACCGGGCTTGCCAGCCTGGCCCGTCTGGCAAGGCACAGTCCGGCCCTTGCGACCCTGGGCCGGCCGGATCTGGTCCTGCCCGTGCCCCTGCATCGGGACCGCCTCCGGGAACGGGGATTCAACCAGGCCCTTCTCCTGGCCAGGAGTTGTTTTGCCGGCCGCGCGGAGGTGGCTGTTGATGTTCTGCGCAAGGACCTGGCCACTCAGCCCCAGACCAGGCTGTCAGGTCGGGCCCGCCGGAAAAACCTGCGCAGTGCCTTTGCGGTGCACCGGTTAGATCTGGTGGCCGGCAAAAAGATACTGGTGGTTGATGATGTCTTTACCACTGGTTCAACCATGGCCGCCTGCGCCAGGGCCCTGGTTCGGGCCGGTGCCGCCCGGGTGGAGGGGTTTACCCTGGCACGCAGCCTGTAGCCTTTAAAAAAAACCGCTCATGTCCGTGAGCTATGGTATCGGCTTTTTCCCCATGCTATCCCGGTGTGCCGGGACAGCGGTGAGAAAAATCGTTGCAGCGTAAGGGGTTTTTCGTGGGCATCTGGTCTTTTATTCCACTGTTGTTTTTTTGCGCCGGCCGATTCAGCTTTTTCCCGTTTTTCATACCCCTGTCAGGGAGAAGAAAAAGAGTATTTTTTTTATCAGGGCGAAAAAAATGTAATGGCGGGCAGTTAAAAATCAGGCGAGGTGTTGGGAATGATTTATGGAGATTTCAAGAGCTCTATGGAGATAATTTGAGAAACAGGGAGTAATGTCTTTGTTGATAAAATGTTAAAAAAGCTGTTACTTATGATGCAACATATTGATTCTAAAGAACGATTTCATTAAAAACTAAAATAGTGCGCATTTATGGACCTTTTGGCCGATCAATGTTCCTAAACCCTTATGGCAGCAGGGGTCATATTTTGTCTGTTTGAGCTGGCCATGATTTGCGAAATCAGCCCAAACCGCTTTTGACCATTTGCCCTCTTTTGACTACCACTATTGGCTATCATCAAATGGCTTGATTTGTCCTGTCAGAAGAGCGCGTGTCGGCTCTCCTGGTTCCAATTATATTATATATGACCACGGGCAGGATGGATAGCATGCCGGAGTCGGTCATTTTCATTTTTGTTGCGGCTGGGCTCATCTTGGTCCAGCCATACTGGTTTTATATGAAAACCCGGTCATGTCCGTGACCCATGGCATCGGCTTTCATCCCTTGTTGTTCCGGGATGGTGGTTCTTGAGAGATTGCCAGGAGTGAGGTGGGCATGACCACCCAGGCGGTTTGCCGGCCTGTCGCCCTGTGCTGACAGGAAAAAGTGTGATTGGATATGCAGGCAAAAGTGAAAGAGAAAGGAGAGATATGATGTGGGAGACGATCAGGGAATCATTGCATCAGTCACTTCCCGAAGATGAGTACGGGTTATGGATTGAACCCCTTTCCTGTCAGAAGACAGAGGAGGGGGAACTGCGCATTGTTGCTCCGGATCGGTTTTTCAGTGCCTGGGTTGAAGAGCGTTATCTTGAACTGATCCGCTCTGCGGCCCTGCAGGTCGCCGGTGAGGGTCTGCAGGTAACGCTTGGCACCGCTTCAGTCCAGCAGGATGCGGGGACAACCGAAAAAAACGGCCAGCTCCGCCTGCCCGGCACCACCATGCCTGTGCAGCGCATCCGTTCCCTGCATCCGGCCTATACCTTTGACCAGTTCATGGTCGGCGAATCCAACATCCTGGCCCGTACGGCCTGTGATGCCCTGGCCAGGGCTGATTTTTCCTATGGCAACTGCCTGTTCATGAACAGCGGCACGGGTCTGGGCAAGAGCCATCTCACCCAGGCCGTGGTGCACCGGGTGCTCGACACGGCGCCCGGCACCCGGCTGCAGTATCTGACCGCGCAGCAGTTTGCCGCCGACATGGTCAAAAATATCCGAGCCAGATCCATGGAGCGGTTCAGCCGCAAATATGTGCGTGAGTGTGACCTGCTTCTGGTTGAGGATGTCCATACCCTGGCCGGTAAGAACAAGACCCAGGAAGAGTTGAATACGGTCCTTGATTTTCTGATCAAGTCGGGCCGGCGGGTCATTCTGACCTCGGCCGTGCCGCCCTGCAAACTCAAGGGACTTGACGAGGACTTCCGTTCCCGGATGAGTTCCGGTCTGGTCACCGGCATCAAGGCGCCCGAGTATGAGACCAGGACCAGAATCATCCGTCACAAGGCGGGTAATCACGGCCTGGAACTTGGCGAGGAACTGGTCGATTACCTGGCCCGGAACCTGAAAGGGGACGTGCGCCGTACCGAAAGCGCGCTCATCGGCATCAAGGCCAAGTCCTGCCTGAGCCAGGCCCCGCCAGACCTGGATATGGTCAGGGATGTGGTCAGCGGCCTGGTGGGCAGATCGGCCCGGGTGGATGGCAAAACCATCCGTGATCTGGTCGGCTGCCAGTACAATGTGTCGGTGGAAGAGCTACGTTCCAGATCACGCAAGCGCTCCATCACCTTTCCCCGCCAGGTGGCCATGTACCTGACCCGTAAATACACCGATCAGTCCCTGGCCGATATCGGCTCTCTTTATAACCGGGACCATTCAACGGTCCTGCATGCCATCAAGGTCATCACCCGCCACTGTTCCCGCAAGACTTCCATCCGCGAACAGATCGAGATGCTCAGCCGCAAGCTGCGCCAGCACGAGTAGGAAGAGGAGATCCCCTGCCGTGGCCCGTGCCCCGGAAGGGCGATCGTTGCGGTCGATTTCCATCAGAAATAGACCGCCTTCACCTCCTGTTCCTCCTCTTCAATCTGCATGGTCAGGATGCGTTTGGCCGCCTTCCATGCCTCCCTGGTCATGTCGTTGATGCCGATTCCCTGCCAGCCGAATCCGGCAATGTGCAGGGTTCTGATTCCCGCATGGACCTGGCGTCGCCAGGCAAGCAGACCGGGATACCCCTCCTCGAACTGGGGAATGGCGCTTGCCGGCCGGAGAACCCGGGCAAAGGTGGGCCGCCCGGACAGTTCCATCAGTCCGCCCAGATCCCTGCATACCGCATCAATCAGTTCCCCGTCGGAGAGTTCCAGCCGTTCCGGATGCCTGCGGCCGCCGACCAGGACCTCAATGAGCTGAAATCCCTCCGGGGCCCGGCCCGGAAACAT
>Ga0256913_10001314_pt1 | contig 12799 bp, 18 predicted proteins | sample Axial_MatmetaG_FD_185970 | JGI IMG/M metagenome (GOLD analysis project Ga0256913, IMG submission 185970) | Deep-sea worm associated microbial mat communities from Axial Seamount, Juan de Fuca Ridge, Pacific Ocean - Axial_Mat | ecosystem: Environmental > Aquatic > Marine > Oceanic > Microbial...
CGACCACCACCTCTGAAACTATTTCCAAATCAAGACTTATTTTCTTGTGAATATGGTTAAATTCTTCGTTTATCCATTGTATTTGAACTTTCTTATTGTATCTTCGAAAACTATCGGATAGTTGTGCAAATTTCTATATACTTTTTATAATTTTCTTTCCATATATCTATATCTTGCGGTATATATTCCTTTATAGGATATGAGTTTCGTATGTATTCTCTTATCTCTGACAATGATTTTATATCTCCATTTGCCATAGCTTGTGTCATAATGTTACCAGCAGCTGTGCCTTCATCTGGTCCTGCAATCACTTTAACGTTACACACATTTGAAATAAATTGGTTGAGTAAAACATTTTTCGAACCACCTCCAACAATGTGCAATACTTCAATGGACTCACTTTTAAATTGACTTATTTGTTTTAAGTAATAGGCAATTTTGAATGCAAGATTCTCTAGAATCACTCTACTCATTTCACCAATACCATTAGGAACAATTTGATTCGTCTCAGTAAAATAATTTTCAAGTTCTGTTAACATATCTTTTGGATTAAAGTAACGTTCATCATCTGTATTAAAGTATGCTTGAAATGGTTCTGCTTTTCTAGCTAACTCAGTAATCTCATAATAATTTAACTCTTCCCCTCTTTCCGACCAACTATGTCGGAAGCGTTGTAAAATCCATAGTCCCATAATATTTTTCAAAAAACGTATGGTCTTTTCTATACCACCTTCGTTAGTAAAACCATACTTTAAAGCTTGCTCAGTCAATATCGGGTCACTAACTTCAATCCCAAGTAACGACCATGTACCTGAACTAAGATATGCCCAGTTATTTCCTTGTGCTGGTACAGCTGCAATTGCACTCGCTGTATCGTGACTGCCAACCGCAAAGACATTTGTGCTCTGTAAGTCCAGCTCACTTAACAATTCCGTCTTAATTTCACCGATTTTTGTACCCGGTTGAACAATCTTTTGCATTATACCAAACGGAATATTCAACTTATCAAAAAACATTTTCTCCAGTTCACGCTTTTGAGCATTCATTAACGATGTTGTTGTTGTATCCGTGTACTCGTTATGTTTTACTCCTGTTAAAAAGAAATTTACCAGATCCGGCATCATGAGGAAAGATTTTGCTTTTTCCAAAACTTCAGGCTTATAATAAACCAAACTATACAATTGAAATATGGAGTTAAACTTAAGAAACTGAATGCCTGCAATTTTATAGATATTCTCTTTCGGGATAATCTCAAAAACTTTTTCCATCATACCGTCTGTTCGCTTATCCCTATAGGCAACAGGCAATTCAATAAGTTCATCATTTTCATCAAGTAGCCCGAAATCCACACCCCAACTATCAACTCCAATTCCCTTAGGTTGATTATAGCCTTGTGCAGAAGCTTTTTTAATTCCTTCTTTAATCTGAGAAACGATAAAATAAATATCCCAATGGATAGTATCGTTTTCGGTTATTTGTTTTGTTGGGAAACGGTGTATCTCTTTCATTTTGAGTTTTTCTTCTTCAAGAATCCCAACCATAACTCTTCCGCTTTCAGCGCCAAGATCAACTGCGATGTAATAATTATTATTTTTCATATGCGTTTAATGTTTCTTCTCTTTGTTTTATACATAGATTAAGGAATTAAAATTACCGTTACTCTTCTCGGTCCGTGAGCACCAAGCACAAGCGTTTTTTCTATATCGGCAGTTCTGCTTGGCCCGGTGACAAAAACCATATTCTTTGCTTTTTCTTTATCTATTCCTTTTATCAACTCAAATTGATTAGCTACAATTGTTGAAGCTTTCAGAAGTACAACTGTCCAATCACAAAGAAAATGCGGATATGTTGTTTTAGTGTCGTCATAATAAAATACAACAGAACCAATATCTGCAATCCCATTACCGGCAAAGACCAACGCCGCATCTATTTTTGAAATTTCATTTTTTCTTTCGGGATATCTAAGCTCCGTAGCTTGAATAACATCAATGCCTTCTATTGATTCAATGATATTTTGCACCTCACTATCTTCACTAACAGCGATATGCTTTACATTGTTTTCATTAAACAGCTTCTGCAAAACCGATATTATTTCCTCAGTACTTTCAAGTTTAATAAACTCGGCATTTACCTTTTCAAGTTCATCTTTGAATTGTTTTATTAAATCATTAGGAGTAATTGAATTTAATTTTTCATTGATTGTATTATCAAGTGCTTCATCATTAACAACTTCAATCCTTGAGCCGGAAAGTGATCTTCTAATATTTTCTAAAATTATTTCTCTATCGGTTTTCATTATTCTACTTTTTCCCCTTTCCCTCTTGGTATCTCTTCTTAAAACCAAGTTTATCAAATGGCGGTAGTGGTCTTTCTTTTCCATAACCCGGAACTGATAACGACTTCCCTTCCGGCATCATCTTTTGCATAACTGCAGGTAAAACCGTGAGCATGTTGTATAACTTCGGACGAGTCGCTACAAAGGAGAATGTTTTCATCGCTGCCTTTTCTACCTTCTCGGTTTCACCATCTTCTACTATTTGATTTCGCAGAGTAAGTAAATGTTCCGGTAGATTAATTTTTACCGGACAAACATTATAACACTCACTACAAAGAGTGCAGAGATAAGGTGAATACTTTCCTTCATGCGTTCCTAAATACTGTGGAGCAAGCGCTGCGCCAATTGGTCCCATATAAACCCAACCGTATGCATGTCCGCCTATTTGTTGGTAAACCGGACAACTATTCAAACATGCACCACAACGGATACATTGCAATGTTTCTCTCAACTGTTTATCATGCAAAACTCTGCTTCGTCCGTTATCCACCAAAACCACATGAACTTCTTCCGGTCCTTCTCCGTACTTATTCCTCGATGGACCACCAATAAAGTTAACATACGTTGATGACTTCTGACCGGTAGCGCTTGGAGCTAAAAGTTTTAAGAAGTAAGGCAGCGCTTCCATATTTGGAATTAATTTTTCAATACCAATTACAGCGACATGAATCTTCGGCATTGTGATTGTTAAATGTGCGTTGGCTTCATTCTCAACAACAACAAAGCTTCCGCTTTCAGCAATCGCAAAGTTAGAGCCGCTTATTCCCATATCGGCTTGCAAAAACTTTTTGCGAATATTCTTTCGCGCGACTAACAATAACTCTTCCGGTACATTTGTATATTCCGTGCCTAATTTTTCCGTGAATAATTCGCCTACATCTTCCTTGCTTAGATGTAATGCCGGGATTATCAAATGCGAAGGTACTTGTCCCTTCAATTGAACAATATATTCACCCAGATCAGTTTCGAGAGTCTCAATTCCATTTTCTATAAGCGCATCATTAAGATGTATCTCTTCAGTCGTAAGCGATTTTGATTTTACAATTTTCTTTACATTATTATCAGAAGCAATTTTAAGAATTGTATTCCGAGCGCTTACATCATCCTTAGCCCAATGAATAATTATCCCATTCTGTTCGCAATTTCTTTCAAAAGTTTCAAGATACTTATCAAGGTTATTTATTACTTCTGCTTTGATGTTATTGGTCTTCTGACGGAGTTCCTCCCAGTAAGGGATCTCCTTGATAATATTCTCTCTTGAATCCAGAGAAGACAACGTTGCATTTAGTACGGCTTTTTTCAGCCTTTCATCTGAAAGAGCTTCCGCAACATTCTTCTTAATATTTAACGGTGTCAGTTTCTGCATTTATTATTATTTATAAATTCAAACTCTTTGCTAATAGATCAGCAATATGCATTGTTCTTGCTTTCATATTGTGCGCTTTCAAATATCCTTCAATATTCATCAGACAACTTGAATCGGCGCCTATACAATATTCGGCTCCGGTTGCCTCAATATAATTTGATTTCTGTGCAACTAACGAAAGTGAAATATCCTCGAACTTATACGAGAAAGTTCCACCGAACCCGCAACAGACACTTGCATTTTCCATTTCAACAAAATCTATATTGTCAATACTTCTGATTAACTCTCTTGGTTGAGAAACAATCCCAAGTTCGTTCCCTAAGTGACACGACTGATGATAAGTAACCCGATGAGCAAAACTACCACCAAGATTTTTAACTTTTAATACATCAACTAAAAATTCGGTGAACTCAAATATTTTCGATTGGAGAGTTTTATACTTCGACTTTGCTTTTTCATTGAGAGGAAGTCTTGCATAGTGAACACGTACCATACCTACACAAGAACCGGAAGGAGCAATCACAAATTCCTTATCCGCGAATAATTCTATAAAATGCTCAGCCATTGGAATTACTTCATCATGATATCCCGAGTTAAAAGCCGGTTGACCGCAACAAGTTTGGTTTTCCACATACTCAACTTCAACTCCAAGATGTTCCAAAACCTTAACCATTGAGATTCCGGTTTCAGGAAGAAGATGTTCTGTTATACAAGGTATGAATAAGGCTACTTTCATCTTTCACACTAGTAATAGACCAATAAGGTCGGATGATTATTTTGTTAAATATTTTTCAACTTCTTTTGCAACGATGAATTCTTCGTTAGTCGGGATTACCGCAATAATAATTTTGGAATCCTCTGTTGAAATAATTCCTTCTGTTGGATTTTCATTATTCTTTTGTTCGTCAAGAACAATTCCCAAATTATCGAGATCACCAACTATTTCTTTTCTCAAACGAGGAGACTTTTGTCCCGCTCCGGCAGTAAAGGCAATACAATCAGCGCCGTTTAATGCAACAAGATATTCGCCAATATATCTTTTAACATAATATGCAAAAGTCTTGAAAGCCCTTTTAGCTGCCTCGTCTCCATCATTCATTTTATTTTCTATGTCTCTAAAATCACTCAAACCACCGGATAAACCAAGCAAACCACTTTTGGACATAAGAATTTCCCTCACATCATCGATCGACAAATTTTCTTTCTCCATCAAATAAAGGAGTGCATACGAATCAAGATCACCAACTCGGTTTGAATTCAACAAACCGCTTTGCGGTGACATTCCCATTGATACATCAACTGACCAACCTTTATTAATCGCACATACGGAAGCACTTCCGCCAAGATGACAAGAGATAACTTTCTCAGCGCCAAATAATTCCTTTACCCGCAGTCCTATATATCTGTGAGAAGCGCCGTGAAACCCATACTTACGAATACCATGTTTTTCATAATACTCATAAGGTATTCCGTATAGATATGCTTCCTCGGGAATGTTTACATGAAAGTGAGTTTCGAATAATCCAACTAACGGAGTTGATGAAAGAAGTTTTTTAAAAACAGAGATCGCTGTGATGTAAACATCAGTATGAACAGGTGCTAAGGAACGATAATCTTCCATAGCGTTTAATACATTATCAGTCAACTCAACACATCCGGTAACCCCTTTAGCATGAACAGTCTTGAAACCAACCGCATCAATTTCATCAATCGAATACTTTTCTTTTAACGATGATAAAGTTAAATCAACCGCTTTGTAATAATCTTGAATTTCTAAAATCTCTTTTCTCTGTTCACCGTCAGCAAATAAATAGGTATAAATTCCCTCAGAGTCTCCAATCCTTTCAACTGTAGCTTGAAATAGAACAGACATATCAGAGGTTTCATAAAGTTTGCATTTATATGATGTGCTTCCCGGATTAGCAATTAAAATTTTCATTTTTAGTCAACTCTATTTGGATAATTATTTATTCAATTTCGAAAGTACGCTTTCAGTTATTCGTCTTATTGTATCATCGGATATTTTTGATGTATTCATCAAGTTTACTTGCCCGGTACTTACAATTGGAGTATCGTTACTCGGCATTGGTGTCGTATCACATACTGCAACTCTTCCAGTCAAATTATATTTATCCCTTAAGTTCATTAGTCGATCTCTCTCCTCTTCCGGTAATACATTAAGATTACCAAGCTGAATTGCATTCCAAACAATATGTGCAGTATGTTCAAGAGTTTCCATTTTGTGATAAGCAGACAGAAGATCAGTTCCCAACGTTAAAGCTCCATGATTCTCAAGAAGAATTGCATCGGAAGTTTTAATATGCGGTCTTATGTTGTCAGGCAATTCATCTGTTGATGGTAATCCATACTTAGCTATTGGGACAGAACCGATTACGATTATCGCTTCGGGCAAAACACATTTATCTAAAGGAATACCTGCAACTGCAAAGCTTGTGCAATAAGGCGGATGAGAGTGAACAACCGCATTAATATCCGGTCTTTCTTTGTAAACGTCAATATGCATTTTCACTTCGCTCGATGGTCTGTATTTCGGATTTCCCGAAATAACGTTTCCATCATAGTCAACTTTGATAATCATATCGGTTGTCATGAATCCTTTACTAATTCCAGTTGGAGTTGTAAGCAATTCCTTATCGTTAAGACGAACTGTCATGTTCCCGTCATTAGCAGCGACATAACCTCGTGTCCAAATTCTTTTCCCGATATCAACAAAAAGTTTTTTTAATTCCCATTCATTTGCCATGATAAACCCTTAAATAATTTTTATTATTATATATCTTTATAATCAATACTATCAACTATTGCCATAATCAAGGTACGGATTGGCGCTAGTTCCAAATCGAAAACCGCTTTTGCTACTCCAGGCGCTCCACCACAAACAACTATGTTTCCAATACCAGCGCCAACATAATCGATTGCAACCCACTCATCGCCTTTATCTGTACCATCCGGATTGATCGGCTGAACAACGTGAACAGTCTTACCCAAATAAGCCGGATGTTTTTCTGTTGAAACAACTCTCTTTGTTACACGGGCCAAAAACATTATGCAATCTCATCAACTAGTTGGATAATACTTGCATTAACCGGAGCAAAACCGGAATCAAACGCTTGTGCCGCATCCGTACTGGTAACATAAATAACCTCATTCCCAACTGCACCAATACTATGAGGATCAGCAACTACAAGAGGATGTCCAACATCTTTACCATCTGTTGATATTGGCTGTACAACAGAGAGCCTGCATCCTTCAAGCTCTTTAACCTTTCTGGAAGCCCAAACTACGCCTATTACTTTCCCGACTTTCATTTGTATCTACCATCTATGTCAACATCATCAATTATGGCTGAAACAACCGCATCAATCGGTGCATCTTTTGTTACTTCTGTCATACGTGACGATGAGCCGTAAGTCAATAACACAAAGTTCCCTTCGCCAGCTTGAACCGCATCAACCGCGACATGATAAGTATTTAGCGGTTTCCCGTCATGCGTTACTTCTTTACAAAGAAGTAGTTTTTTCCCTTTGAGATTTTCGTCCTTCTGGGTTGATACAATTGTTCCTATAACTTTCGCAAATATCATCTATCTATCAAATGTTTGATCAAGTTCATCAATCGGGCGGGGTATTACTAATTCCGATACCACTTCCCCAATTTTAGATGCAGCTTCAACACCGGCATCAATCGCAGAACGCACTGCAGCAACATCTCCTTCTATTACAAAGGATACATAACCACTTCCCACTTGTCGCCATTCAACCATATCAACGCTTGCAGCTTTAATCGCAGCATCTGCTCCTTGAATTAACGGTGCAAATCCTTTTGTCTCCACAATTCCAATAGCATTCATCTTTGCCATTTTTTCTCCTATTTATTAAAATCTAAAATTATTTACTAAAAATCTATTTTTACTGGTTTTATTTTTATAAATTCTTTTTTGCTGTCTGAGAACTTTTTACAAAAATCGAGATTAACTCATTACATTCTTTCATAAAATCCTTTTTTGATTTACGATTGAATATCTGCAATTTTTGATTGTTGATTTTTTCATTTACTATACAAATCTATATGAACCATGAGTCATAATTCTTCTTTTTCTGGTAAAGTCCAGAGGAGTACAAATTCCTTCTCCGGTGGGAGTTGCAATAGTATGAGAAAAGTATCCCTCACCTAAATCACCACCATCACCGCGTAGAGTGCCTCCGTTAATTGTATGAACATCGCAATCGAGTACTTTAGTATAATATGTTGCTCTTTCCATATCCTTTGTAAATATACTTGCCGTATGTTTGAATCCATGCTCAGCTTTTAATGCTGCAGCTACTCCTTCTTCAAAATTTCTGACCTTAACAACAGGAAGACATGGAGCCATTTGCTCAGCAATTACAAAAGGATGCTCTTTGTCGGTTTCACCAAACAATAATGGCACAACATCAGATATATTCATTTCTAATGCAGCAGCCAATACATTGGCATTCCTTCCAACATAATTACGATTGATTACCCACTCTTCTCCTTTTTTATCCAATGCTTTGTTAGCTAGCTGATTCATCTGTTCTCTGGAAAGTCTAACATTTCCCGCTCTCTCCATCTCTTGCATAAATCTTTCAAATACAGAATCAACAATAAATATTTCTTTTTCTGCTATGCAAAGGATGTTATTATCATAACTTGCACTTTGAGTTATTTCTTCTGCAGCTAATTTTAAATCAGCAGTTTCATCAATTAGTACCGGAGGATTACCAGGCCCAGCAGCTATAACCTTTTTAGGATACTTCATTGCCATATCAACCATAAACGGTCCGCCTGTAACAGACAGTAACTCAACATGTTTATGCTCAAACAAAATCTTAGCAGTATCCAAAGTCGGTTCTTTCACACACGTAACCAAATTTTCCGGCGCACCCGCTTTAACCATATATTGATTAGCCAACTGAATTACTTTTGCATTTACAGCTTTTGCTGACGGATGAGGATTAAACGCAATTGTATTCCCGGCAGCAAGTTGAATAATAATGTTGTTTATCATTGTTGGTCCGGGATGAGTGCTAGGAGTGATATTCCCTATAACACCAAACGGTGCATATTCATCGAGAGCTAATCCATTTTTACCAGACCAAGCTTTCGGCTCGATATATTCAACTCCCGGACTATTTTTAGCAGCATTAACAAACTTTGCAATTTTATGTTCAACACGTCCCATTTTGGTTTCATCAACCGTCATTTGTGCAAGTTCTTCTTTATGGTCAATAGCCATCTGCCGAACAGCATCAATAAAATCTTTTCTACATTGGATACTTCTTTCCTTGTAGGCAATAAACGCTTCGTGGGCAGCTTCAACTGCATCGTTCATATCATCGAAAACTCCCCAACTGCCACTGCTGATTTTCACGATCGGTTTTTCGGAAGAATCTATTTTATCAACAACATTCTGAACAACTTTTTTTACAATTTCCTGTAATTCATTTTCAGAAATATTCACAGCTTTCTAATGTCCTTATTTTTTGTTTTTCTTCATTGGTTCAATAGGCATTTTATCACTTAGTTTGGATGCCGGTCTTGGAATAATAACCTGCGCTTCCACATTACCAATTCTGGATGCAGCTTGAACGCCGGCATCAACTGCAGCTTTAACGGCTGCCACATCACCGCGGATAATAACGTTAACCTTACCACCGCCTACCTTTAACCATCTTCCTAAAGTAACATTCGCTGATTTTACTGCTGCATCGGCTGCTTGCATTGCCGGGGTAAAACCTAATGTTTCAATAACTCCTAATGCATCATACATAATATTTTACTCCTATTTTTTTTCGCCCATTTGCTCAAATACTTCTTCATGAGCCGATGGGATAATGTTTGTACAAATTAATTCTCCAACTCTTGCCGCTGCATCCGCTCCAGCTTCAACAGAGGCTTTTACAGCGCCTACTTCACCACGAACTAATGCTGTTACATATCCGCCGCCAATTTCAATACGTTTAACGAAATCAACGTTTGCGGTTTTGAGCATAGCGTCTATTGCCATTACCGTACCGGTGTTTCCGCGAGTTTCAACAAATCCTAATGCTGCTCCAGCCATTACTAACTCCTTTTATTTTTTAATAATTATAATCTTTCTTTGTCTTATCAAATCTTGCGCACTTGGTGTTACAATTGTTTTTAATGGAACTTCAATTTCTTTAACTTCTTGATTCACCTCCAAAATGTGTGCTTCAGTCAACAGTGGAGTTTTATACTCCGATAGTCCTAATTTCACTTTTTGTTTGTTCCCATCACTTGACGAAATACTACTTGTATTTCCATCAACTTGAATTCCTCTTCTATTTAATTCAGCAATTACTTCTTTAACAACTAAGGATATTATTTCTTCGAGTGAAATATTCACTAATCTGTTCCTATCCTATTCTTTTTATGATATATCGTTTCACCGCTTGAAGAAATTGAATCAACAATTCCTACTATTGTATTATCGGTACAAACATCAACGGTTTTACTTGTCATTCTTGCCGATGAAGATGAACAAAGCAGTACAACATCACCCGGTCCGGCGCTTACGGTATCGGTACAGACTGCCGTTTTTCCGGTCAACTTCATTTCTTCGTTCATGTAGTTTATCACCAGAAGTTTAAGCCCATCCAAATTGGGTTCCTTCCTGACCGAGACAACTGTTCCTATGACTTTTCCTAACTGCACCTACATTTTCCCAACAAATTCAACATACGTTTCATTTTTAACATAAGCTGCATTTGCATCATCCGTATCGAGATGAATTTGCAATTTCCAACTATCATTTATTCTGATCAATACATTTTCGAAGATGGTTCCTTTCTCTCCACCAATTCTGACTTTGCAGAAGTCACCTTCTTTTACTCCAAACTTCACTGCATCAGCATTTGTCATATGTATATGACGATTAGCAATTATAGCACATCTTTCCAAATATACAGAACCTCTTGGTCCAACCAATGTTAATGCCACCGCTTTATCCAGATCGCCAGAGTTAACTACCGGCGGATCAATACCAAGATAAATCGCATCGGTCAACGATACTTCAACTTGGTCATATTTCCTCAGTGGGCCTAAAATTCTAATTGCAGGAATTGATCTTAGTTTGGGACCTACTACCGCAAGAGTATGTTTACTTGCAAACTCACCCGGCTGATAAAGTGGTCGCATCTCTTCAAATGGTGTTCCTACTCCAAACAACTTTTCGAAAGTTTCCTTGGTCAAATGGATATGTCTGTTTGATACTCCAAGCGGAATATAAGGATAATCTAATCCAGCAGGATAAGCTCCATCCAAGTTTGCCGAATTAAAAAGATTGTTTATCTCTTCAATTATCAGGTCAACTATTTTCTGTTCAGATATGTCTAGCAAATTTTATCCTTCAACTTTATCAATCAACAATGTGAACTTCAATTCCTAAACTTTTAATTTCTTTAAGAACACTCTTTGGAGCGTTCTTATCTGTAACAATTTTTAAAACATTCTTAATATCGGAATATGCAGCAAGTCCATTCTGTATAAATTTACTTCCATCAACCAGAATAATCACTTCCTGTGCTTTTCTGATTATCATCTTCTTAAGTTCAATTTCCAGAAGATGTGAATCGGTTAAACCATGCTTAATTGAAACACCCCAAGCGCCGAGAAATGCTTTTTGGATATTCAAATTTTCAAAAAACTCACTTGTTGGTAATCCGGTAATCGATCCGGAAATACTCCTAAGATAACCGCTCGGCATAAGCACATTAATATTTTGACAACTCATTAACTCTATTGCAGTCCAAATTCCGGTTGGAATTACTGTTGTTTCTTTAAGGTCGGTTCTATCACGTAGCGCTTTTGCCATTGCTAAAACCGTAGTACTCGAATCAAGTAGAATCGAATCTAATGATTCAACAAATTGTGCTGCATACTTACCTATTTTTTGTTTTCTTTCTGCATTCTGATTTCTTCTGATTTGGAATGAATGCTCTTGGCGAACTCTTTCCTCAAGCAATTGTGCCCCGCCGTGAACCCTTTGTACTTTTCCTTCATCTGCTAGTGCGGTTAGATCGGCTCTAATGGTAACTTCAGACACAGAAAGCATTTTACTTAATTCAGCGACACTGATATTATCTTTTTCTGCTAATATTTCTAATATTTTTCTGTGTCTATCAAGCATGTTTTTATTCTTATTATAAAAAGCTAATTACAATTTAAGAAAACTTTCATTTATTTACAAATTACTTTCGTTATTTTACGATATTTATTTTATATCAAATATTCGGTATTATTGCTTATAGCAATAACTTTTTTTATCCTACGTTTATCACTTTCTCTTTTGTTTTGATTGTTGATTACGGAAATATAATTTCTATTCAAATTAAAAAATAAAATCTTAATTTGTCTAATAAATCTTATTAAAAGTACTTTTTCGATCATTAAATATTATTTGTATTCAATCTAAATAAGTAGTATCTTTGAATCAGATATTTTATTCTGTTTATTAAAATTAAAGGTTTGAAATGAGTGAATTTATAAATAATAGTAGGAAAAGAGTTGACGAATTAAAAGCATTGATTCTTGGACTACATGAGGGAAAATCTGCCGACGAAACAAGAGAAAAACTTGTTGAAATGATGGGAAGTGTTCCATATAGTGAAGTTGTACAAGCAGAAGAAGAATTAATTGAGGAAGGACTTGATCGAGAAGAAGTTCTTAAACTTTGCGATATACATACAGATGCGCTCGACGGAGCAATTGACACTTCAATGGCAAAAGATATTCCCGAAGGTCATCCAGTTTATGTATTAATAAAAGAAAATGAAGCTCTACAGAAACACGTTGATAAGATCAAACATCTTCAATACGCAGTTGATAAAGGAGAGAAAAATCAAAGCGATGCAAAGTTAATTTTTCAGATTCATTCTCTTTTCAACGAATTGATGGATGTTGAAAAACACTATCTTAAATTAGAAAACCTACTCTTCCCTTTTCTGGAAAAATATGAGATTACAGGTCCGCCAATGGTAATGTGGGGCAAACATGACGAGACTAGGTCGTTTCTTAAATCATCATTACAATTGCTT
>Ga0256913_10001315_pt1 | contig 12797 bp, 7 predicted proteins | sample Axial_MatmetaG_FD_185970 | JGI IMG/M metagenome (GOLD analysis project Ga0256913, IMG submission 185970) | Deep-sea worm associated microbial mat communities from Axial Seamount, Juan de Fuca Ridge, Pacific Ocean - Axial_Mat | ecosystem: Environmental > Aquatic > Marine > Oceanic > Microbial...
TCAGCTATATGTTCTGGGTGTGACCAACATCAAGGGTAAAGAACTAACAAACTCAACGGGTGGATATGACAGTTATGATTTTGTTTATTTGAGATAATGTAATTGTTTACAATCAAATATGGATTCTGATTACTCCATCCTTGATGTAAAATCGTTATCTAAAAATGATCACTACCCTATATACTTGCATATAAGTCGACCCGGCAGATAAGTCGAGGTCAATTTTTGACCCTGTAATTATTTCCTCGGGCATAGGGAAACTTGTAAGCAGTTTGGTATCAACAGTGTTGGTGATGTTCGCTGCTGTAGCGTAATTACTGAACCAAGGATCTACCAACTGTGTGTTTGAGACTGTTTTATCCATTTTTGTGAATTGTTTGTCTGATCTTCTGATTTCCCTGTGGATTGACATGTGATCCATGTATCTCAGATGTGACTACAGCTAGTACTAAACAAAAATTACTCACTCTGAGGATGATACTACATTATTAAGACCTTTTTCAGGAGCAAGTTTTGTGCTGATGTGTTGTTAAGCCAGTCATTCGTGTGGCGATTTTTATACTTTTGTCAAACAGCTATTGTTCACAGATTTGTTTGGTGTTCTATGTGGCCAGAGAGTTGTAACATATAAAAGTGTAAAACAACATCATCTTTATAATGTGGAGGTTTCATTTCTTTCACTCGTTTTCAGTGATTTATTGATGAGTAAGTCTCTTGAGCCTACTCCACCACCAACACCACCGAGTACTGTTGTTAATATGAGGAAGAAATGGATGAAGGAGGATGTCAAAAATGCTTTCTTGTGAGTAAAGTTAGATTATCAATATCAGATTAAAGAACTGTTTCAGTATTGGTGGCTGAAGATCAAAGATGTTAGTAAGATATCTATTAATGTGTACAAGTTTTACTTTTGACGAAGTGATGTATTTTTATCATTTTAGTAAAATTCAGTTAAATCAGTGGTTTATTTTGCCACAGGCTGTAAGAAATTAAATTTTTATAGTTTTGGCTACAGTCTTCTGTGGAATTGGTAGTAAAAGCTCACACTTCTGGCTAGATGGTGAATTATCCTCTGAAAAAATAAAAGATGTACAAGACTAAAAGTTTCTTGACTCTGATTCATTTAGTGTTTTATTCCGATTATTTGTTAGGTTTCACATTACATAATGCAATTTACTTCACTAATTACATTACCTTTATGTGTTGCATTAACTTAATATGATAATTGACTTTTTTAGGTATGTAAACTTAGAAGTATATGGCTCATCTTTCTGGTCACTGAATGTGAACTCAACTTAGAATTATCAATTTGAATGGAACTTTCATAAATTTATTTCAAGCACTTTAATTACTTTCAGGAAGTTAGAGAGAGCTCAGTTGACTTATAAAAGAGATTCTGATGATGATGATGATGATGATGATGTATCTATCATAGAAGTTGTCTCACCAGTTAAGGATTCTATTAACCATAAAGAAATATCTGTGAAAGTTAATTATCACTCAGGAGTACAAAGATTTGCTATGAAAATGGTTAGTTTTTCCTGATATTCCATAATATATAACTTGATTTTGCATTTAAGCAGATGACTGTTGAAGGCTCAGCTGTTCTGTAATGGGTTTACCTGAATGAACTAATTATTTAAAAACAATACAATACATATTTTCCTGCACTAAGTGACCCATTTTTTTGTATAACTTGTATTTGCGCTATCAGGATAATCACAGTTAAAATGTTAGTATTTTTTCATTGCTTTTATCTCATTGATGCTTCTGCAGCCATTCTAGAACAACAATAAACATGAATACTTTTATACTTACTCATATAAGTAATTTTGAAAGTACAAGTTTTTAGTGTAGTTTGTATGGTACAGGTAGGACTGTTTGATGTTTTATTATGATATGAAAATTAAATGTTTTTAAAATGAAAAATAAATAACCCCGTTATATAGCTCAAATACATTTCATACATAATAAACTGGTTTAAAAATGATAAATACGCCAATTTTAATAAGTGGGTTTTAAGAACCTTACAAAATATGTATTAAATTGCTGCAAAATTAATGTGGTTGGGCAACTTGTTCCACAGCCTGGGAGCTGATGCTCAGAAGGATTTCTCTCCATACATTGCTGTGTGGCTTTTTGGTACCATCAAAAGTGAATAGGACTCGGATCGGAGCATTCTCACTGGTATATATTTTTAGATCAGATCACTTAGATAGTGGTGCTGCTCCACTCAGTACTCTGAATTATGAAACAGGATCTTGTACAGCAACTGTCTGATACCAGTCTCTATAGAAGGCTCAAATGTATCCATCATGGACATACAGGACTCTTCTACCAATGGTGTATCCTGTGATAAAGTGCTGGAAGGGAACCCATCATGTATTTTTAGTATCTTTTGACAGAAATCATTAAAACAATTGGCCAAATCTTTGTCTGAGTTGATAATATTTGGAAGGACAGTTTGACTTTTATGTAGTACTTTATTCCCAACACTGAATACAGTTCTTTGATTTCCCTTGCATGCTTTGATCTTTTAATTGTAATTTGTGATTTGGTAGAGGCAAGAATATTTTTAACTTGAATTTTTCATAATGAACACAAAACTGGTCCTGATCTGCAGCTGGTCACAATACCTTCTGTGTCACTTTGCACCTTGTATATCCTTATTTTACCATGGAAGTAGTAGTCTTAGCATTTCATTTGTCCTTAATGGTGCATGCTCATCTACAAAGTCCCTCAATGTACTATGATATTGATCATCTGGTGGATCCAATACCAGAGAAGAGACCCACAGATCAGCAAGAAAAACATCCTTGTCAAGCGACTTATATTTCCTGTATGAAATAACTTTAGCTGAAATAGATTGTTTCTGCAATGATACATCCATGCTAATAAGGAAATGATCAGACAGCATGGAAGACACAGATACACCCTTAATCAAATTGTCATCATCACGGGAGATGACAAGATCTAAGATGTGTCCATGTCTGTGTGTTCTTTCTTGCACATGCTGTCTAAGATTGGCAGATCTAAGAATGTCAACCAGTTCTTTGGTATCTGCATTCCTCTGGCAATCCCAATGTATATTGAAATCACCTAAGATCAACAGAAGGCCACTCTTGGCAGCAAGAGTCAACAAATTATGAAAATATCTCCAGTAGGGTGTAATCATTAGATAATAGACACATGAACACTTATCCTCCCAGATACAAAAAATCTGGTATGCTTACAATTCCTTCCAGATTGTAGTGCTAAATGTTATTAATGTCCCTGATTCACTGCTGTTACAAAGTAACCTGTATAATATGGACGTCCATAATAGTTCACTTTCACTGTATATTTCTCATGTAATATGACCTTGATAATTCAGCATTGTCCTGTACAGAGAAAATCTCATAATGTGTGTCAGTGGCAAAGTATTGCATCCCAGGAACAAACATGTCCTTCATAAACTGCTGATGGAAATTCTCTTTAGTCAATTACAACCGTAGTTTCTCATATAATGTCAACTCAGACTTGAATTAATCATAAGTAGATTTAGGAAGAATGTGACTAAATTAATTGAAATCAATTACGTGTATACCATGATAACTCATCACCCAAACCAGCTAGTTTGTTCTCATATTAGAGCTGCTAGTTGAGTGTGTTATAGATTTCCAATTGCAGGGATTCACTTACCATTGTTACTTGTGTCTGTATTTCACTGGGTATAGCTCAGTTGTGAAAAGTTTCAAGACTAAGTAAAGTATTCACTTACTCACACCCTACCCAGTTGAAACCACTGAATGTTTAAACTTGTATAATCAAGTAATGACTAATGTCATCTTATACGTGTACTTATATGCATGATGATTTTTTACTTCAACTGCAAAATCCATTTTTTCACAACTGCTTGTGATTGTTCTTTGTTTAAAAAAATTGTTTTTATAATTCAGTAACACTGTTTACAGTGTAAACTAGCTTTTTAATAGTAAAAAACTGTATATATATATATATATATATATATTCATGTTGAGGAAAGGTGTAAATATGGTTTGTATGTTATATTATATAATTGAAGTATTATAAAGTTAATTATGTGTCAGTATAGTCACACTGATTCCATAATTGACAATGGTTCCTTACCTCTGTCTGAAGAATTCAACTAAACTAGTCATTTCATTTTAAGAATCAACTCCCTAGTTAAATGTTAGAAGGCCTGATCCAGTGGGTCCCTTCATTTATCAATTTAAAAATTACCTTTACAATTTTTTCCATGCTGTATAAATATAATTGTTTGATTGGTGTTCACAGAAAACATCACTTAGAGTACAAGTCTAATAGTTTGTCTAGGATGATATGTTTTTGCATCATGTTTAGTACAATGGTGATTGACGTGTCTTTAAAATTTCATGTGATCAAAGCCATATTTATTTTACTTTTTTTTTACAGACTGACAGTTTTGCAAATGTCTACAAAGATATGGCCAATCATGTACATGCCTCAGAGAATCAGCTCATCATGTTTTTAAATGACAAAAAAATTCATTCCTATGATACACCTACCAGTATTGGATTACAGATAGCAGACATAATAGGTAGAGCTTGATTATCAATTTGTTTTAACTGATTGTTTTTTATCACCATAATATTTGAACATCATATTAAAATTGTTAACATATAACCATTATAGGTACACATTCTTATACATTTTTGCCTGTTGTTAATGTTATCTTCCAGTTTAAACTAAATTAAACATCTGAGTGAGTGACAACTGTTATGTTTTATGAAACTTATTTTCTAATAAATCAGATGCTTTGTGGCTACTTAATGCTGTGCTTTTTGAAATACTAATATATACTGGTTTATGCCTTTTTGTCAAATTTCCTGATGGCTTTTATTGCAAATGACAATCATTCATGGTTTGCCAACACTACGCTAATAATTGTGTGTTAATGTGGGTCATGTCAGAAAAGGTGATGATAAACTACCAATATATTTATTATCTAATCAACACTGGAAATCATTGGTATGTGTCCTACTTTTCAGTAGATAGTATTAAAACAGTTGATTTCATTTAAAAAATGGGTAAACTACATCAATGTTTGTTATTACTGGTATCATAAAGTATTTTTATTTCCATAGACTGTTATGTTAGAAGGCCAGAAGAAGTATTATTAGAAGAAGATGACAGCATCTTGGAAGATCCAGACATTATTAACCTTGGTGTGCAAACAAAGACATCCAAATCAAAACTTAAAATACAAATCAGAATGGTACGAGTATTAGATTAAGTAGCATGTTTACCATTAGGTGGAGCATGACATGAAAACTTTACTGAATTTAAAGTAGTGTGAATGTCGCATAGACTAAATAATCATTTGTCTATTACCAGCAGTAAGTATTATTTATATTATCTAGCAAAAAATAGATAGCCCACAAACTATAAAAAAGAAGGAATCTGTAATATGCTGCCAGTTAATCTCACCTATAGGAAATGTTTATCAACAGAGATTATGATTAACACACAGAAAAAGAAATGGACAAAATTTATTTTTACAATCTTTTTAAAGTGTTGAATATGGTAAATTTTATGTACACAAAAACAGTCATTTCTGTGCTGTTTCATTAGTAGTAGATGTATTAAGAATCACAGAGTTATGGTCTATTATCATATATTTTCAGGTTTAATAACAACAGGTTCCTGTCTTGAGAGAAATTGCAGAATTGTATAATGCAGTTTTATTATAATCTTTCTTTCAGGGAGATCCATTTGAAAGATTGATGAGGGAGTTGTGTAAAAAGCAGCATCTGCAGTATGAGAATGTGATTTTCCAGTTTGATGGTGAAAATATCCAACCTCACGAGACTCCCAGTACTCTGGGGCTAGAAGATGGTGACTGTATTGATGTGATAGAAGTTTGATGTAAACCATCATCACATAGGATGTAAAAGTTTCTTAGAAATATGAATATCTCAAACTGATTCCATTTATACCAGTGGTAAATTGCAGGAGAAACAGCGGCAAGAATAATTTAACTCCATTGTAAGCATGTCTTATTAGATTTTCTATTAGAAGTGAATTAATCACAGCCAACAGAGATCTTATCTCTATCATCATTATTTGCTATTGTAACACAAAAATAACTATGTGGTTTGGGCTTCTATTTGAATTGTAGTTGGTATAACGTGTTCTAATCATTTCCTTTTTAACACCACTTGGGTTATGCCATCGGTGTGTCATGTACATAATTAAAGACTTAATAGAAAACAAAATGGTTGTTGTGTTATAAAATGTTTACTTCACATACACTAACAATCTAGATAGTGCTATAATTATTCCACACCAGCTACTGCCTATAATAACAGTCCAGTTAATATTACAGTATAGTACACTTAATGTCCAAATACATATAAATATTGATGAGAGCAAAAGTTCCGTCTGATGTAAGAAACCTGTTTTAATGAACACATTCCTGATGATAGATCATAGTCCACAGATATTGCTATATGTTATGTACTACCATGATGGTGCAGTGTTGGCAAGTCGTCTCATTCTCCTGGAAATATAAACAATGGGCAATTAGGATATATGGAAAAAATCAATTAAATATCTAACATGTACTCTGATACACATCTACTCATTATTTAATAGGTTAGGCCAAATTTGAAGAAACAATGAGTCTGCTTTTAACCTAAAGATAGATTCTGAAATTTTTGCCAAATACTTTACAAAAATAGATATTTATAAATAAATAATTAAGATAGCATGCTTGCCTTGTATTTCTGTCCTGGTCACGAATCTTCTTCTCCATCTCAGCATCTGTCAGTGTCTCCAGGAATGGACACCACTGATCCACTTCATTCTGGTTTCTGATGGCCACTTCAATAATTGGCAGTGGTGACTCGCTGATAAATAAATGACAATGTTAAACAGTCTCTTGGTTAGGCAGGAGACTAATGTTAATAATAATAATACACAGAAGTCACCAGATTTACATGTCCAGTTGCTAACACAGTTAACATATACAAGAAATGTACCTAAATGCGTATGTTCTCTGGTGCCAACTCAACTGTCCTCGTATACTGTAAGCTATTGTTGTGACAAACTCTCCACCAAGGCCTGAGAATAATCCACAAGAACCATTGTTAACAAAGTTAAAGATGAATTAACAAGGATGTTACCAATAATTATGTTTGATACAATCAGGATCCATCATAGTTATGTGGTCAGCTTACCAAGCTCAGCACACAGTGACGTAGCAAACTCTTCTGGACTGTTATACTTCTCAGACATATCCCATTCAAACTGGTCAACCAGTGAGATGTTGCCCACGTGGATGTTGAGCTGTATTGTGATAAGAAATATTAAAGACAGGAAGTCTACAATTAATAACTAGGTTAAATCTTTTCCAGGATGACCAACATGGAAAGTATCAGTTACAAATCTATTTTGTAAAATGCAGAGCAAATCATTCAGTCGGGGCACAGAATGATGTACTGTATATACTCGTGTATAAGTCAATTTTTGGGGGAGTGAAAAGGGAGTTCTCAGAAGCTTATACCGCGTCATATTTTCTACCAGCTGAAGGAAAGATGTTTTGGCCATCCTTGACACACAGCACTATAGGATTCAAGCCAATAATAGCCAGAGTCTGAATAAAATCGTCACATCGCTGCCTATTAATCCATTATTGTTTAATAAATAACAATTAATTTTCACCAAACTGTTATTTGGATCTCACAAACATGCCGGTCTTTATGTAATAATACTTGATAGTCACGTGCTGTTACCTACCAGTATCTCCAGATGTGCTGTGAAACAATGAATTAATAACACTTGCCAACTGAAGTTACAATTAGGTATGTTTGTGTGAGCCATAGATGGAACAAAATCGTCACATCTCTGCCTACTAGTCTTATTCAATAAATTATGATTAATTTTCACCAAACTGTTATTTCGATCTCACAAACATGCGTCTTTACTTAATAATACTCGATATAGAAATCACTGTTCACACAGCAAACCTTGCTCGCCATTTACTGTGAAACAATTAATTAATAAAGCTTGTCAGTTGAAGTTACAATCAGGCATGTTTGGTGTGACAAGTTTGTTTATTAGTTAAATATAATACCAAAGCGAAATCCGTGTGTGTGTATGTCGCTGCTGGTGAAGAAATTGATATTGATATATTTACGATGCACTTCGACTTATACGGTGAGCGTATGCCTGAGGAAAGAATTACAGGGTCAAAAATTTACCTCAACTTATATGCGAGTATATACGGTAGTTGGCACTACATTTATAAGAAAATGGCTCTGAATATGACCACTGAAGCCAGAATTTTCTATCCCATTTCCACGCAATGGTATACATTGCATTACTTAATAAGATACTGGCTTCAAGTTCATGTCAGAATCACTGATTTATAGTATACAAAACCCTTCCAGTTGCAGCTTGTATTAATTTAATTGGAATGACACTGAATGAAGTGCCTGCATGATTAAAAAGAAAAAAGAAATATTACTACATACTACCAATTGCAGTATCAGTGAATTATTTGTTCTTTTGCCTATTTTAATCTACTTTTGTTTTCTTTTATTACTACTTTCTACACTTCACTACAATTTTCATTATGTTGACTAACAACTCTAAATGCTTTACGTATTATAAACTGAATGTGTAGATAATAAGAATAATATAAACCAAAAGCAGATTCAAATAGGCAAAATCAATCAATAATAGTACAATAAATATAGCAGTCAACATATCTAATTGATAATCATGACTTCTACACATCTGCTCACCTTCAGAATAACTCTTTGATCTGTTTGCTCCTCAAGGATATTATCTGTTGGAAATGCTTCAATCTGCTGTCTGATACTCTGGGATATTGCTGTGACAAAATGCACAGGGTTCAGATCCAGGTCATCACAGATTATTTCTGCAAACTGTTCTGGACTGATCAACTGTTCTGTAAACAGAGAATAAACAACATCAGAAATAGAAATATGGCATAAGCTGTTAATATTCTGTGTGCTTAACTGAAAATGCATTTATAATATGCTGTCTACATTTAAACCAACCATTTTTATTCCATGTAAAACAGTCCCTTAGTTTCTGTCCCTCATATTCCATATCTAGCCTGATGGGTACCAGTACTTCAGGCTGGCCAGCATTTTCATGGATCTGAGATGGATCCAAATCATCATAGCTGGAAGGAAATATAATTGCAAGTTATACTACAACTATAATACTGATAAATAGAACTGTTATTAAAATTACAGTTATATATTTATTACAACATATATTCACATACAAACTGCACAACAACCTCTTACTCTACCAATTAGTATTCATTGTCTATCGTAAGTGATATTTACTTGACCTACAGGCCTACTTATTGATGGTGACAAGACAAGCCTTCAAATCTATTTCTACAGTACTATATTTTCTATAAATGTAACACATGAAAGAAAAAAAACCCATAAATGTCATATTATCACTTTAGTTATATACAAGGACCACTTGTCATCAACCCATGTTTAGCAAAAATTAGAGAATAATGACTAGTGAAAATGAAGTGAATACATATTGATAAAAACAGGAAAAAAATAAATCAAACAATGATGTCCCAGATCAAACCTAGAAATGCTTTTCTTCACAGGATTTCAAAAATCAAATTCCTTGTACTGGTATTTTCCCTGTATTATTTAAGAAATTTCTCTGTGTATTGTGTGCAGACATTGCATGTTGAATAAACATTGTTTTATTACTGCGACCTCCATCCACTCCATATGTTATAAATTTTGAATAAAGGCATAAAGATTCTGTGTTTTCCCTTCATGTTTTCCGTGTGCTGTTGGTATCCTGATCTGCAAATACGTCTTCTTCACATATATTAACACACTACTTTGTGCAATAAAGGGGTTGCTTCAAAACATGTAATATGTGCAAGTTACAAGACAACAAGTTTATATGTGGTGGTTAAAATGTCAAATTCTGACTGATTCAGTTTTAAAAAGTCAAAAGCACAATGCTTAAACTCTGGTTCAGATTATCCTTCTAACACAGAACAAAAAATACTAAAATAACCATGTATTTATCTCTTGGCCCTAGTTTTTTTTAAAGACTGTATATAACAAATAATTCAAGACAAAATTGTTAATGTAAGTTTTGCACATAACCTACACTATTTCTAATAAAACAATATTACTGATGTAAAGAATGACCATGTGAAAGGTGCAAAGTTGTATGACAGTACTTGACTGTTCACATTTATCGTTTACCTCCCATAATCACAATAAACAAAACTGACTCTGTGGTCAGTTATAATTTAAATTATTGTTTTATGTTTATCAAATTCTCTAATTTATTAAATAATTAATCTACAGTTAGATGACCTAATCACAAAAGTTGCATTACCATAATGGATAAGTTCTCAGTTTGTTCTTTGCATTTCTGTTTTTATTTATTGGAGTGGAACATGGTACTGCATCAAGATGATGTGAAGAACTTGGGACAGCCTGTACCCAACCACTGGTTCTTTTGTTCTTTGTGTCTCTGTCAAATAAAATAAAACATGGAAACATGTGACAAAAATGTGGCAGAATAAAAACTACATCCCTGTATTTGTGAAGCCAGCTATAAAGGGCACCATTAAACTCAACCAAACTTTTAATACATACATACAAATATGAGATGGCAAACATGACTTCAAACTTCACTGACTCGTGACTTACCTGGGAACAGTTGTCTCTGATGTGAGAGATACAGCTTTATATTTCTCATCATTTCCCTCAAATATTTCATCCACTTCTGAGGCTCTCAGCAGTGTTATATTTGTAGCTAGACTGTGCTGACCAAAGCCCACTGTATACACAGAAAACACTGAGAAATCAGGTTTAACCTACCTATCTATAATACTGCTACAACAGAGATTGATATACTACATTAAATAAAGCATGAATGAGGGCTTTATTATATTCAATTTTATTTAAAGGCAAACTGCTAACCTTTCTGACCAAGTCGTTTTCTTTCGTCTATTGTAATCAATCGCCTCCAAAGTGATGGGTATCTTTTGTACAACGAGCCACGAAACATACGCAGATAATTACCAACCTAAAAGGTAGCGGATATGAAATATGCATAATTTTGACACAATAAATTAAACTATAAATCATAATTAGAAGATATGTAATAAATTTAAGCGTAATTGAATAAATTTACTTACATAGCTACTATCATATATTTGTACTAGATGAATAACTATTAGTAAAACTTCATACTATTTATGTAACTTTCTATTTTATGCTATCTGCCTACATAAATAATGCTTCAAGCTTAATTATGATACAGATTTTCTAAACAATATTCACTTAATAAATGTGTACTGCTTAATGCCCCCCAAATCACATAGATTTTCAAGTTGCATTAGCAAATACCATTGTTAGAATCTGTTGAATAAACACAACACAAAGGTGTGAAACTGTTGATGGTCCAGTTAGATAAAGCCCTTGATAAGATCAACTTCACACCCATGTAGGCACTTAATAATCTATTAATTAGATGCATATGCATATATAGAAATAGATGAATAACTAAACTTTCTTTTCAGTCTGTAAACACAGACATAATACACATGAACATATACATGTTACCTGGACCATAATATTGAAACAAACCAGATTAATAACTAGTGGATATGCAACAAATGCTTTTCTGATAAATCTTGGGGGAAATGGCAACAGTGAAATGATATTAAGTTTTAACTCTGGTAAAACAAATTCACTGAGAGTGATGACAAAAGTACTTAGAAACTGGGAAGATAAGTTTATCCCTAACTTCATCTACATTAAGTAGCTAAACTCATATCACCGCTAGTCCTAAATAAAACACGCAGAGACAGCAGCATTAAAATTTAGTTGATGTACCAAAATATAAATCAACACCAGAACACTTCCCTCTCCATATGCTGACAGCCACATATTTGTGGTTGGTCAAGTCACCTATATAGATTGACTGGCGGTACACAACAGTCAAAATGGAAATATTAATTGTTTACTTAAACACCTTCTGGAAAGATTGATGAGGTCTTTCTTTATCTTTTACTTTTAAAATATCATACGGCACAATAAGGACTGAAACATAATCCAATGTCAAGTTTTATTCATGTGAAGGAAGAGATTTTGTGCTGAAATTGTGAAAACGATAAATGAATGAGAACGAGCTGTCAGAGAGATCTCAACATCTGTAATTAGGTACTGTATCACTAAACAAATCTCTGCCTTTATGATTTGCACTGGAAGGAATTTAACCCTAAGAAAAGACTAAAAATATTCGAACGAAATAGGGAAATCTGTTTATAATATTTCCGTTCATTAAATTATTTATCATTGTTCTACCTCTAGAATCATATATTGACTTTAAGTGGATCCTGCCAGATGTACTAATTGTGCAGATAGCATTTTACTTTAACAAGAAACAATACATCACAAAAAATGTATCATAACATTTCCAATGCAAAAACACAGCTGAGCAGCAAATCAAATTATTATCATCATATTTTGTGATGTGATACCACTTATTTTGTGCCTTATATTGTGAATTGTAAAGTAACAATACATACACACGGTGCATGTATTGTCACATATCACCACCAAGATACTATAAATCTAGTTAAAACATATAGATGGTGAAGTGCACACATAACTGAGTGGCAAACTGTCTTGTCACCGTGTTTTGTCTTAAGTGGTGAGGCTGAGAAAGAACAGTGTCCAATTCAATGTGATATACATTATTAAATAGATGTGTAT